>Ga0210044_10005405_pt1 | contig 17286 bp, 16 predicted proteins | sample CryGey13umfilter_2_FD_183959 | JGI IMG/M metagenome (GOLD analysis project Ga0210044, IMG submission 183959) | Groundwater microbial communities from aquifer in Utah, USA - Crystal Geyser 4/9/14 3 um filter (SPAdes) (version 2) | ecosystem: Environmental > Aquatic > Deep subsurface >... | reverse complement strand
CGTGTCTGGAAAACTCCTTACGAATGGTTACAATTTTATAATTTTGAAAGAATCCATCTAACGCTTAACGGTCTTACTCCTCAAGAAAAACTACTCCAATATGTAACCCTTGACTGTTAACTATACACTGCCCTATTACTTTTTCAAAACCGCCAGGAAGGCCTGGGTTGGAATGCTGACTTTGCCGATATTCTTCATTTTTTTCTTCCCTTTTTTCTGTTTCTCCAAAAGCTTTCTTTTGCGTGTCACATCCCCGCCATAAAGACCGCTGGTAACGTCTTTCCTAAAAGCCTTGATGGTTTCCCTAGCAATAATTTTTCCGCCAACTGCTGCTTGGACGGCAATCTGAAAATTTTGTTTTGGAATCGAATCCTTGAGTTTTTCGACCATCCTTTTGCCTTCAGCAAAGGCTTTTTCTTTTGGAATAATGCGCGAAAAAGCGTCAACCTTTTCATTGGCCACAATGATATCCAACTTCACCAGGTCATATGGCTTATAATCATTTATTGCATAATTCATTGAGGCATAGCCGGAAGATGCGCTTTTAAGATCGTCATGCATATTTACAATGACGTCCGTCAGCGGGCAATCAAAAGTAAGAATTATCCTTTCGCTGTCGATGTATTCAGTATTCTGATAGGTCGCCCGGGTGTTTTGCAACACTTCCATAATTGGCCCGAGATAACTGCTCGGCGAAATGATGTCCAGCTTAACATAGGGTTCATAAATCCTTGCAATCAAGGACGGATCCGGCATTTCAGTCGCTGAATAAATTTTTATTCTTTCGTGCAGCTTTTCGACTAATTCAATCTCGTAAACTACGCTTGGCGTGGTGATGGTTGGGGAAATTTCAAATTCCCGTTCTAATCTTGACTGAATGATTTCCAGATGCAGCATTCCCAAAAAACCGCAGCGAAAACCGCGTCCCAGCGCCTGATTGGACTCGGGTTCAAAATCAAAAGCAGCATCATTGAGTTTCAGTTTATCCAAGGCATCGCGCATAAAATTATAGTCAGTCCCCTCTAACGGATAAAATGACGCATAAACCATCGGAATAACTTTTTTATAGCCCGGAAGACTTTGTACTTTCTTTTGCAAACCAAAAAGCGTAACAGTGTCCCCTACTCCACAGCTCTTTACACTTTTGAAGCCAGTCGCGATATAGCCAACATCCCCGACGGATAATTTTTCGGTTTTGCGCAGATCCGGTTTGAAAAATCCAACCTCAATGACTTCGCTGTTTGTGCCGCCAGCCATCATAAAAATTTTGTCTCCTCTTTTTAGTTCTCCGTCGATTATTCGAACATACGCAACAACTCCTTTGTAGGGGTCGTAATTAGAATCAAAAACAATCGCGCGCAAAGGATTTTCCTTGGTGCCTTTGGGCGCCGGAACCTTGCCGATAATTCTTTCCAAAAGTTTCTCTACGCCGAGCCCGGTTTTTCCGGAAACTTCTAAAATGTCTTCTTCCTGGCAGCCCAAAATATGGACGATTTCCTTTTTCGTTTTCGCGACATCGGCATTAGGGAGATCTATTTTGTTAACTGCCGGTATTATTTCCAATCCTTGTTCAATGGCCAGATATAAATTGGACAAAGTTTGTGCTTGCACTCCCTTGGTGGCATCCACCAATAGCACCGCGCCTTCTACTGCCGCCAAAGAACGGGACACTTCGTAGTTGAAATCAACATGCCCGGGAGTATCTATCAAATTCAAGATATATCTTGAATTTGCAATTTCCAAATCCCAATTTACACTTTCCAATTTTTTTTCATTGGAATTTTGGATTTTATTTGACATTGGAATTTTGACATTGGGATTTTTAAGCTCATACTCCATTCTGACTGGCTGAAGTTTTATGGTGATTCCCCGCTCGCGCTCCAAATCCATCTGATCCAAAAGCTGCTCTTTCATTTTGCGCATTTCCACCGTTTTGGTAATTTCCAAAAGCCGGTCGGCTAGCGTCGATTTCCCATGGTCGATATGGGCGATGATGCAGAAATTTCGGACATTATTCATAATAATCTCTATTTTAGCTTGAAATTTAAAGAAAATCAACATAAAGAAAGGGCCGACCAGTGGTCGACCCTGAATGCCTTGCATCTGCTGCCCCTTTTGCGTGCAAAAGCAAGTTTGTGTCCTTATGTGGTTATATGGACACCACAAATTATTTCAATAAATCTTTAAGGAAACGGTGATGGGCGTAGCGGTCGAGTCCGGTCGAATAATCATCTTTTGAATTCGCTTTGACCTTGAGGCACTTCTCCAGCCACCGGCCGTAATTTTCATCTCCACTATGGAGCCACTGGTCGGTTTTGGTAATAGTCTGATTGCTGACCTTGAGAACTTTCCGGATTCTTTCATAATTGTCCCCTTCCAGAAGCATCTCGGCGATTTGGATCCTTCTGGCAAACATCAGAGATTCGCTCGGCGTAAGCAAGCCGACAAAAAAATCAATGACTTCTTTTTTAGATTTCAAATTTGAAACAATTTCAAAAAATCTTCCGATAACTTTGTATTTTTCTCTTTTGTCGATCAGATGTGGCCGGACTTTTGGCATAAATTTGTTTTTAACTTTTTACAACTTTATTCTATGCCAGATATTTCTTTGTGTCCATATGTGGTTATAAGGACATCGGGATGGTTTCGTATTTCTATGTTCTTGAATAAAAAATATGTCCATATGTGGTTATATGGAAGTGAAATAACATTCTGGCTTTCTGCAGAATGTCGGGATGTCGTGTGATGTTTCAAAAAATAACATTCTCATATTCTCGAAAATGTGAGAATGTCCTTTATCATTTTAAAAAGTAACATTCTGACTTTCTGCAGAATGTCGGAATGTCGTAGTGCGTTGGAAATAAAAAATTCAGTAATTAATTACTGAATAAATACTTATTTTAATACGTATTGAGATACTTACATATTTGGCCGGAAGTTTTTGGGGATTTTTGATCGAGGGGGTTGGAGGGGGAAATAATATTCTCGCTAAGGTTCAGCCTTGGGAATTGAGGTACTCAATATCTTGCATATGCGATATTTTGAGTATGGGTAAAAATAATACATGTTTAGCTTGATAGTAATCGCCGACTTATAGGGGGATTTTTGACCGAGGGGGGTTGGAGGGGAAAATAATACTCTCGCTAAGGTTCAACCTTAGCGAAGTTTATTATAGACCAACAGCATTAACTCCATACTCTGCTTGTGCTTGTGTGAATTTGTCATACTTTAGCTGCGCAATTAAACTACCGCGTGAAAAAGCTGAATATTCCATATACGATTTGGCTTTTTTGGCAGCTTGCTCATTCCAGTTAGCACCAGAATTATCTGCACCATAAACGGCGTCAGCGTGTGAAAATTGTTCGTACTCCAATTGATCAACCAGCCCATCATGAGAAAATGCGGAATAACCTAGATAAGATTCTGCCTTTCTAATAGCATTTTTTTGCGACAATGTCTCGTTTTGCTTCTTTTCTGCTTCTTCTTGTTCTTTTTTCTTTTTTTCTGCTGCTTTTTGTTCTTCGACTCCTTCTTTCTTTCGCAATTCTTCAACTTCTGCAATATAAACAGCTCTTTGTTCAGCGTTTTCTTGGAGCTTTGCGATAAAAAGTTTATTTAGTTCGTCATGATTAACAAAAGATGTTTTTAGCTCACCTTTCTGCAGAAGGTCAAAATCGCTGTCGGACATTTCTGTTAAAGCTCTTTTAAAAGCATGCGGATTTTGAAACTCATTTATCTTTGTTCGTAAAGCAACAGCAATGTCCTTATTTGTATGAGTATCTAATTCTTTCGTTTTATCTAAAACAGCTAATGCTTCCTCAATTTTATTTTCCCCAATATAACTTTCCGCTTGCTCCACGATATTTTCTACCTGCTTTATTTCTTCTGTTTGTTTTTCAAGAAGTTCTTTTTTTTGTTTCTTATCGTTGTAATAGCTTGAAACAACAAAGAAAATGCAGAATAGCGTAATGGCAATTTTTACCCCTTTGTGCCAATTAGTTTTAGCCCAAACTAAATAAGGGACGAGTAAGGGAAACAATGCAATTATCAAGAGAATTCCCCACCATTTTTTATACCAAGGGCTTGATGTTATTTGCTCGCTCATAGTTTTTAAATTAATGCATTAAAAAAAGTGCTAAAATCTTCCTTATTCCTATTTTTTCACAAAAGAGAATTTCGTACAACTAGTCGTTATGCGAATTATTTAAAAACTACCACTTCCGCGCGGAAAAGCAAGTTTTCTAATTTCTTTCCCTATAATCTTTTCTTTTCTGATATAACCTTTCCGTAAATCCGCCTTGGCGCAAAAATTCATCGCTTAGCTTTCGAAGCTGTTTGTCCAAAAGATAATTTGTCTGATGAATTACACAAATCAGCATGTTAGCGGCGGATTCGGGATTTTTGAGATAGGACTGATAGGACGAATAGGACTTATCCTCTCTGTATGCGAGATTTCTTATATTTTTTGCTTCCCCCGATTCTTTCGTCCAAAGTTTCAAGCTGCGCTGGCGTAAAAAATCTTCATAATCCAAGAGCAATTCTTCAAGACTCGCTCTCGCCACATTGGTCAATTTTATTTCTGTCTTTTTTGAAGTTCCGGCCGCCAAACTCCCTTCCGCGATATTTTGCCGTCCCGAACGCGCCGCTTGAACCATTTGGTCATGGGTCCGACTTCTTTTGTCAATAAAAGAATCGCAAAATTTTGTGGTTAAATCAAAAACCAAAGTCGCCATCTGAAATGATTTCAACTCGCGATAACCGCCGTGCGTAAAGAGCAGGTCGCTATCATTGGGCTGATTGGATTTATAGGACAACTTGGACATATAGGACTTATTAGTCGTATTGGTCTTATTTCAATTCTACCACAAAAAAAGCACCCCGATTAATCGGAGCGCTTAAAAATTATTATTTTTTAGGTTCGTCTTTTGGCGCATCATCCTTTTTTTCTTCCGTCTCTGCATCCTTAGGTTCCCCCTTTCCGCCTTCCGGCGGACTTCCGGCTGCGCCTCCAGCCTTCTGAGCTTCAGAAGCTGCCTTATATAATTTCTCGCCGATTTTTTGCGCCGCCTGCGATAGAGTTTCCGTCTTGGCTTTGATGTCGGCCAGATCGTCCCCGTTCTTCACTTTGTTGAGTTCCGCGATGGCGTCTTCCACCGGCTTTTTTTCTTCCGGCGTGATTTTGTCGCCCGCGTCCTTCAAAGATTTTTCGGTCGTATAGGAAAGCGTGTCGGCAAGATTCCGCGCTTCAATAAGTTCCTTTTTCTTTTTATCCTCTTCCGCGTGAAGTTCAGCGTCTTTTTTCATCCGCTCCACTTCATCTTTGGAAAGACCGGTCGAGGCTTCGATCTTGATGGACTGTTCTTTGTTGGTGGCTTTGTCCTTGGCCTTAACGCTTAATATTCCATTAGCGTCGATGTCAAAAGTCACTTCCACTTGCGGAATGCCGCGGGGGCTCGGCGGAATGCCGTCCAGAATAAATCGGCCCAAAGTTTTGTTATCCGCCGCCATTTCCCGCTCGCCTTGCAAAACATGAATTTCAACTGATGGCTGATTGTCAGCGGCCGTGGAAAAAGTTTGGGACTTGGCCGTCGGCACGGTCGTGTTGCGATCAATGAGTGGCGTTCGCACTCCGCCCAAAGTTTCGATGCCGAGTGTCAAAGGCGTCACATCCAAAAGCAAAACGTCTTTGACATCGCCTTGCAAAACTCCGCCCTGGATAGCCGCGCCCGCCGCGACTACTTCATCTGGGTTAACGGAGATATTAGGTTTCTTGCCGAAGAAATCTTCGACGGTTTTGAGAACCAGTGGCATCCGGGTCATTCCGCCGACCAGCACTATTTCATTAATGTCTTTGACGGTAAGCTTGGCATCAGCCAAAGCTTTCTTGGTCGGTTCCAAAGTTTTCTTGACTAAATCCCCCACCAATTCTTCCAATTTGGCCCGGGTCATTTTCATGACCAAATGTTTGGGCCCGTTGGCGTCGGTGGTGATGAAAGGTTGGTTCAACTCCGTTTCCATGGCCGTTGAGAGCTCTATTTTGGCCTTTTCCGCCGCTTCTTTGATGCGCTGGAGTGCTAGTGCGTCTTTGCCCAAATCGATGCCTTCTTGCTTCTTAAATTCGCTAATGATCCATTGAATGATAATTTGATCAAAATCATCGCCGCCCAAGTGCGTGTCGCCATTGGTGGATTTGACTTCCACCGTGTCGTCGCCCACTTCCAGAATCGAAATATCAAAAGTTCCGCCGCCGAGGTCATAGACTGCGATCTTTTCTTCTTTCTTTTTGTTGAAGCCATAAGCCAGCGCCGCGGCCGTCGGCTCGTTGATGATGCGCCGCACATTGAAACCGGCGATCTCGCCCGCTTCTTTGGTGGCTTTCCTTTGCGAATCGTCAAAATAGGCCGGCACGGTAATGACCGCTTCGGTGATACGCTCGCCCAATTTTTCTTCCGCGTCGGCTTTGAGTTTGGAAAGGATCATGGCCGAAATTTCCTGCGGCGTGTATTCTTTGGCTCCCATTTCCACTTTCGTCCCGCCGTTGGCTTTCACAATTTTATACGGCAAAAGTTTCAAATCCCGCTGCACTTCCGCGTCCTCAAAATGCCTCCCAATCAACCGCTTGATGGAATATAGCGTGTTACCGGAGTTAGTGACAGCTTGCCTTTTGGCCAAAAGGCCGACGAGGCGTTCGCCGGTTTTGGAAATGGCGACCATGGATGGAGTGGTGCGCGCGCCTTCCTTGTTTTCGATGATGGTCGGGCTTCCGCCTTCAACGACCGCCATGGCGGAGTTGGTGGTGCCCAGATCGATGCCTAGTATTTTGCTCATAATTTAGGTTGTAGCTTTTTAGCTTGTAGCTTTTTAGGGCTATGGGCCAAAAGCTTTAGTTAAATTTAATTAATTTAATTTATTAAATTTTTAATTTTGAATTTTAAATTTTGAATGAAATCTTAATGATTTAATTTTTAATGTTTTAAACATTTAGAATTAGAAATTGATTCAAAATTCATAATTCTAAATTCGAAATTCATTCTACTATTACTCTCGCCGCTCTGATAACTTTGTTGTCAATTTTGTATCCCCGCTGAACAACTTTAATTATCTTGTTTTTTTGTTCTTTGCTCTCTGTTTTCTGTTCCTTGCCTCCTGTTTCCTGGCCGTTGGCAACGGCTTCATGAAACTCCGGATTGAATTCGTCTCCGCCTTTAGTTTCAATTTCCGTGACTCTATAAGTTGTCAGCACTGATTCCAATTGCTTCTGGATGTGCATGATGCCCACTACCCAAGGCGCGTCTTTTTGCTCTTTCGGCACGTGATCAGTTGACGCGTGGAAATTGTCCAAAACTGGCAGCAATTGCAGAATGACACTTTCAGTGGAAAAACGGATAAAATCTTTCTGCGTTTCCGCTTGTCTTTTCTTATAGTTTTCAAAGTCCGCTTGGCAACGTTTCCAGCCGTCGAGATTTTTTTGATTTTCAAGATATTTTTGCGCTTTTTCGATAAAATTTTTCAGCCACGGCTTTGTTTCCTTGCTCTCGATTATATTTTTATAACTTTCCCATTTATATTCCGTGTGTTCTTCGCTAATTTGGATTTCTTTTCCAATATATTTGACAAAATTTCCTAGATATATTTTTTCTCCACCATCGCTATTGAATATTTTTTCAGAGGCTATAACATCCAAAATCTCATAATCTATATCGCCGACTTCTTCTTTGATTTCTCTTTCCATGGCTTCCTTAAAATTTTCTCCCGGGTTCATCGTTCCACCGGCCAGATCCCAGGGCCCATATTTTTCAGCAAAATATCCGTCTTTTGATTTAAGCAAAAGATATTTATTTTCCTGTGAGTCATAAATTACCGCTTTTTGAGAAAGACCGAAATGATATTTTTTTTCGTCGCTTTTGAATGTTTTGTCTTTTTTGTCAGTCATAAATATATTTGTCATCCTGAACTCGATTCAGGATCTAATTAGATTCCGGATCAAGTCCGGAATGAAATTTGGATTAGCAATGATTATTACCACCGTCGCCGAACTCATGAGCTTTTTCACGTAATCTAATAGTGATTTATTCTTGGCATATTTCATTCTTTTGGGCCCAATAAGCGCCAGTACCGCTTTTTCTCCCGATTTGGTCTTATAAGCCGAAACGACCATGGACGAACTACCGGAAATTTCTTTGATCGGATTGTCTTTGCCGATAAAGATTTTTGTTTCGCCTATTTTCACCTTGTCCAAAATGTTGCTGACATTTTCATCCAAATAATCCAGCGCCTCGGCGATCTTGCAAAATTCATCCGCGTCTTTGAATTCCGGATTTTCCAGAAGCTCATGCATGCCGAAATCAAAAAGGTTTTCCCGGGCGCCGGTGATGGCGAGCGACCCTGAAAGCGAAGCCAGGAGTTTCGCGGTTGTCCGCGTCAGCCGGTTTTTTTGGGCCTTCAGTTTCAAAACTTCCGCCTGCAGTTTTTTCTGTTCAAGTTTGGAAAGTTTCTGCTCCGGCATTATTTTCTCCACGAAATAGCGGTAGCCTTTGTCGGTCGGAATGCGCCCGGCACTGATGTGCAATTGATGGAGATATCCGTCTTTTTCTAAACTGACCATATCATTGCGAATAGTCGCCGAGCTGATCTTCAGATTATATTTTTCCGACAAAATTTTAGAACCGACCGGAATAGCGGTGTTGGTATATTCTTCCACAACTGCTTTTAAAATTTTCTGCTGGCGAGTATTCATTTTCTTTTTTGTCATCCCGGACTTGATCCGGGATCTAATTAGATCCTGAATCGAGTTCAGCATGACAATTTATTTGTATTCTAATTATATAGCAGCGCTTAGCAGTCGTCAAGTCCGAGTGCTAATGGGTATTTTATAGTACTCAAAAACCTTGTCAAGTCTTTCGTTTAATTGATTTCCACTTTCTTTGGCAGCAAAGGCGTCTAGCCTTACTTTTTCTCTCCGAGAGATTTGTTTATCCACTTTCTTTACCGCTAAAGAAAGTGGACAGAAAGAAAGCGCCGCACCGGCTCGTGCTGTGGCAAATTCTTTCCGCGGACTCGCTAAAATCACTAAACGACCAGCTCTAGAAAGGCATGAGTGATTTTTAGCGCTCGTCCGCTGGAATTTGCCTACGCACATTCGCTATGTGCGGATTTTATTTTTTAAATAAACTATATTTTTTCAGCCTTGCGTTAGGGCGGAGCTACGGATTCAGCCGAAACGAGCGTAAAGAAACTCCGCACGATCTTCGCGAAGCGAATTAGGAGTTTCAGCGAGTGAGGCTAGCATCCGTCTCCGCCCAAGCCCGGCTGAGAGCTCTTTTTGTTACTTTTTCTAGCGGAGAGAAAAAGTAAGACGAAAAATAAAAGCCCGAGGAGATAGTTTCCTCCCCGGGTTCGCTTGATTGCGTTGATTGATGCCGTCTCTATTAGAGATAAATTCCGCATTCCGGACAGATCTCACAAGCCGATCCCATGCCGATCCGGATATCTGCGCCCTTACTGGGGCAGAATATGCTTTCTCTTTTGATGAGATGTCGGCTCGTCGGTGCATTGACGATCACGTCGCATTTCAGCGATACATGATATTCGGCCGAAGGCAGCAGCGACTTGCAAAGCGGGCAAACTTCCAGTGCCGAAGCCGGATTGATGGGATACTTACCATACTCCGCTTTGTTGCAGATCAAAACATTTCCTTGGATGGCATGAAAATCATCCAAAAAATCCATTTCTTCCTGTTTTCCCTTTGCCATAGATACCCCCTTTCACACTGAAAAAACCTTATCGTCGACCCATGCCGACAGCAACCGTCTTGGTAATCGTTTTATGATGCAACCGATTGTGCTTAGCAGGACGCACTTCTTTCCTGGCGCGTTGCAACCCCGTTATCTGCACGACGTTCGGCTGCGGAGGCTCCGCTTTCATCAGGTATGCCTCGCACACCCCGCACTTCTGGCACTTCTTGTTCTTCCGGGAATATAGCCTCTGTTCCAGAAGGTGCTCGATTGAAACCGATCCGGTAGTAACTAAGCGCGGACATTCGAAAAATTGCGCACTGCCTGACGCTAAAGTAAACCTGTGCCCGTTACCTTTTCCCATACTTTTTCCTCCTTATCTCGAGGTTAAATTCCACGAACTGCTCCAACTCCGCAGCGCCGGCAACTTTGGCAAGCCAAGCTGAAATCGGACAATACGTTGTGCAAAATAAACCACCGCTGGAACGCTTTTCTTTTGAGTCTCATCCGCGGGCAAACTATGAGCGCACTGTTTATCGGAAGATTTTGGGACAAACTAATCCCTGACTGATCATCCAAAATTTCTTGACTAATCAGCCGCAGATGCTGGCGCATTTCTTGACGCAATTTTTTGGTTTTCGCCGATCCCCGGAACGGCCATATTATCGCCGAGCTTTGTGGGTTCATAATCCCTCCGTGAAAATTTACGGTGCTAATTCACGGACTTGCAGTTATCACAATCCTTACATACCGGTCTCAAGGCATCGCGCCTATGAAAAGCTATCGGCTTTTCGACCGGTCCTTCGGGAAACAGATCGCAAATGATCATATCCGATTCAGGCTCCACGACCGGAACCATCTCCACTGATTGTGTTTCGGGTGGGGAAGGTTGGGCTTGGATTTTGGCGACAATTTTCGCCTCTCCAAGATTTCCCATACTTTTCCTCGGAACTGCTCGAACAGATATTGATTCAGACGACTTTCGATGAGGCATACTTTCCTCCTTTTGCCTTGAGGGCGATTTGGATTCACTTCGAAAATATAGATTTTCAAAAAACTGAAAATATCTAAAAAATCCTAACTTTTAACTTTGCGCTTCTAACTTTTAATTTTTTTAGGCACCGGATCATATCCCCCTTCACTCCATGGGTGACACCTGAGAACTCTTTTAGAGCCGAGATAAATTCCTTTTAAAACTCCAAATCTTTCTATCGCTTTATAGGCATATTGGCTGCACGTGGGATGAAAACGGCATCTTATATGTGTCAAATGCTGGCTGAATGCTCCATGATCGGGCGACATCGTCCTTTGATAAATTCTTATCAGAAATAAAAAAACACTTTTCATAAGGCTTGATAGCAGCATTATGCCTCATTTTTATTTTTTTGTCAAAATAGGGTTTTTTTGATATACTTTATTTAACAAGAGTCGCTTGACACCTTTGCCAAGCGATAAAAAAACCAACAGAAAAAAACAAATGCATGCAAGAAATCCAATTTGGAAAATTTAGCTGGATTGATTTTGAGGAGCCGAATGCCGATGATGTCATCTACATAAAAAAACAATTCAATCTGCACCCGCTGGTCGTGGAGGAGTTTTCCACTCCGACGCTGCGCCCAAAAGCCACTGAATATGAAACTTGCCTGTATCTGGCCATCCATATTCCGCTTTTTGACGCCGGATCAAAAACGACCTATCCGGGCGAACTGGACATTGCCATAACCAAAGACGCGCTAATCACCGCTCATGACAGCGAGATATTCCAGCTGACTGAATTCTTCCGGGGACTCCAGGTAAATAATCGTAAAAGAGAATTGTATGATCTGGATTCTCCGGCCGCGCTTCTCCGCTATCTTTTGGAACTGCTTTTGGAATCCTGCTTTCCGAAACTGGATCATATTTCGCGAAAATTAGATTACATCGAAAAAGAAATTTTTGCCGAACACGAAAAAGAGATGGTGCTGGAAATTTCTCTGGTCAAGCGCGACATTCTCAATTTCCGTCGGACGATGAAACCGCAAAGGTCGGTGCTTGAATCACTGGCGCAAAAAGATTACCGCTTCGTCGACCCCAAACTCAAAGCCTATTTTCAGGATCTGATCGGCACCAATATCCGCATTTGGAACAGTCTGGAATCAACCAAGGAGATGATTGAAGCGCTGGAAGCCACCAACAATTCGCTGCTTTCCAACAAACTGGACCTCACGATGAAAGTTTTGACCATTTTTTCCGCCACGATGCTCCCGATGACCGTCTATTCCAACATTCTGGCTATGAGCGCTGACATTCCTTTCGGCAAAAACCCCAACGCCTTCTGGATCCACCTTGCCATCATGCTTTTCGTTTCGCTCCTGACCATTACCATATTCAAAATCCGTAAATGGCTCTAAAAATTTACAACACGCTGTCGAAGAAAAAGGAAGAATTCAAACCCATCAATCCCGGCAAAGTCGGTATGTATGTTTGCGGGCCGACAGTTTATTATTACATCCATATCGGGAATCTCCGGGCCTACACTCTGCCTGATGTTTTACGTAGATATCTGGAATATCTCGGCTACGAAGTACGCATGATCAAGAATATAACGGATGTCGGCCATCTGACCCAGGACGATCTTTTGCAGGGCGACACTGGCGAAGATAAAATTTTGAAAAAAGCTTTAGCCGAAAAAAAAACACCCGAAGAAATTGCGCATTTTTACGAAGAATACTTTCACGCCACAGAAAAAGAAATGAACATTTTGCCGGCCCACTATTTTCCGCGCGCCACGGCTCACATCCCGCAAATGATCAGGATCACCGAAGGACTCATCAAGAAGGGCTGCGCTTACGAAAAGAACGGCAATGTTTTTTTTGATGTTACAAAATTCGCGGACTATGGTAAGCTTTCCGGAAATACTCTGAAAAACTTGAAAGTCGGAGCGCGTCTGGAAGAGCATCCGGACAAAAAAAATCCCTGGGACTTTGCTCTCTGGCTCAAAGCCCCCAAAGAACATCTGCTCAAATGGGAATCTCCCTGGTCGTTGGGTTACCCCGGCTGGCATATCGAGTGCACAGCTATGAGCACGGAATATCTCGGCGACACGCTGGATATCCATACCGGAGGAGAAGACAACATCTTCCCCCACCACGAAGCGGAAGTGGCCCAAACTGAGTGTTACACGGGAACGAAGTTCGTAAATTTCTGGGTGCACACGCGGCACCTTTTGGTTGACGGAAAAAAGATGAGCAAATCAAAAGGCAATTCCTACCGCCTGGAAGATATAAAAGAAAAAGGCTATTCATCGATGGAATTAAGAATAGCTCTTCTTTCCTCTCACTATCGAAGTCCGATGAATTTTACCTGGCAAATTATGGATCAGGCCAAATCTAATCTGGAAACCTTGAATAATTTTTACGCGCGCCTTATGAACCATGAGGTCAAGTTGAACGAAAAACTTTCCAATCTAACAACTGAAAATTACCGCCAAAAATTTGAAGAAGCCATGAATGACGACCTGAATGCGCCAAAAGCTTTGGCAGTGATTCTTCGCTTGATTAATGACGGCAATAAACTGATGGATGAAAATTTGTTAGGTAATTCCGGCGAGGTGAAAAAATTTTTGGAAACCGCGCTAAAGACATTCGGCATAAAACCAGATGTTCTGGAAGTTCCGGAAAAAGTAAAAACATTGGCGGAAAAGCGAAAATCAGCCCGCGATGGCAAAGATTTCAAAAAGTCGGACGAGCTGCGTGAAAAAATTGAAAAATTAGGATTTACGATTGAAGATTTGAAGGATAATAATTATATAGTCAAAAAGAAATAAAATGGGTAACTCTTGCGACTGCGGTCATTGCGACTGCGGTGCGGAAAAAAATTTGGAGGATAATTCAGCAATGCAGCCCTCTGTCGCGGAGATTACGGCGAACAAAAAAGTAGAAAAACTCAAAAAATCCATTGAGGAACTGGGATTTAAGGTGGAAGAAACGCCCGAAGGAATAAAGATATCTGAATAATTTTAAATTCTAAATTTCAAATTTTAAATGAAATCCAAATGTCTAAATTTTAAATAATTTAAGCATTTAGTAATTTAAAATTGATTTAAAATTAAAAATTGAAAATTTAAAATTTAATTCCTTCTACTGTGGGGATTTTTTAATTTTATGAAATCTTTTTGGCACAAATTAAACCGCTCCATTTTGGCTCTCGCTCCCATGGCCGGCATTACCGACAGCGCCATGCGCCAAATTTGTAGGGAATACGGCGCCGATGTCGTTTACAGCGAAATGGCCAGTGTTAGCGCTTTATATTTTAAGCCGGAAAAAACTTTGGCGCTGGTGAAATTCAATAGAAAGGAAAGACCGTATGTCGTCCAGCTTTTTGGCAATAACCCGGAACATTTCGCTAAAGCTGCGCAGATCATAACAAAATCTATCAAACCGGACGGCATTGATATTAATTTCGGCTGTCCGGCCAAGAAAGTTTTCAGCCACGGCTCCGGCTGCGCCCTGATGCCGCAAAAAGAATTAGCGCGGAAAATTATTTTGGCCGTCTGCGAAAATACGACTCTCCCCGTCTCCATAAAAATCAGAGCGGGGCTTCGGGAAATGAGCGCTTTACATTTTATTGAAAACATAAAAGACCTTCCTTTTTATGCTGTTATGATTCACGGCCGGACTTACGAAGGCAGTTTTTCAGGAGTTGTTGATTTTAAGATCGTAGAGGAAATAAAAAAAATAATCCCGCAGAAAATTGTTCTGGCTAACGGTGGCATTACAAATCCAGTGCAAGCCGCAAAAATTTTGGAAGACTATCCACTGCTCGACGGTCTCGGTGTCGCTCGGGGAGTTCTCGGAAAACCTTACTTATTTTCCCAAATTAAAGAATTTCTGAAAAAAGGAAAGCGTACTGAATATAATTTCAAAAAAATAAAAAAAATCGCCATTCGCCACGCGGAACTTTTATATAAAAATAAAAAAAGATTCGGAATGCTGGAGATTAGAAAACACCTGGTCTGGTATTTCAAAGGCTTCCCCGGCGCCGCGGAACTGCGGAAAAAACTGGTGCAGGTCAAAAGCATCGGGGAAATAAAAAAAGTTCTTTCTTCTGTCAAATAACCTTGTTAGTTAAATTTGTGCATATGCATAAATTTGACTAATTGCAAAATAAACAAGTTATTTTTGCTTTATAAACTTTCAACAAAGTTTATGCGGCCGCAATAAATTTGTCGAATTTATTACACCCCGAAGCAGAGCTTCGAGGAATTCTCTCGATTAAATAAATACTACCTTATATCACCATAAGGCAGTGGATTATAAAATAATTTTTCCTTATTTGGCTGTATAGCAAGATAGTATTTTTTAAATAAAAAAAGCGCCGTACCATTTGGTCGTGCGCTTGGAAGGTTGGGCCCCGGCACTGATGGCGGGATACAGCCCGGGGCCTCCGCCTTATCGATGGGTTCGGGATTGAAAACAAGATTGCTGCTACACGGAGTTTTTTCCGGCCCCTCCGCTAAGGATTCACCGTTCACAGCGGTCAATGGCGAATCGACTCCGAGGTGGGAATTATACCCTCCCTTATCGGCTACTTCCCGCATAATAACCGATGGCGGAAATTTAGACCTCAGAGAGCCGATTGATTCTATTATAGATTATTTAAAAAATAAATTCAATAAATTTTAAATAAAAAAAGGAACTCCCCTCTTTAGCGATAGAGTTCCTACCTAGACCTTTCTTTTGGTCATGATTGTACCTCCCTTTTTTGTTCTATTCGTTGTTCGCTTCGTTTTTCACGGGAAACCATGGATCTTTATTACTCTCTCTTCGAGAAAACTGAGAGATGTGTCTAGTCCCTTCCCCATGTTCCTTTTAAAATTCGCGCCACGAGAGACTCCTTCCCCATTTGGGGCCTTTCTAAAGTACAACATGGTATTGTATCATATTTAGACCAGAAAGTCAAGTGTTCATAAAGGCTTGATAAATTGAGCAAAGCTGACAGTTGCCTGATTATTTTCTATTGATATAATGGAATGACTATGGCCAAAGATACCGCCGACAATTTGAGAGTCCCGCCGCAAAATATTGATGCCGAGCGTTCCGTCCTCGGCTCTTTGATGCTGGATAAAGACGCTATCATCAAGGTCGCCAATCTGATGCGCGTCGGCGATTTCTATAAAGACGACCACAATCTCATCTATGAAGCGATGCTCGAGCTTTATGAAAAGCGCGAACCGATAGACGTGCTTTCGCTTTCCAACCGCCTGGAAGAAAAAAACCAGCTGGAAAAAATCGGCGGCTCGAGTTACCTAACTGGCCTCGTCAATTCAGTCCCGTCGAGTTCTAATGTGGAACATTACGCCAAAGTTGTCCAGAAAAAATCTACTCTTCGCAAGCTAATAACCATTTCCAGTGAAATTGTTGAATTGGGCTATAAGGAAGAAGAGGATGTGGAAAAATTGCTGGACACGGCCGAGCAAAAACTTTTCAGCGTTTCGCAGAAATACATTAAACAGGATTTTGTTTCGATAAAATCAATTCTGGAAACCGCTTTCAACCGGATAGATGAGCTCCATAAAGGGGGAAATAAACTGCGGGGGATTCCCAGCGGCTTTCCGGACTTGGATAATATTCTAGCCGGCTTCCAAAAATCTGATCTTGTAATTTTAGCTGCCCGTCCGTCAATCGGAAAAACTAGTCTGGCCCTTGATTTGGCCCGACAAATTGCCACTAAGCAAAAAGTTCCTGTTGGAATATTTTCATTAGAAATGTCCTCTGACCAGCTAATCGACAGGATGCTTGCGGCTGAATCCGGAGTGGACCTTTGGCGGCTGCGCACCGGACGACTCAAGTCAGGCGAAGGTGATGACGACTTTCAGCGCATCGGCGAAGCCATGGGAACTTTAAGCGAAGCTCCAATTTTTATTGATGACGCCGGGAGCGCCAATATCATGGAGATTCGAACCATGGCGCGCCGCCTGCAGGCTGAACAAAATGTCGGCGTGCTCATTGTTGACTATTTGCAGCTGATGGAAGGCCGCTCCGGAGGAGACAACCGGGTTAATGAAATTTCAGAAATTTCCCGGTCACTCAAACAATTGGCCAAGGAACTCAATATCCCGATTATCGCCCTTTCTCAGTTGAGCCGAGCCGTTGAATCCAGAAACCCGCAAATTCCAAAACTCTCCGACCTCCGGGAATCCGGTTCCATAGAGCAGGACGCAGATATTGTCATGTTTCTTTACCGGGAAGACCGCGAGAAGCCCGATACGCCCAATAAAAACATCGTTGAAGTTCATATCGCCAAACACCGCAACGGTCCGGTCGGCAAACTTTCTCTTTATTTTGATGAAAACCTGACAACGTTCAAATCCTTGGAAAAAGCGCACACACAATGATAATTTTAAAGGTTAAATTTTAAGTTTTAAATCAATATTAAATTACTTAATTGTTAGAAACTAGCGCGTTGTTTACAGTTTTATAGGATAAAAATATTCAATCAGTTTTTCCATCGGCGTTAGATTGTTAATTCCCTTATGAGGTTTCACAGTGTTATAGTAATTTACAAATCGAAT
>Ga0210044_10005404_pt1 | contig 17289 bp, 16 predicted proteins | sample CryGey13umfilter_2_FD_183959 | JGI IMG/M metagenome (GOLD analysis project Ga0210044, IMG submission 183959) | Groundwater microbial communities from aquifer in Utah, USA - Crystal Geyser 4/9/14 3 um filter (SPAdes) (version 2) | ecosystem: Environmental > Aquatic > Deep subsurface >... | reverse complement strand
TTGAAATAATTTTTTTTGTCCTATTTTTATTTTTTCTAGTTCTCATAGAAAATTTCCTCCTCTATTTGTTAAGGTACCTTACAAGGGTAATCTTTATTAAAAATTTTGTCAATTTTTTAAATATAATGTCTTCCCTTTCCCATTGATAAGTTTTTTTACCCCATCTTTATTAATATAATAGACACAAACTACCCCTTCAACGCCAGAAAAATCAAGCGAGCTATTATAACCAGACCCTTTATTTTTTGATCGTGACACACTTAATGGTGGAGGATAAATTCTATAACTGAACCCTCTTAATATTGGAGGGCGATGATCTATTTGAATCAATATTGCCCCATCTTCAATTGAAGGATTCTTTTTAACAGCTGAGGAAAATATTTTTACCAAATTATTGTTTAGAGGTATATTAATTTGAGGGCTGGGATTTCGTGGCATAGAAGTACTGTATTTAGGTAGCTTGTCGCCCTTAAATAAAATAACAATGATTAAATGTTGCAATCGATTATGTTTAAAAAGCTTGATTATTTCATCATCCATCATCTTTTGAAAATGACTTTTACTTTCTCTATATTTTAAAAATATTTTTTTATTCATATGTCCTATATTTTATTGCTTACTTAATAGTAATAGTATAAATGAATAAAAATTTTGTCAACGCGTTGATTTGTCGTGATTGGCTAGTTTTAGTTATTTTTAAATAAAAAACCCGACAACTTAATGCCGGGTTTTAAATTTTCAGTCGAGCCAGAGCTCAACCGCCTTTTCTTTGCATTTTTTATGGCCCGGATAATTTGCATTATACGGGCAAGAAGCACAATCGCCCCATAACTTTGCTTTTAGAGAAAGCTTGCGGTAATCGACACGCCTAAAACCAAATTAAAAAGTGTTATTCAGAATAACACTTTTATAGTAGCTAAAAATCTTAATTTTGTCAATGCTTGGCTAATTTTAGATAAAAAAATTAAAAAAATAAACCTTGAATAATGTCATTCAATTCTAAACCCAATGTGTCATTGGCATCGCTTACTTTTTGCAACCTTAGTTTTATTTTCGGCATGGAAGTAAATGTTATTAAAGTAAAAATTCAAAATAATTATTTTTAGTTATTAAATTAACGCTGGAATTGACGTAATTATTTAAAAAATCCTTGGGCGCGGCTACTTTATCTTTGACCCATTTAAATTCAAAGCCGGCATAACGGCCGCCGCCCTCTTCTATATAATCAACTTCTTTCTGGTCATAAGTGCGCCAAAAATAAGGATTGACAAAATTATTTTTTAGATTATTTATTTTTAACCGTTCAACAATGCAAAAATTCTCCCACAGCGCGCCGACATCATTGCGGATATTCAACGGATTGTAATTTTGAATCAAGCTGTTTCTTATGCCTAAATCGTAAAAATAAACTTTAACTGACTTGGAAATTTCCTTCCTCTTGTTGCGGGATAAGGCGTTTAATTTAAAAACGATAAAAGCCTGCTCCAATATATCAATATACTTTTGCACCGTTAAACGGTTGATGCCGAGTTTAACGGCCAATTCTTGATAGGAAACTTCCTGCCCGACCTGCAGGGCTAAAGCCTGCAATAAATTTTTAATCACGCTTGATTTTTTTATGCCTTCAAACCGCAGAATATCTTTATAAAGATAATTAGCCGATAACTCCTCCAGCCGCGCCACGGCATCCGGCTCGGCTAAAAAAAACACTTCAGGATAGGAGCCAAAGCGTAATAAATTTTCCAGCTTGGAATTTAAATAAAGCTGATCGCCCAGCTGTTTGATTTCCGCCAGTAAAAAGGGATACAGAATAAATTTGAAAGTCCGGCCGGTAAGCGGTTCGGCGGCCTGGTTGGCCAAATCAAAACTTGATGAGCCGGTGGCGATAATTTGCAGCTCGGGAAAAGTATCAACCATAATTTTTAAAATTTTGCCAATATCCGGCACATTCTGGGCTTCATCTAAAACCACCAATTTATAGTCGCCTAAAAAAGATTTTATTTTTATTGCTTCAAGCTGTTTCAGCCCTTCCTGGACGGAAAGCAGCTCGCAATTCAAATATCGGCTACCGGCGCCAATGTCTTTTAGAATCTCCTTAACTAAAGTCGTCTTGCCAACTTGCCGCGCGCCGTAAAGAATCACTACTTTGCCTTTAAATAATTTGCCCTTAATTTGCTCTTTTATTAGTCTATTAAGCATAAAATAACATTATTTTATATAAAAATGATACTATATTATTAATATTATACCTATTTATATTATTTGTCAAGACATCATTCTTCTGAATTTTGTCAATGGTTTTTGTCAATGAAACGCAATGATTAGTTAATATTTGCAAAATAATATGTAAAAATTTTATGATAATGTCCTACTTAGGTTAAATAGAAATGTCCTACCTGATGTGATAAGGTGTTTAGTTGTTTTTAATCAACTAAACATAAAATCACATGGATACGAACATTACTATGTCTCTACCGGAGGTAAAAAAGTATGACATTATCAAGAAAGTGATAAGTCAAGAATTAAACGGCAGCCAAGCTGCCGGACTGCTGAATCTGACAACGCGCCATATCAGGCGGTTAAAGAAAAAAGTGGACAAGGACGGAATCAAGGCCTTGATTCATGGCAGCCGGGGCAAACCCGGCAACCGCCGCCTGCCGGCTAAGGAAAGAAAAAGAATAGCCGGTCTGCAAATGAAATATCAATGCGGCGGCTGCCGCGCTCGGGCGCTAATTCAAAAGGGGGATTATCTCGAGGAAGACCCTCACTGTTGGCTATAATCCAAACCCGTTTCTCACAAAATCCGGCCGTTTACCCAAAATGGCCGTTTTCTTTTTTAACAGCGCTTTTTGTAGTATAATTTAATTATGAATATCTATTTAAAAAAGTTTATAAACCAACATTTTAAAAAACCGGGCAAAGCCCTTGATTTGGGTGCTGGTGATTTTTTGGATATCACGGACTTAAAAAAAATAGGCTGGCAAGGCGAAGGTGTGGATATAAAAACCGGCGTGGATTTGGAAAAACCTTATCAATCAAAAAATAAGCCGTTTGACTTAGTATGTTCAAATTATGTTCTGCAAAAATTAAAAAACAAAAATCAGCTTATTAAAACCGCCTATGACAATTTAAAAAGTGGCGGCTGGTTTTTTATTCATACTTTTGACGAATCTGACGCCAACAGCAAATCCGACATAACCGCTGATTTTTTAAAAAAACTACTCAAAAAACAAAGCTTTAGAAACATCTCTGCCACAATATTTGATTTTTACGACGATGGAAAGGGACATAAACATTGGCACAAAATTTTACAAGCTAGCGCGCAAAAATAAAAAAAGGCCTGATTTTACTCAGGCCCTTTTTTATTTTTGCGCCGCTATTTAAAAATAGGCCAACGGTATGAATTTTACCTTTGTTTTATTTATTTTTTCCTCTCCCAAATAGTCCTTAGTTAAAATTAAAGCTGTGGGCGGATTAAACTTCTCTATAAAACTGTAAAGGCTCTTGCCAATCAGGCGCTTTGAAATGTATTTTATTTCCACGGGATATACCGTCTGTTCCTTTTCAATGACAAAATCAACTTCGGCCTTTGCTTTAGTGCGCCAATATTTAACGCCTCGGCTAAAAATGCTTTTCAATAAGATAAAACCGTAATTTTCCGCCAGCGCGCCTAAGTCATTCCTGCTTCCGGCCGCGCGCCAATCGGCCAAAGAATAATTTCTTAAACCCAAATCGTTAAAATAAACTTTTGGATTTTTAACCAGCTCCGTCCTTTTATTGGTAAAAAATGGGGCCACTAAGGAAATAATATAAGTTTTACTCAAAATATTAAGATGTTTTTTTAATTCTTTGTAATTTAAACCGCAGGCTCCGGCTAATTCCTGATATTTTATAATATTGCCGATCTGACCGGCTAAAAACTTGCCCAGCCGATCCAGCTCGTTGTCGGTCGCCAAACGAAGCAGGTCTTTTATGTCTTTTAATAAATATTTATCATAAATTCCTTCTAAAACTTTTTTCTTCTCCTCGGCGCCGGCCGATAAAACCGCGGCCGGATAGCCGCCAAAAATCAAATATTCTTCCAACCGCTCCGCTAAACGGCTGTTTATTTCCCGCCCCGGCGCGTCTTTTAAATCAAAATTAAAAATATCCGCGCCGGATATATTTTCTAAAACTAAAAACATTTCCGAATCTTTCGCCGATAAAAATTCCCTAAAAGAAAAAGGCATTAGAGAAAATTCAATTAGCCGGCCGACCAGGTATTTGCCGGTCTGAAAAGTCAACTCCAGCGAAGACGACCCGGAAATAATAAATTTAATTTTAGTAGTATCGTATAAATATTTTAATTTTTGTCCGCCGCCGCGGCCATATTGAAATTCGTCAATAAAAACAATTTCGTATTGCTCGACAATTTTTTTAAAATCCTCGATACTATTATTAAACAAATCTAAATCAATTTTTCTTTCAAAAGTAATAAATTTGACTTTTCTGCCTTCTCGTTCAAATCTTTTGGCTAAATTTTGGATAAAAGTAGTTTTACCGGCTTGCCTTGGCCCAACAATAGAAATTGCTTCTTTTTTAGCTAAAAATGGCTCTATTTGTATTTCTAACTGTCTTTTTATATACATATTATTCCTACTATTATTTATTATGATTATATTATAGCAGGGTTAAATTATTTGTCAAATAACATTAAATCCACTTTCCAAAGAAAACTGATTTTTAAAATAATTATTCACCAATATACTTTCCTACCTCTCCAACCTTAACAATTTCACTAGTTTTTCCATCTCTTCGCTTAACTTCCACTCCTCCCGCTTTTAGCGACTTCTCGCTTACCACCACGCGCCAGGGCAGGCCGATTAAATCCGCGTCCGCGAATTTTTCTCCGGCCGAAACATCGGCGCGGTCGTCATATAAAATTTCCGCGCCCTGTTTTAATAATTTTTCATAAACCTCCCCGGCTTGTTTATAAATTTTTTCTTCTTTGCCTAAAGCAATTAAGTGCGCTTTAAACGGCGCCACCGCTTCCGGCCAAATAATACCCTGCTCATCGTGATATCTTTCCACGATGGTGGCAATGGTCCGGTCAATGCCGATGCCGTAGCAACCCATATAATACAATTTTTCTTTGCCGTCTTTGTCCGTAAAATAAGCTTTCATTTTTTCGCTATAATGATAACCTAGCTGGAAAATATTGCCTACTTCTATGCCTTTGCCGGAGAGCAACTTTTCCCCCGACAGGCTTAAAAATCCCTGCTCCGCCAAGGCGATGTCGCCTTCCAAATTCGGCTGATAGTCTCTGTCTATGTTTATATTTAGTAAATCAACGTCTTTCTTGTTAGACCCGCCGTAAGCATTTTTTATGGTTCTTAGAGAATCGTCCGCTGCTACTAAAACTTCTTTATTAATCCCCACCGGGGAAATAAAACCTGGTTCGCTTTTTAGCTTTCTGATTTCCGCGTCCGTGGCGTGCCGCAATTCATTGGCTTTTGTCAGGTTTTTCAATTTAGTTTCATTAACATTTAAGTCGCCGCGGATAATGGCTAAAATGAATCTGTTTTTTTCATCAACAAACATCACGTCTTTAAGCTGTTGCCATAAAGGCAGTTTATGGAATTTCACGCCGTCGGCCATGGTGTTGCCGCGCGGCGCTTTTACCTCTTTTAGCTTTTCCTCCTGGTCGCTTAAATTCTTTTCTTCTTTTAAAAACTTGGCCACGTCTTCATGCGCGGCGTAAGCGCCGTCTTTAGTATAAAGAAAATAACTTTCACCCACTTGGCTTTCCACGATAAATTCATGGCAATACTCGCCGCCGATGTAGCCATTATCAGATTCCACTATCAGAGTATCCAGCCCCAGTCTTTTAAAAATACTGCAATAAACTTTTTTCATTTTCTCATACTCTTTTTTAAAATCCGCCTCGTCGGCATGAAAAGAGTAGCCGTCTTTCATTAAAAATTCCCGTAGGCGCAAAAGGCCGCCGCGCGCCCTTAATTCATCGCGGAATTTAGTGGAAAACTGATAAATTTGAAAAGGCAGGTCGCGAAAACTTATGTTAAATTTCTTAACCAAATCAACCATCATCTCTTCGGCCGTGCCGCCCAAGGCGAATTCCGAGCCGTTCCGGTCCTTAACTTTAGTTAGCTCAAAACTGACCGACTCGGTACGATTGGTCTGCCGCCATAATTCCAGGGGGTGCAAAACCGGCGCCAACATTTTTTGCGCTCCGCTCCTGTCCATTTCCTCTTCAATTATTTTCGCCACCTTATCGCGCGCCATCATGCCTAAAGGCAAATAAAAATACCGGCCGGCCGCTGATTCTCTGATAAATCCGGCTTGATGCAGATATTTATTGCTGGCGATTTTCAGGTCGCTGGAGACCGTCTTCATGGTCCGGCCGAATAACTTTGAGTATTTCATATATGAAGTTATTTTATTAAAATCTTGGCTAAGTGTCAATAAATTTTACTTAAACACCTGCGCGCTGAAAATTTGTATCTCCGTGTCTTTATCTTTATAGCAGCTCGGGCTAAGCCCGGCTTTCTGCGAGCAAAGCTGGCCCAAAAATTCTTCCAACGTCCAGCCGGTTTCCGTGGCCACCTGGGGCAAAAACACGCCGCTCCGGCCGCCCTTTCTAATAATCACCCCCTGCTTGCCTAATTCGATTTTTTTCCAGTCGTCAATCGCCTCCGGAGCCGACAGGACGCTTACTTCGTACTCCAGTTCATCTAATTCGCTTTTTTCCACCGGATTAAAACGCCCGTCTTCCGAACAGGCGGCCACGGCCATTTCCCGCACCACCTGCCACAGCGGCTCATCCGTCGGCACAATCTGACCAATGCAGCCGCGCAATTGTCCATTTTTAGTCAAGGTCACGAAAGCGCCTTGTTTTTTATTTAATCTTTCGTCAGAAATTTTAAATTCTGGTATTCTGCCAGTATTTACAAAACCTTCCACCGTCTGTCTCGCTATATCTAAAATTTTTTTCTTTTGCTCGTCATTCAGCTCATCAGCAGAGTTATGAGTTGCGAGTTGCGAGTTATGAGCTTGAGCAAACGCCACCGCCCCATAGCCCACCACCCGATTTTTATCGCCGATGCCGGAAACGTCGCCGCTATTTAAGTATTTTAAAACTTCAATTTTATCCCAGCCAGACAATCGCGCCAGCTCCAATAAAGTTTTAACCGCATCAATGCCGCACAGCACAGTTTGTTCGTTGGCTACGCCAGAATTCTCCACGCTTTCCACATATTTTTCCAACTCGTCAACTTTCCCGCTTTTAATTTTTTCCAAAGCGCCTCGGTCAATTTTATTGGCGTCCTCATGTTTAGGGTAATGCGACATGTCGGAAGAAACCACTACCACGTCATTTTCACCCAAATTATCTTTTAAGGCCTTGGCCAATTTTTTATAGCTATCGTCAGCTTTGTTGCCTAGCATTATGGGCACGATTTTAAAATTGCCAGCCAATACCACCTGTAAAAACGGAATCTCCACTTCTAAAACATGGTCCTGGCCATGAACCGAAGCGTCGTATTTTATCGCGCTATCGGCTTTTATTAGCTTATCAGCCAATTCTTTATCCACCGCCACCTGGCCCAAGGGCGTCTGCCAAACGTCGCTTGAGTCAATCGCCGCTCCGTCAAAATAGGCGGTATGAGAATTACCGATAAGCACGGCCGTATTTATTTTTACACCTTCAAGCAACTTAAAGGCGTAAGCCGCCACCTGACCGCTAAAATCATAGCCCGCGTGCGGCACTATGATGGCTTTAATTTCACCCGCCACCGGCGGCGTGGACGCTTGCTTTAAATAACCGTTAATTTGTTCGGTAATTTCCTCGGCTGCGGCCGGATAAAACTGCCCGGCCACGGCCGGCGGCCGGATTTCTTTCGGCATATCATTAGACGCCTGTTCAACCGAACAAGCGGTTAGAAATAAAATTATTATAAATACAAAAACCAATTTTCTCATATACAGGCTTTACTTTCCCCTAACCGCGCCTAAAATCTGCCTATGCACTTTGCCGTTGGAGGCGACAATTTCCGCCAGGCCTAAGCGCCAGTCGCGGCCGGAAAAATCCGTGACTTTGCCGCCGGCCTCGCGCACCAAGAGCGCGCCAGCCGCCACGTCCCAATCATGCGTGCCCGGCGCCACGAACGATTCCACCCGCCCGGCCGCCACATAAGAGAGCTCGATGGCCGCCGAACCCAGCGGCCGGCAATCCAGCTCGTTTAGTTTCTGTCGGCGCCAATAAGCCAAAGCTTTCTTGATGTTGGCGTCTTGCGGCCCATGACAAAAAGTATTTAAAACTTTGCCCTGAAAAATTTTAGAAACCGAAATTTTTCTGCCGTTTAATTCCGCTCCGCCGCCGGCTTCGGCCATAAAAATTTCTTCCAGCATAGGAACGTCGACCAGACCGAAAACCAACTCGCCTCTTTTGGCTAAAGCCAAAGAAATTGACCAGAGCGGATTATGCATGGAAAAATTAGTGGTACCGTCAATCGGGTCCAAGTACCAAGTGTACTCGGAATAATTTTTTTCTGCCGGCCGCTCCTCGGAAATAATGCCGTAGTCGGGAAAATGTTTAACCAGCTCGTTTATAATTATTTCTTGCGACATTAAATCGCACTTGGTCAAAATTTCATGGTGCGACTTTAGCATCACCTCGGCGCGATTAAATTTTTCGTATTCTTTAATTAATCGCTTGCCGACTTGTCTGACCGCGCTTAAAGCTACTTTTTTTATTGGCTGATTCATATGAGTTCTAATATTTTCAACTCCAGCTCATTAGTTTCATCATCCCAAACCGCGAAGCTGGCCTTATTGAACACGCCGCCCAAAGTTCCCGGATTGACCAGCGTCACGCCGTCCTTTTCTTTAATCCAAGGTTCATGAGTATGGCCATAAAAAACAATCCGGCAAGGCTTTATTTTCAAAACACTTTCTACGTACCAAGGTTCGTGGCATAACCCAATAGTTTTTCCGCCCAATTCAAAAACGCCAAACCGGCCCAAATATTTTATGTTTTTATATTTGCCGACTTCAGGCTCGTCGTATATTTCCAAGTTGCCGCGCACCAAATAAATAATTTTAAAACTTTTCGCCAGATACGCCAAAGTTTCGCTATTAACCACGTCGCCCGAGCAAATTGCGTTGGCAATGTCCTGGCCCCTGCCCCAATTAAAGCACTTTTCCAGATTGGCCAGATTATCGTGAATATCAGAAATTATTAAAAATTTCATAAATAAATCCCAAAACAAAAAGCAGGGACAAAAACCAAGCCACCGGCCTGGTCAATTTATTTTTAATCACCGAAACGACTTCCGGCTTGGCTTTAATCTTAAACATCAGCCAGATTAAAATTATGCCGGATAAGCCGCCCGTAACCGCGCCGGTTAAACTCACCACTTTAATTAAATTGTCCCAGCCGATTAAGTACAAACCATATGGCACAAAACAAGCCAGAAACCAGGCCAATTTATTATTCAACCCCAAATCCCATTGAAAAATTTCTTCCATGGCCTGGGCAAAAACAATATAGGAAGTAATAATGGCTAACAGCCCAAAAATCAGAGAAAAAGTCACAATGCCGTCAGACATTACCGCGGCTAAGCCCACCAAGGTGTCCGGCGTGGTAGCCGAGCCGGTAATGCCCAAAACCACTAAAACGAAAAGTGTCATTAAAACCGCAGGAATAAAAGTCCCCCAGGCGATGGCGCTTTTGATTTTATTTTTTTCGTAGGCCAATAAGCGGCAGATTTCCGGAACGGCCGCGCTACCGCCCACGGCGAAAAAAATCGGGCCATAAGGCAACAAGGCGTTAGGCCAATCAATTAACTGAAAATTGCTTAACTGAATATAGCCGAAGCCGCGCCAGGCGATCAAGCCAATGGCCAAAACCAAAAGCGAAGTTAAAACCAGTTCGGCGCCGGCCAGCATTTTTAAATCAAAAAAAGTTATCAAAGTTACCGTGGCAAACAAGGCGGTGGCGTAAATGAAAACTTCGCCGCCCCAATAAGGGCCTAGAAGTTGATGCAAAAAAATCCCGCCCACGATAATGTAAGCCAGGATTGAGCCGTAGACGCCGACGATTTCCACTGCCGAAGTAAAAATTTTACCGCCATAACCGATATACCAGCCAATCAAGCCGGGTAAGCGGCGCTTTTCCTTAGTTGATAAAATCGCTTCGGCGAAAAGCAGCTGCAGATAATACTGAATCGCGGCCAAACCGGCCATGAAAATAAAAAGCGGGATTACGCCCGATTTATTGACAACATAAGGAATGGTGAATAAACCCACGCCAATAATCGTGCCCATCAAAGTGACGATTGCCAGCAAATAATTTTTTGTCATATTGCGTACAGGCTTATTTTCTCAAATTTATCTCGTAATTAATCTGCTCAATTTTTCTTAAATTGCCTTTGGCCTGGTCGTACTTGGTGCGCAAATAGCCGGTCATATCAAATTCCACTAATTCGGACATAATTTCATCAATCATGTTTTTTATTTTCGCCACCTCTTTATATTTGCCTTGAGCGGCCCGGTTAACCGCCTGGCGCACTAATTCGCCGGTCAGGTCGCAGATGCCCGATAAATAACTTTCCGCGTTTATCTCTAGCCCTTTAATCGCCTCGACTTTTTCTCCGCTGGTTAATTTGTAAAACATTTTCGCTTCAACATATTCTTCCGCTCCGGCTTTATAAGCGCCTTCTTGAGCCAGCCTGGTGTAGCCGAATTTTTTTTCCAGCTTAATTAAAATTTTCTCTATCTCGGCCAAAGACTGACCGGCTTTTTTATCATCCCCGCGGTGCAGGGAAAAAATTACTCTTTTGGAATCATATAACACCACGTTAGACAAGCTGATAATCTGGCGCCGCTCGCTTTCATGCGCTACATACTCCCCCCTTAATTTCTCTATGAATTTTTTATTAATCATAAATTATTGCCCCCTTTAATAAAGGGGGTTAGGGGGATTTACATATTCCACCTTAAAAATCCCCCGCCCTTGCGGGCAACCCCTTTGTTAAAGGGGTTATTTTAATTAATTATTCCGCCACTCTAAGGACCTCGTCCACGCTGGTGATGCCGTCCAGGGCTTTTAACAGCCCGTCCTGCACCATGGTAATCATGCCGTGCTTTTTGGCGTTATCGCGCATGTCGTATTCGCTGGCCTGGCTGCCTAAAATTAATTTTTCAATTTCCGGATTCATGGTCATGACTTCATAAATGCCGATCCGGCCTTTGTAGCCGATGCCTTGGCAAACGTCGCAGCCTTGGCCTTCGAAAAATTTTAATTTATCAAAATTAAGGTTTTTCTTGTCTGCCTCGGCCAGCTGGTTTAAAGCTTCTTTTACCCGCTTCATAGTCTCGTCGTCAAGCTTGGCCTCCTGTTTGCAGCGCGCGCAAATTTTTCTCACCAATCTTTGGCCGATCATGGCGTTTAGGGCTGGCGCTAAAAGGTACGGCTTGGCGCCCATGGACAGAAATCTGGGCACCGTGCCGGCGGCATCGTTAGTATGGATAGTGGACAAAACCAAATGGCCGGTCAAAGCCGCCTGGATGGCGATTTCCGCGGTTTCCAAATCGCGGATTTCTCCAACCATGATAATGTCCGGGTCCTGGCGGACGATCGAGCGCAAGCCTTGGGCGAAAGTGTAATTTTTACCGGTTTGGGTCTGGTTAACTCCGGCCAGCTGATATTCAATCGGGTCCTCAATGGTTATAATCTTGGTTTGCTGATTATTTAATTTCTTCAAAATCGCGTAGAGCGTGGTGGTTTTGCCCGAACCGGTCGGACCGGTGGCGATAATCATGCCGTTAGGCCGCTCGACTTCGCGTTTAAGCTGCTCAAAAGCGCGATCGCGGATGCCCAAGTCGGTAAATTCCAGCCCGACGGCGCCGAACCTTAAAAGCCTCATGGCCACGCTTTCGCCGAAGTTGGTGGGCAGGAAAGAGACTCTGATGTCAATCCGGTCGTCACGCAAAAAAATTGACAGGCGGCCGTCCTGCGGCTTGTCGGTAACGTTAATTTTCACTCCGGCCAACAGCTTCATGCGCGAAATTATTTTTTCCCACAATGATTTATCCACGCTGGCGACGTCATGCAAAACCCCGTCCACCCGGAACCTGACCTTAATGTCCTTCTCCTCGGCTTCAATGTGGATGTCGGAAGAATCGGATTTAACGGCCGCGGCCATAATCATCGTGACTATTTCCGTGACCTGCGCCCGATTAATTTCTCCCTGCAAATCCTTGAAGCTGGACAATTTTTTCCCGTATTTATTTAACTCCTCTTCGGTAATTTTTACGCCCCTGACCACCTCCCTGGCCTTAGGGATGGTTTTATACATTTTCAGGCCGTAAGCCAGGCTATTGGCGCTGATTAAATAAGTATCAACGGAACAAAAATATTTTTCTCCCAGCCGTTTGGCCAAAGCCAAAACCTCTTCCGCTCGCGGCTCAAGGCTGGCTAAGCGGATATTTTCGCCATTATAGAAAAAGCAAATGGCTTTAAGTTCTCCCGCCTCCTTTTCGTCAATTAAAACCAGAGCTTCCGGGCTAATGGGAAAACCCACTAAATCAACGTAAGAGAGCCCGGCGCTATCCGCCGCCTGCTTGGTCAGCCGTTCCAGTTCTTTAACCTTGATTTTTTTAGACTGGCTGGCAAACTTGGCCGTGGCGCTGTCGTCAGCGCCGGTTTGACCAACCGCATCGCTGATCAAGTCTTCAATTGATTGGTTATTTGGCATAAATAAATTTTAATTTGACGCTGGGCACAGGGGCTGAACGCGAACATCTTGTTTTAAATTATTTTGTTCTTGAAATAATGTTGGCTGGTTGTTATATTTTTTAATTCTATTTATTATTATATTATAATAATCTTTATTTACTTCAAAGCCAATATATTTTCTATTATTTTTTAAACAAGCAATGACAGTCGTCCCCGTTCCCATAAATGGATCAAAAACAATTCCATTTTTTGGACAACTAGCCCTTACCATTCTTTCAATTATTTCCAATGGTTTTTGCGTAGGATGTTTTTCTCTCTCTGGATCTTGAGCATGAATTCTTGAAGTGCTCCACAAATCTTTTGGATTATAACCCATCTCCAGCCATTTTTTACCAATGAAAATAGATCTAGTCCTGACCTTTTTAGTTTCCTCGTCATAGGGAATTCTAATATTGTCTAGATTAAAATAATAATCATTATTTTTTACAAAAAAACCTATATTATCATGAACTGAAGAATATTTTCTCGTTGAGCCCCCCATGCTGGGAACTCGCCTGTCCCAGATAATTTCATTAACCATTCTTAGTTTCTTTTTTATATAAACAAATATCTCCGGTGAATATTGCCAGCTTAAAAAAATATAAAAACTTCCAGAATTTTTTAATTTTGGCAAAACAGCATCTATCCATTTATAAGTCCAATCTAAATATTCGTCAGAAGATTTTTGATCAGAATCATTGCCATAATCCTTGCCCAAACAATAAGGTGGATCTGTTAATATTAAATCAATAGAATTATCTTCTATTTTATCAATTCCCAATAAAATATCTTCGTTAAAAATTTTATTCATATTTACTTCAAAATAATACTTTTTGATTTTTCTTTTAACATTTTCAAAAACTCATCTCGAGTTCTATATACTTTGTCGTGTCTATACGCGGCTTGTATTTTATCATTTCTTGGATTCACATAGATCGGCAAAAATTGTGGTGAGAAAACTTCTAAATAATCTTTAACAAAACTTATTTTTATATTTTCAAATTTAATACCAAAACAAGCATATATTAAAGTGTAATTTTTATTAACGCTGTATTGAAAATAAAGTTTTTCTACTGCAGAAATATCATTTTTATTTTCTTTGCCTTCAATATTATGAATTTTTACATTTATAAAATAACTTTTGCCTTTATAAATTATTTCACAATCGTGTAGCGAAGTATCTGGGAAATCAAAATTAACTTCATCTAAACCAAGTTTCTTAGCATTAAACTTTGTTTGTTGTGTAATAACCTGCTCAACTAACCAACTTACGGATCTAGTGTGTGCCTTAAGTCCATAAGGCAAAATTTTGCTATCGGTAATATCAAAACTTGGCAGTATTAACAGCAACTTTAGATAAATATCTTTTATAAATTCCAAATCTTTTTTAATTTTTTTAATTTCATTATTCATGTATATAATTATACCCTATTATTATTATAATAAAAAGCCGTTTATTCATCTAAAACGCCGATTTTCCAAACATTCTTTTCTAAAAAAGCTTCAATGGTTTGCCGATTGGCTTTATTTATAAGATTTGAATGTGAAAGTTTATTCTGCTTGCCGTAGTCGGCCAAAGTAATAATCTTTTTACCCTCTAAGTAGGCCAGACGCTTATGATAGCCATTGGTAAGCGCCTTACCCACGATTTCTTCCATAATAATAGTCGCGCTATTTTTATCAAATTCATTGAACGCTTCATAGTATTTTTTTCTGTCAATAAATTTTATATTTATAGGCACGAATCCTTCTCGGATTAATATATAATTATTGATAACGCGCCCAATACGACCGTTGCCATCACAAAATGGATGAGTATATTCAAAAGTGAGATGTAATTTCGCTATACGTTTGATAATATTTTCCTGGCTGGCGGCGTTATACTCTATCAACATTTTTTCAAGACGACCTACCACCTCTTTTGGGTCAGGGGCGATATGACTGCCAACCCGGACGAATTCATTATCTTTTCTAAACCGCCCGGCAATATCATCACTAATATTTGAAATCAACATTTTATGAAGCAATAAAATTACGGGCAGCGTAAGCTCTTGTTCTTTAGCTCTTTTGTCTATATATGAAACAACTCGCGCCAGGTTCTTAGTTTCAAAAATTTCTCGTTCAGTAATATATCTATCCAAATCAATTTGCAGAAGTATTTTTTCTGTTTCTTCAAGCGTAAGCGCGCTATTTTCTATAGCGTTTGAGTTATAAACTTGCTCGGCAACTTCAGTTTCAGAGATAAGCTTAATAAGAGCGTCTTTACCCATAGACGCTTTATAGTATCTTTCTCTAAGAGAGCTTATTTTATTGTAAGCATTGAGTATTTTTGTCATATATCATTATTATACATTATTATACATTTTTTCATTGTTTTGTCAACATAATCGTGAAAATATAATAAAAATTACCACTTTTTCACCGTTTTAACTTAATTTTCCAAAAACGCCTTATAAGCTAAATAAACGCAAAAAACATCAGCTTTGGACGAAATCTCCAACGGCGCGTGCATATTAAATAAAGGTACGCCCGCGTCGATTACTTCTAGGTTGCGGTTGGCTAAATATTTAGCGATCGTACCGCCGCCGCCCTTGTCAATTTTTCCCAAACCGCCAGCCAGCTGATAGACTATGGCTTTATTTTTATTAAACAGCGTCATCAATTCACGCAAAAATTCACCCGAAGCATCGGATGTCCCCAGTTTGCCTCCATGGCCGGTATATTTTTCTATGGCTAGGCCAAAACCTAAGCGGCAAGTATTGCGAACATCAAAGGCGTCTTTGTAATCAGGATCCAATCCAGCCGTAACATCAGCGCTGATCGCCCGGCTCTTAGAGAAAATTTTATAAACCTGATCAAGGTCATCTTCTCCGTCAACCAACTCTGATAAATCAGAAACAAAAGTCTCTAAAAAATTTGAATTAACGCTCGTATTGCCGGTTGAACCGATTTCTTCCCGATCCACCATGGCTATAATTTGTGTCTTATCACCTACTCTTGAATCAAGGGCTCCCGTTAATGCCGTATAGGCGCAAACTAGGTCATCCTGCCCAAAAGCCGAAATCAAACTGCGGTCAAAACCCAGGTCTCTGGCCTTTTCGCAGGGCACAGCTCTAAGTTCAGCGCTGGCTAAATCAACTTCTTTAATGCCATATTCGTTCCATAAATACTCTAAAACCGCCAATTTAACTTTTTCTTTTATTTTTTCATCTTTAACCGGGATTGAACCAACCACTAAATTTAATTCTTCGCCTAATACTTCTTTTGATTTCACTCTTGAATCGGTCGCGCCATGGCGGTCCACATGGGGAAGCAAATCCGTAATCATAAAAACCGGATCGCTGTCTTTTTCGCCAATATTAATTTCCACCTTTTTGCCGTTTTCTAAATAAACCTGGCCGCGCAAAGCTAAAGCAATCGTCGGCCACTGATATTTTTTAATGCCGCCATAATAATGAGTCTTTAAAAAAGCCAAATTTTCATCTTCATATAAAGGCATAACCTTTAAATCCAAGTGCGGCGAATCAATATGGGGCATAAGCATATTAAAGCCTTGAGCCAACGGCTTTTTCCCGACTTTAGCTAAAAATAAATTCTTACCGCGATTGACCGCATAAACTTTATCACCGGCTTTAAGAGATTTTACCCCGGCCATATCTTTAAATCCGGCTTGTTTAGCCAATTCAATACTAGCAGCCACGGCTTCGCGCTCGGTTTTTGATTGATTCAAAAACTTTTTATACCCTTCGGAAAATTTAAAGGCTGATTGTTTAGTTTTATCATCCCAAACCTCCCAGGCATTTCTTTTTTGCAGAGTTAACTTTTTTTCCAAATTTTTATAATTTGTTTTTGGCATATGGTTGTAATTATTAATTTATAATTTTCACCCCGTGAAATAGCTTGCCCTGTGGAATTTGCTTCGCAACCCGTAGGGATTCCACAGGGCGAGCTACGGCGAAGCCGTATTTCACCGGGTGAATCAATATAAAAATCAATTTCGCTTCTGATTCCGAATTCATTTTTAAAATAAATTCCCGGTTCAATGGTATAACCGACATTAATTGGAATTGGCAGCCTGCCTTTACGATTGATTCTCACTCTTCGACCATGAGGGTTGGCAAAACCGAGCGAGTGCCCGGTGCCGTGTAAAAATCTATCGCGCTGGCCGTGCTTTTCTAAATAACTTCTCACTACCGAGTCCGCTTCTTTCCCCAACGGCACTGTTTTATTTTTTAAACTATTTTTAAAAAAATCAATTGCCTTGTCTCTTGCCTGAGCCACCAGTTTAAATGCTTGCGCGTACTCCCGCGGCAACTTTCTGCCATAATACATCATCCAAGTAATATCCGCAAATGGCGCGCCCTTTTTGGCTAATCTTGCCCAAATGTCAATCATTATTAAATCACCCTGTTTAAGCCGCCGCGGCTCTTCGGCGTAGAAATGAACATTGGCCGTGTCAGAGCCGAAAGCCACGATTGAACTCTGCTTATCTGATTTTAAATGGTATTTTTTGT
>Ga0210044_10005403_pt1 | contig 17289 bp, 21 predicted proteins | sample CryGey13umfilter_2_FD_183959 | JGI IMG/M metagenome (GOLD analysis project Ga0210044, IMG submission 183959) | Groundwater microbial communities from aquifer in Utah, USA - Crystal Geyser 4/9/14 3 um filter (SPAdes) (version 2) | ecosystem: Environmental > Aquatic > Deep subsurface >... | reverse complement strand
AGATTCATCACTAGTATTTGACAAGGTTATACAATACACTTGTCGAGATAAAAACATTTTCCGAATTTGGAATTTATAAAATATCTAACTGCAAGATAGTTTGTTTCTCATTTCTTTTTGGATTTTTCTTTTCGCCATTGGACAACCCAACTATCAAGCTGTTTCAAAATTTTTCCAAGATCATGTGTTTGCTTTGTTATGCTGTATTCTACACGTATAGGTACTTGAGCATAAATTTTTTTGTAATCAGACCATGTACTTCAAGATCACGTAGTCTTTCAGATAGTACAGTATTACTAATCAGTGGTATGGCTTTTTTTATTTCATTGAATCATGTAGATTCGCTTTCTGAAAGTTTTTTTAAAAATAATTTTAATATCTGAAATTTTTGGGTCCAGCCCTCCTTTTTGGGAACAGAAATGGGCCCACAGGGATTTGAACCCTGGATTTTCGCCGTGTAAGGGCGACGTCATAACCGATCTGGACCATGAGCCCAGAAACCTACCTTGTTAAAAACCATTTAAACTTTGAGACAAGTAAGAATCTAGAAATTTGATAGAAAACAAAGAAAACCATGAACGTTTTTGATTTTTTTTCCAGTCCAATTGGGTTAGGTCATGTAACTCGAGATATCGCAATTGCAAATGATTTTGAAAATATTTCAACGAATTTTGTAACAGGAAGCGGCGCTGCACGTATTCTTGAAAAAATGAATTTCAAAGTTCAAGATGTGTACAATCCACCTTCTTTTATTATCGAGAATGGTACACTAAAGAATCCAGCAAAGTGGTTGTGGAATTATTATCAATATTACAGAGATTGTAAAAATATCTCAGAGAAGATTATTCAAAAAGACAATCCTGTATTAGTGATTAGCGATGAAGATTTTGCATCACTGACTGTTGCGCAAAGCATGAAGATTCCAACTGTGTTAATTACAGATGTGCTAGAGACTCACTTTACAAAGGGATTGACATCATTTATTGAAAAAAAGATGAACAAATCAATGCAAGAGATCATACAAAAATGCGATATTGTGATTTTTCCTGAAAATGGAGATAACACAGACAACATCAAAAGAGTAGGTCCAATAGTAAGACAAACAAATCTTACAAGAGAAGAACTACGTAGGAAATTTTCATTTGATAAAAACACCATAGTTATTTCCATTGGAGGAACAAATGCAGGGGTATTTCTAATTGAAAAAGCACTAGAAGTTATTTCAAAAATGAATCAAGATGTAGAAATAGTTCTAGTGTCGGGACCGGCAGTGGATAAAAAATTTGAAAACGTTAGAAATTTAGGTTTTGTTGATAACTTGCATGAGATAATTTTTGCAGCAGATTTGGTGATTTCTTTGGCAGGAAAATCAACCATAGATGAGGCTAATGCATATGGAACACCTGCAATATTCATACCAATTAAAGGCCATTTTGAGCAAGAGGATAATGCAAAAGAGCAAGGATTTGTCTTTGAGGATATCAATAGACTGGATGAATTGATTGTAAAAAAACTAGAAGAAAAGAGAACTCCTGCAAACACAGATGGTGCTAAGATTGCATCAGAGATTATAAGAAAATTCATGAATGAATAATCAAATGCTTAATAGAAGGCCGTTTGGTTTTGTTAAGGTACTATGACTAAGCTGGTAGTTGCCAAATTTGGCGGTAGTGCAATAGGTCCAGATGGCAAGACCATTTCTAAAATTATTCAGCGAATTACAGATTTGAAAAAAGATTCCAAGGTTATTGCAGTTTTTTCAGCCCCACTGACAATTGTTAATGGAAAAAAGCGTTCGCTAACTGATGTTGTTTTAGAGCAAGGAGATAATGCAATAAATGGAATAAAGCCATCTCTAGATACTGTAAAGTCAACATATCAGAAAATTCTAGAGTTGGTAGATTCTAAAAACAAGGAAAATTGTGAAAATGCAATCAATTCCCATCTTCGATTATCTCAAAAAGCACTAGATGAGGCATTTGAGAAAAAAGAATTTGCAGATGAGATACGATCTCAGGCACTGGCATTCTCAGGAGAAGTTTTGATGTCACACGTAATGAACCACATCCTAAGAAGCAACGGCATAAAGGCAGACGCAATAGAGTTTGAGAACTGGCCAATCATCACTGATAATAACATAGAATTTACAAATTTTCTAGCGACAGAATCCAGATCAAAGATGGACAAGATTGCGGAATTAGTTGAAGATAATGATGTTGTTACCATTGGTGGATTTATTGGAAAAACAGCAGATGGTGTAACTACTACATATGAGCGTGGAGGCTCAGACAGGACAGCTGCAGATCTTGGAATACTGTTTCATAAAAAATATGAAACCAGCATAGATTTTGAAAAAGACAGTGCAGTAGTTTCAGCAGATCCTAAAGTTGTAGAGTCAGACTTGAGAGAAGTGGTTCAGCTATCATACAATGAAGCAAGGTTAGCTGGAATGTTTGGAATGAAAATCCTGGATCCAATTGCGATAAAAGAGATTGTAGAAAATGGGGTTGACATACCAATTACAATTACAAATATGCAAAATCCAGAAAAAATAACTACAATAAAGAGAGTGTTAGAGGAGCAGGAAGGACATCCGATAAAAATAGTTACAGGAAAAGAAAACTGTGCTATTTTCAGAACTGAAACAAATGCTATTCAGAAATTACTAACATCATTAGAAATAGACAAGCATTACAGTGAATTTGTAATATTGTCACCATTTACCAAAGATGGAATAGAATTTTCTAGAATATTGTTCTTGGATGGAGAATATGTAAAAAGAAATGAAAAATATCTGTTAGGGTTTGATGCACTTGCCACGATCACATACAACAGAGGAGTCATCACATTAATTGGAGACGAGATGTGGAGAGTACAACAAGTTGCATCAAGAACTAGTGCAAAGATTGGTGAATCAGGATTAAACATCTTAAACATGGATGCACAAGAAGAAACATCACGAATAATTATTGTGGTAGAAGACACTCAAGACAACATTAGAAAAGCCATCAAAGCAATACATCAAGAGATTTCAAAGATTAATTTTGTTTAGTGTAAAAATGGCGTTACGGGCTTTCACCTGTAAATCGCCAACATGGGTTTGTTCTTGGACCATTATCTAGAGTTAGTCCGGCGTTACCCAAAACACGCGATAATATACATTAGAATTTCTAGTATTTAGACATGATCTATATAGAGATCTTAGATACGCTCAGCTACATACCAGCAAACAATTCCAATGCCAATAATTGCGTACCATTTGAAGTTGTTTTTGTTCATGAAAATGTTGGCTGAGCCTAATTCCTCATCTTTGAATGCGTGAAGACGAATCTTTCTCATTTCAAATGCCTGACCAACCAAGCCTATTACTAAAAAGGCAATTCCTGCAGAACCCAAAATCCACTCCATACAGTAATTCATTATTAATCAGATATGTAGTTTCAGATGTCAAACTGAGCGTAAAAGATAATTCTTTAAATTAGCATGGTTTTTTTCGTCTCCTATGCAAGAAGTTGGTAAGATATGGATGAATGGAAAACTAGTACCATTCAAAGACGCCAAGGTTCACGTACTTACTCACGCATTGCATTATTCAACATCAATTTTTGAAGGGATTAGGTGTTATGACACACCAAATGGTTCAGCAATTTTCAGATTACCAGAACATGTTGATAGATTTTTCAAATCTGCAAAACTATATTCGATGAAGATGCAATTCTCAAAACAAGTAATTTCAGATGCGATTGCAAAGACTGTAAAGACTAGTGGACTCAAAGAAGCATACATCAGACCATTGGCGTATTATGGTTACGGAACAATGGGGTTAACTCCAACCGGAAATAAAGTAGATGTTTCAATATCATGTTGGGAATGGAAGATGGGAGAATCAAAGGCTGGTAAGTTTTCAGGAGCCAAATGCAAAGTATCAAGTTGGATTAAAATTGATTCAAGATCACAACCAATGCAAGCAAAAGCGGCATCAAACTATGCAAATGCAGCACTTGCAAGAATGGAGGCATTAGATAATGGGTATGATGAGGCAATCATGTTAAACTCACGTGGTAAAATTGCAGAAGGTAGTGCAGAGAATATCTTTATTGTTAAAGACGACATAATTCAAACTCCTCCACTTTCAGCAGGAGGGTTGGAAGGAATTACCAGAGATAGTGTTATTCAAATCATTGAAGAAAATGGTGGAGTCGTAGTTGAGCGAGATCTAGAACGAGATGATCTCTATACAGCTGACGAGATATTCATGACAGGCACTGCAGCAGAAGTAAAATCAGTATCTTATGTAGATAAAGTAAAGATTGGAAACGGCAACATAGGAAACATTACAAAAGCACTACAAAAATCATTTAATGATGTAGTCATGGGCAAAGATGAAAGATTTTTGCCATGGTTGACATTTATCTGAGATTACAAGAAGTTTTTTACCCGCAAAAAGGACTAGAAATTATGGATTCGTGCTCTACTGGAGACGCACAAGAGATCTGCTGGTTTTGCAGAAAGGGACGTCATGATGATTGTATGAAGGAGATTCCCACACAAGGAAAATCAGATGGTCCACATGACTGTACTTTTGATACAAAACTCATTCCGTGCAAATGTCAGCATTAAACAATTAATATCAAATATAGCTTGAAGTGAAAAATTCTATGAATTACAATAAAGAGTTTTGGGATAAATATGCAGAGGAAAATGAAGAAAAATACAACGAGGAATTTGCAAAATTTACAAAAGATTTAGCTACTTCTTTGCGCTGCACAAGTGTTTTAGAGATTGGCTGTGGGACAGGAATCGACTTGAGAATGTTTCCAGAATCATTTCAAATTCATGGGGTTGATCTTAATGATCATGCTTTAGATATTGCAAAAGAGAAACTACCTATAGCAGATTTCAAAAAAGCATCAATTACTGAATTGCCATTTGAAGATTCTTCAATAGATTTTGTGTTTACGCATGGATTAATGAATTATCTAGATGATGCAACACTAGAAAAAGGAATTTCGGAGATACACAGAGTTGCTGGAAAATACATTATGAATTGTGAAAAATTTGAAGAGACAGAAAAGCAAATAGATGAAAATCAGAAATTTCGTAATATGCAAAGCAGATGGCAAAACTACAATGTTAGATTTGTAAGCAACGTGGATATGCATGAGGACATAGAGCCAGGTAAACCAAGATTCACATTATTAAAAAAACTATAATTTTATTTTGATCGAAGTTTACTTTCAATGGATAATATTTTAGGTAAAATTATTGTAAATGTTGTCGGATTGTTGGTTACATTAATTTCTCCTTGATGTTGCTCTATTATGTTTTTACAGCTTGCCAAACCCAAGCCAGTGCCCTTTTGTTTGGTAGTAAAGAGTGGCTCAAATATTTTGCTCATATTTTCCTCTGAAATTCCATCTCCAGAATCAATGAATTGTATAATTGCCAAGTTATTTTTTTCAGATATTTTAATTTCAATTTTTCCTCCCTCATACATTGCTTGAATTGCATTTATGATTATATTGGTAAACACAGCATCAAGTTTGGTTGTATCACAGTCAACTGTGACATCCTTTTCGGAAACAGTGACTTTAACATTATTAGGGATGTTTACTTTGTCTATTGAACTTTGAACCAGTTCTTTTAGTGAGACATTTGTCAAGTTGAGTGGAGAGTTTCTTACATAATCCAACACATCGTCAACTTGATGAGAAATTCTATCAATACTCTTTTCAATCAAATCAATACGCTTGGTAACATTAGGATCAGAAATTTTTGTTTCTTGAGGAGTTTGTTTGATTAAATCTATGGACATTTTCATCACTGATAATGGATTTCTCAAGTCATGTGCAAGACGTCCTGATAATTCCCCAATGGCAGATAATCTTTCAGATTTTAGAATTTCATACATTTTTTCTTTGACAAGATTTTCAAGATTGTCTCTTTGTTCAATTAGTTCATCAGTTCTCATTTTAACAAGACGTGAAAGATTCTTGTTGATTGTGATTATAATAGCTGTAAAAACTGCCATTATGACTACAATTCCCAGTATAAGACTTTGAGCAGACAAATTTTCATCTGGTTCTACAAAGATAGCATCGACCAATGAGATCAGAATAACCATATATACAATTGCCAATGTAAGTGGAATTCCAAATTTACTAATTGTCTCAAATTGTACACGTTCAGAGAAGAACATAACCTTATTTTCAGAAGATGGCAAGTTTGCAATATTCAAACGAATATGAAAAGCAAAAATTAACAGAACATAACTATAGACATACAGTAAATCAACTGGATGTCCATCATAGTATGAGCCATCTAATTCTGAAAATAAGAAAAATATATCAGAAATATTGGAAATAATAAATCCAAATAAAATCAACATCCAAGGAAAATTAGCTGTTCTTTTTGTGAGATATAATATTCCCACCATGGCAGGAACTACTTGAATTGATGATAATACAGGATATGCAAGAGCAATTGCTGTTGAAAATGCATCCTCACCTTCCATGTCATCATATGCTGCCAAAATAGGTGGTACCAAAAATGAAAACGATAATCCGATTGCAAACAACCAGACTTTTTTATTGATTGATTTTAGAACTGGTTGTAGTGAAATAAGCAAAAATACGATCATAAATGGATATGCACCTATATAGAAAATGTCAGCTTCTGATGGGAATGGTTCACCTTCCCATATGTGATCATACATTTGCCAAATTTGCTCAGCTATAAACCAAAATGCTGCACCGATTGAAAAAAGAAAAAATGCTTTTGCTTGAAAGTGTTTTTGTTTGCGCAATTTTACTGTAAGAATGGTAGCATATGCAGTTAAGACACCAGGAATGATTGCGTATGTAGGAATAGATATCCACATGAACTGCTCATCATCAAGAAACGGTCTTAGTTGGTAAAGTACAGTAAATCCAATTAAAACTCCAATGAGTATAACTAAAACGCGTTTATTATCATTTAGTTGTTGATTAATCAAGTTAGGTTCAGTCATGTTTTGATCATCTTAATTTCATAAATTTTGACAGATATACGTTTTCAGGTAATGGCAATTGCATTTTATCTTAAAAGTATTGACAAAATTAATAGTTAATTTATCATCTGTAATAATTAGAACTTACGTAGACTTTAATAGTAAAGTATGAGTGTATTATATTGGGCATGGGAAAAACAGTACTAGTTGTAGAAGATGATTTAGATTTAATTGGGATTTACAGAGAAATTTTAGAATTATATGACTTTGATGTGAAAACTGCAGTAAATGGTAAGGAAGGAGTTGAGAAATTTATAGAGTGCAAACCATCTTTAGTAATTATGGATGGAGATATGCCAATACTTGATGGTTATCAAGCATTCAAACAGATTAAAGAAACAGACAAAGACGCAAATGTTGTAATTGTTACAGGATTTTCAGAGTTTGAGCCAAAAAATGTAGAGGCAATCAAACAAGGACTGATCAAAGTAATTTCAAAACCATTAGGTGTTGACGAATTGATTGCTTTGGCAAAAAAATATTCTGAGATCAGCGTATAATATAGATTATTTAGTAAAATTTCATGAAAACGGGTCTAGTGGGATTCGGACCCACGACAACCGGATTAAGAGTCCGGTGCGCTACCTGGCTGCGCCATAGACCCAACACAAACGATAAGCCTAGAGTTATTATTAATCTTAAGATTTTAAAATAAATGAAAATTTAGTTTTGTGCTTTAGCTTCAATTTCATTGTACTTTTCAATAATTGCAGTAAGTGCAGTTGAAACTGGAACGTCATTCATCTTTTTCTTTTCAGCTAAAAGTTTTTGGTATGCATCTAGTGTGATGTACACTGGAATTGAACCGTTTCCTTCTAGTAATCCTCTAACGTTGTATAGAGCAGTTTCCATTCCTTTCTCAGCAGATTTTGCGAACTTTGCTTTATCCAAAATTGCTCCTAGTGGACCAAATGGCATTTCATAGTCTACTGACATTGTCACTCTGGTGAGATTATTGCCTAGTGCTTTGAATTCATTTGTGATTTGCCATTTTTTGAATGGACCTTCAATCTGTTTTGCGCTGATTTTCTCATTTCTAATGAATTCAGTCGTCTCACAATCCCACTCTAAACGTTTACCGCTAAAGTCACCGATAATTCTAAAGGTTGTACCAACACCCATTCCTTCTTTAATATCCATAGGAACTACTGTCATGCCTACTGTATCGTTTTTGATTTGGTCAGAAACGTGTTCTGGTCTTGCAAAGTAGGTAAAAACACTATCTACAGGTGTTTTAATGTCGATTGATTTTGTAACGAGGGTCAACGATTGGGTTTCTTGCCAATAAGGATTTAAAGGTTTTGAAGATTTCCCACATAAATTAACTTACAATATATTCATCGAATCTTAATCATGTTTTGATGAAGAAAATGCGATCATTTTTTCTGATCTTTGTTTTGATTTTTTCGTTTTATTCAGGACTTGATTCGGTGTATGCGCATTCTATGTTTAACTCTGCTGAGCAGTTTTACGGAGGGTACAGGGTTCAGGTAGCTACAACACCAGAGTTTCCACAAATTGATGAACCATCCCAATTTTTGTTAAGAGTCACTGACGAGGATTATGTAGAAGTGGACAGATTCACTATGGGAATCAGAGTGTTCTATAATGATCAGCAAGTAGATGCAATTATTCCCACATCTGTAGAGAGCGGACATTGGGATTTTGATTATGTTTGGAGAAATACAGGAAACCATATTGTAAAGATTGATTTGTATGACATGCCAGGAACAGATGGAATTCTAACTTATACGTTTAACATGGGAACACAAAGCCCATTTGGGATAGTATTCATTGGTGCAATTACTACAGGTGCTTTTGTATTTTTGGGTGTCATGTTGTACATCTATGTACCTAGAATTTCTAAAAAATCTAAGTAGTTATTGGTTTAGAAGATTTTGAAATTCTAAATGCAAATAATACAGTCAACAGTACCATAGCAAATAACCATATTCCAATTCCCAGATGAATTGCAACTAGTACCGCATGAAGTTTTGTATCAATTACTAATGCACCAAGGGTAATTTGTGTAACTACTAGTGCAGATGCAAGTGAACTTGTAATTTTTATTTTCAAGTCAGCATTTTTGTTAATTAGACTGGCAATCATTGTTGCAATTATTAACATTCCAGTTGTTGCCGCAACTAATCTATGAGTCCATTCAATAAAATATTCTTCAGAAGGCATTACACCATTTGGACATAATGGCCATTCAGGACAAGTCAGTCCAAGCCCAGCAGCTGAAATGTATCCTCCAATGAACATTAGAGAGTACAGAACAATCAACGCCGTTAACGCAAGATATTGAATTGCCAAAACTTCTCAATTCTAGTTTACGGTTATGATACCAGTCATCCAAGGATGAACCATGCAGTAATATGGATATTCACCAGGTTCATCAAGAGTTACAGAGAATGTACCACCTGCCATAAACAGACTACTATCAAAGATTCCATCAGGAGCTCCGGGTAATCCACTTGTTACAGTGTGAGCTGCAGAGTCATCATTTGACCAAGTAATTTCTTCACCTGCCGAAACTGAGACGCTAAATGGGATATAGCATGAATTTGTTTCATCACATCCAGGTACGCCAGATCCTTCTGGTATAGAAATTACTCCATCATATTCAACTGGTGCTGCTTCAACAACTGGTTCTGGTGTGGTTACTTCTTTAACTGGTTCTGGTGTTGCTTCAACAACTGGTTCTGGTGTTGCTTCAACAACTGGTTCTGGTGCTGCTTCAACAACTGGTTCTGGTGTTGCAACATCACCTACAACAATTGTACCAACCATTCCTTGTTCTCTGTGACCAGGAACTGTACAGATATAGTAATAAACTCCTTCTTCACCTGCAATAAATTCTGATGTTCCACCTTGACCTGGTTTTAGTGGGTTTGATGCAGATGCAACTTCACTTCCAGGAATAATTCCTCCAAATCCTTCATCTTCAGCTGTTACACCAAAAGAATGAAATGATTTTCCATTATTAACTACATCAAAGACAACTTTGTCTCCAACTTGCATATTGATTGATGGATTGTGATTTGGATCACCAGGTAATGCATTAAATGCCAAAGTCCTAAAGTCCGGAGATTCTATAAATAAAAGAGTTGATGTAATAGTAGCACCAGTGTGTACAGCTACTGCACCATGATCATCACCACCTGCCATCATTGCTACAACTGGGGCTGGTTGTGAAATCCAATAGTCCCACATTGAAAAGAAGATTACTCCTCCAACAATACAGATACCCAACATGATTATCATCATCTTTCCAGTTCTAGCTGGAGTTGTTCTGTAAACTTGGGAATTATCGTGACTCATTTCATATATCTCCTAATGCGATGGATTCTTTGCCTCAAATGGATAGTAGTACTTGCCACCAAGACCAAATGGGTCATTGGTATTTGCAAGTTTTCCTTTTCCTGAACTGTAAATCATGTTTGCCAAGAATATTGCCATGCTAATACCAATAATCATTGCACCAACTGTTGCGATTTGGTTCATAGCAATCCATTCAGGGATTGGCGGATAATCAAAAATTCTTCTTGGCATACCATACAAGCCAAGCAAGTGTTGTGTAAAGAATACTAGAACAGTTCCAATAAATGACATTACAAAGTGAATCTTACCCATTGTCTCATTGTACATTCTACCTGTAACATATGGGAACATGTAGTAAAGGAATCCAATTGAACCAAATGCAATTGTACCCATCACAAAGAGATGGAAGTGACCTACCACCCAGTATGTATCGTGTGTTGTAAAGTCTAATGGCATTGCTGCATTTGCTACACCACCTGCACCTGCAGAGAAGAACAAGGCAATTCCTCCAACAGACCACATCATTGGTGTTAAGAATTTGATTCTACCATTCCACATTGTTGCAACAAAGTTGAATACGTGCATGGCAGATGCTGGCACTGCTGCAAGAGTTCCAACCATGAATACTGTTTTTTCAGTAAATGACATTCCTGTTGCATACATGTGGTGAGCCCATGATGAAAATCCTACAATTGACAATAACACAAATGCAAAGACTCCAGAGTTGTAGCTGTAAATTGGTTTTCTTGAAAATCTTGGAATGATTTCATACATCATTCCGATTGCTGGAATAACTAGTACATACACTTCAGGATGGAATGTGAACCAGAACAAGTGTGCATATGCAATTGGATCTCCACCCATTGCCGGATTGAAAAATCCACTTACACCAAGTCTGTCAGTGAGCAACATCAAAAGTGCTGCTGCAAACGTTGGAATTGCAACAAGAATAATCAACGAGGATGATAAGAATGACCAGGCCAATAATGGAACTTGTCCAATTGACATGTCAGGGTGTTTACATTTGAGAATTGTGACGACAAAGTTGATTGCTCCAAGTACTGATGAAACACCCAGAATCTTTAATCCAAAAATCCACATGTCAGCAGCTGGACCAGGTGCACTGATAATAGAGTAAGGTGGTGTTGCATACCAAGTAAAGTCTGCAAAGCCTAACCAGATGAGTGCTCCTGCTGGAGGAATCATCCAGAATGCAATGGCATTAAGTTTTGGATATGCCATGTCTTTGTATCTTACCATGATTGGAACATAGTAGTTACCAACTGCAGATGCAAATGGAATGATAAACAAAAAGATCAATGTTGTTCCGTGAACAGTGAAAATTCTGTTAAAGGTCATTGAATCAGCAATTATTTGGGAACCAGGCAAGAATAATTCCGCTCTGATTGCAAGAGCCAGTGAACCACCTAGGAACAAGAATGCAAGTGAAGTGATAAGGTAAAGCAAACCAACATCAGTATGGTGTGTTGAAAACATAATTTGCCAAATTGGACGTGGCTTTTGTAATTCTAGAACCATTAGATTATCTCCTCAGAATTGACAATTGAAAGTTGTGATAAAAGCGTTGTCAAGATGATGGTTCCTCCACAATTAATGTTCCACGCATGTTATAGTGAATTAATCCACAATATTCTCTGCACTGAATATCATGAGTTCCAGGTTCAGTTGGAGCAAACCACACGGTGTTAACTCTACCAGGTATTGCATCCATTAACACAACATAATCATGAATGTTAAAAGAATGATTGACATCTTTGGACATTATCTCAAACTTGTAAGCCTTGCCGACTTCAACATGTAATTCGCCAATTTCTTTTGTGCCGTCTTCATGTTCAAAAGACCAGAACCATTGCTGTCCAGTTACTTTGATTGTTTCTGCATCTGCAGGGATATGATCTACCAGTCTTTCTGCTTCCCACGCTTCAGCACCCACCCAAACCATCAACGCTACTACTACACCGATGTAAACCCATTCAGGCCAGTTAGAGTGCCCACTCATTTTTACCAGTCCGTGCCCTCATAGGGAGTTGGTTTTGCTTTAGGATGAGATTCTCTAAATCTCCAGCATTGCCAGATGATAGTTCCAGAAACAACTGCTCCGACAGTAAATCCAACAGTCATTAATCTATAAAACAAATTCCAAATAATCACTCTACGATCAAGATACTCTCCAGGTTCATCACCTGCAGCAAATGCTAAGTCTACAGCTGGAATCAGTACTGTAACTGCCAATACTAAGAATAATCCGACCAATTTCTTCATGAGCGATTGAATGACGTGGCCTATAATTTCTATTTAAGGGTTTTCAAGATTATTAGCTACCAACCCTGATCGAAACGGGATGGATGCATTACATTAAGTCCGGAAAGAGAAAATTTACATTCTTTTTCTCTAAATATATTCAGAGAAGCATTTGCAATGATTAATTCAAAGAGGTTTGTAGGAGAAAGATCTACTACGGTTGAAAGCATGGCTTTGATTGGATCCATATGAGTTACTAATACAACATTTTCATCAGGATGATTCTCAATGACATGATCAACTATTCCCAATACTCGTTTTTTGACTTCAGAAAAAGTTTCTACACCATTATGAGCAATTTCTAATTCACCGTTATAGAATTTCATAAAGACATTGCCATGACTGGTAAAGATCTCATCATATGGAACTCCAGTAAATTTTCCCATATCAAGTTCAATTAGACGATCATCAATTTTGACATCAATGGAGTTATGTTCTCCAACAATTTCTGCAGTGTGTTTTGCTCTTTGAATTGGACTAGAATAAATTGCAGAGATGTTCATATGTTCAAGTAATTCAGCAGTATGTTGTGCTTGCTGAATGCCAGTTTCAGTTAACGGAATGCCCTTTGTTCGCCCAGCTAAAACTCGTTCAACATTATTTTTTGCCTGACCGTGTCTGAGAAAAATTATCTGTCCCAATTTGATCGCTTTTTAAATAGAGATAATAATAACATTATCAGCGAGATATTATGAAAATTGGCATTATTGGTGGAACCGGCGGAATGGGAAAAGGATTTGCGCTGAGATGGTCGCAAAACAATGACGTCATCATTGGATCCAGAGATGCAGCAAGAGCAGCAGAGTCAGCAGTAGAGTATACCAATCTTGCAAAAGAAGCATTTGGAGAAATCAAAGGATCAATTTCAGGAAATGATAACGTCTCAGTTGCAAAAGAAAGCGATGTCTTGATTTTGTCAATCCCATATGAAAATATTGATACGGTGTGTTCTGGAATACTATCACAAGTCAAAGACACTTGTGTTGTAGTATCACCAATTGTTCCAATGACTAAGACGGATGTGGGATTCGAATGTGTTTCAATTAAAGAAAATAAACCATTTTCATACAAACTTGTTTTAGAACATATGAAAAATAAATCAAAACTTGTTTCAGCATTTCATGTTATATCTGAGAAAAAGCTAGTCAACCCCACACTGGAGCTAGATTATGACATATTTGTTTGTGGAGACGATGATGAATCAGTTCAAGTAGTCAATCGCTTGATTGGTGAAATTGCAGGACTAAGATCAATCTACTTGGGACCAATAGAGTTATCATATCTTGCAGAAATGTCAACACCGTTACTGCTTAATGCCATGATACGAAACAAGATAAAGAATCCAGGTATCAAGATCATCTAAGTTTGCTTGTAATTTATCATGAGTCACGAGTACTATAGACGGGGTAAAAATTGGTTTACAGCAATGGGTGTACTTTTTTGTGTGATGGGAGGCATAGTTCTCATTCAACAGTTACTCATATTGGGAATTGATTTTGTTGAAGAGTTTTTGTTTAATGCAGAATTTACAAATGAGAAAGTTTCAGCTGCAATGCTAGGCTTTGGGATTTTTATGATAGTGTTAGGATTTAGAAAGCATGAACAAACAAGATGAATTTCTAAGATCACAGAAAATATTACGATTATCTACAGTTGGTAAAAACAAGACTCCACATATCGTACCTGTGTGGTATATGTATAGTGCTAAAAAGTTCTACATTGGAACAAACACAAAAACACAAAAGGCAAAAAACGTAAAGAAAAACAAACGGGTTTCTTGCTGTGTTGATGTAGGGATTAATGCTCCAAACATTTACGGGGTGATGACACAAGGAAATGCCAGTCTAATTTTAGATAATTCCAAAGTAAAAACAATTGCAAAAAAAATTCTCTCCAGATATTTTAACACGCTAGAGAATAAATCTGCAAAAGAATTACTAGATGATACTGATTGTATCATAGAGATAGTTCCTGAGAAATTCATAATTTGGAATTACTGACAAAGTCTTCAATCTTGTTCATTGCAGAATCCAACACATCCAGAGAAGGAAGGTAGACTAGTCTGAAATGTCCGCTGCCATATTGCTCGCCAAATCCAGAACCGTGAACAGTAAGTACGCCTTTTGTTTCAAGTAATTTTGTTACAAATTCTTTATCAGTTCCAAATTTTTTGTCTTCTATTTTTGGAAACGCGTAAAATGCGCCTTTGGGATTTGGGCAAGAAAGGCCAGGCATTTCATTGAGTCGCTTGACTACCAAGTCTCTGTGTATTTTTATTTCAGAGACAAACTTGCCAATGTAATCTTGTGGGCCGCGCAAAGATTCCAGAGCCGCATGCTGTACAGGAAGATTAGTAGCAATTCTCACTCTAGCCAGTTTTGGAAGATGCTCACGTAATGCATCAAGTTTTGATGATTGGTTAAACGCAATGTAACCAATTCTCCAGCCAGACATTAGATGTACTTTGGAGAATCCATTTAGAACTATAACTGGCGAATCGCCTGCAACCTTACCAATTCCTACAAAATTTTCATCAAAGATGATTTGATCATAAATTTCATCACATATGATGTAGAGGTTGTGCTGGTTTGCAATCTCTACTAGTTCTTTGAGTGCCTTTTCATTAAACACAACCCCTGTCGGATTGTTAGGACTGATGAGACAGATAGCTACAGTCTTTGGAGTGATTTTGGATTTGATATCATCAATATCGGGAGTAGAATTATTCAAATCAACTGCAAATTCGACAGGAATGCCGCCATGCAATCTAACGTATGAAGCGTATGGAGGATAGTAGGGTCCAGGTAAAAGTACTTCGTCACCTTCTTCGACAATAGACGATACTACCATGTCCAGTCCTTCAGAGACGCCATTTGTGATTAGTACATCATCAGCCCCTATTGAGAGTCCCTTGAGATTTTCTTTCTTTGCAATTTCCTGTCTTAATTCCAAGATACCTTCAGATGATGAATAGAAATTTTCACCTTTGTTTATTGCATCAATTAAAGCTTGTTTGACATTATCAGGTGGTTGAAAACCAAATTGCACAGGATCACCGATGTTAAGATAATCAACTTTGATTCCTTTTTGTTCAACTTTTCTTGCAGCAAGAACAATATCCCTAATTGCGTATTCAACACCAACTACTTTTTTTGATACTTTCAAAGTATCTAGACAGATATTTAGACCCGTTAAAATCTTACTTGTTTGGACTCGTTGCACAGTCTGGATAGTGCGAGCGGCTTCGAACCGCTAGGTCGAGGGATCGAAGCCCTCCGAGCCCTTTAGGTTATCTTATAAAGTAAATGATCACTCTTCATGATGAAATGAGAATATCTCCGCTTAAGATGTCATTAGCATTGATAATTATAGGAATGATTTGGGTGTCGATTATATTTAATGAGACCGAGAAAACACATGATTCAATTCTATTAGAGCAGTCAAGTTCTTTTGAAGTTAAATCAGATTTTTCAGGCGCAGGTATTGGATATTACAAGTTGTACATGCCAGAGTTTTCAGGAGACGAAGTGTTTGTGCAAATAATAGATACAAACCAGAATGTGATACAAGAGCAGAAAGTTAAGACGAAAATGTCAGTTGGGTATTTTGATTTTAGCGAAAACGGATTACACACAGTAAAAATTACAAACATTTCAGAGAATTCAATTAATCTACAAGTAGAGTTTGGCAATACAAATTCTCAAAAAATGTTTCCCCCAGGCATTATGATATTGATAGGCGCAGTTGCATTGATGATCATATCATACATGAAGATAAGAAATTACAGTATGGAACAGCCTGAAGAAAATATCTCGTAGATTTGAATGCATTGGATTGTATGCCCAAAGACTAAAACTAGATTAAAAATTAACCAAGTTGCAAAAAACAAAAATGCCATAATTGAGATAGGCAGGACTGTTTTTAATTTTGTGTGTTCTCTATTCTTTAATATCAAGACTGCCCCTAATGACGCAAGTACCAATCCAAATTCTAAGGGCTGATGAGACCACGAGATCAATCCATCAATGCCAAAAATATCATGAGATATTGAATCTCCAAATCCAGAGATGATTTGGATTATAGAGCCAGCAATGACTAGTTGGACTCCGGTCTTTAGAGAACCGTGAATTGATTTTCTAAATATTAGCATGCAACCCATAATTGCAGCACAGCTAGTCAGTGACACTCCAAAGTACACTACCATGTGAGATGGGCTCCAGAAAAACTCTGGTTCTTTTTGTAGGTGAGATATTGCATCCCAAAATCCCGCAGAGACTACAATGATTGGTCCAATTACTGCTAAAATTGATACTAGTGAAACAAGTGTGGTAGATTTTGCAAATGCTGAATTTGAAAGTCTTGTGATTAATTTCATTTTATCTCTATACATAATCGGGTTATTTGAAATATTGTAAAACTATCAATTAGAAATATTCAACATCATGAGTAATTTTATGAATTAACTATAAGATCGGTTGCACAATTAACATAATTTGATCGCATTCTCAATATTTCTACACAGCAAGATCCAAAGATAAGGATTAATTATTCTCAAAATATGTTCAACCATACAAAATTATCAAAAAAACCAAGAC
>Ga0210044_10005401_pt1 | contig 17294 bp, 15 predicted proteins | sample CryGey13umfilter_2_FD_183959 | JGI IMG/M metagenome (GOLD analysis project Ga0210044, IMG submission 183959) | Groundwater microbial communities from aquifer in Utah, USA - Crystal Geyser 4/9/14 3 um filter (SPAdes) (version 2) | ecosystem: Environmental > Aquatic > Deep subsurface >... | reverse complement strand
TTCTGCCGCCTCAATTTCTACGGGCGATACTGATTCGCTCGTTCCATGGTCACTTATACTTACGCTCCTTGCAGGTGCGCCAGATGTTGTCGAAGGCCAGGTATGCACCCTCGATCTTACTTTTCAAGGATACCAAGATGGAGGTGTCGCGGGTACCGAGTATTACGATACCGAACACGTCATCCTTACCCTTACAGCCGACCCGCCAGCCGATCTGCCTGTAATCGCTCCGCAGAGTGCGCTAGGTGCGTATGACCCTACGCAAGATTCAACCAATATATCGAATGACCCACCACCATTGGAAGATGCAACGACAACTACAACCACGTTAGAAACCGAATCGGTAACCGAGCAAGAAAATGTGGCCGAGGTAGATCAACAGGCTGATGAAAGCACCGTAACTGAAAGCAATATCGAACCACCGCAACCAGACACACTTCAAGATTAGTTCCGATTTTTGCGGTGGTATTTTTTATGAATTTCGCGCAGGTGCGCGTCGGTGATGTGGGTGTAGATCTGAGTTGTGTTGATGGAAGCGTGGCCGAGAAGCTGTTGCACCGAGCGGATATCAGCGCCATTGCTGAGCAAGTCGGTGGCGAAGGCGTGGCGAAGCGTGTGCGGAGTAACGACACTCGTAATGCCGGCGCGCGCGACATACGACTTCAAATGCCGCTGAACATCGCGAGGAATGATGCGATGTAGCTTATTCGGTCTGCCATCGACGAATAATGCTTCCTCCATATCGTTTCTCGCTTTAAGATAGTCGCTCACAGTCTGCTTCGCAGTAGGAGAGATGAAGACGACACGGACATTATCTCCCTTGCCGCGCACGGATAGCTCATCGCGCGCGAGATCGATGTCGGCATCGAGCGCGCAGAGCTCGGATACGCGCAGTCCCGTCGAGAACAATAATTCAAGAATCGCAGAATCCCGCAAATATGTCCTCGCTTTTTCTGGATCTTTTTCTTTTTCAAACGCTTCTCGCGGCGCTTGCAGGAGGCGTTCCAGCTCGGCAGTAGTGATAAGGTCGATCTGGCGCTCCGGAAGCTTCGCGAGCTCTATTTTTTCCGGTGAAATGGCGGCGATGTCGCGCTTGCGCAGGAATTTTAAGAATGCACGGAGCGCGATCATATAATAATTCTGGGTACGGCGCTTCATCGAGTCAGTGCCCGTGCCGGGCTGGCGGTTTAGCCAGAGGCGGAAGTCGCGCACGTTCTGCTCGCTGACATCACTAACGTTTTTAATATGCATCTGGGCGAAGTAGCGAGTGAGATAACGATCATAATTCTCGATCGTCTTCACCGCGCGTCCGCGCTCGATCTCTATATATTCGAGAAAGTACCGCTTTGCCACCTCGGCATTCATAATGAAAAGTGTAACACTAAAGTTCGCACAATATAATTTACAGCTTGCATAGAAAGGCAGGGCGTGGTAGGGTAGTATCATGCTTACCACTAGGAAAAAGGCGATAATCATAAAAAATACCGCCCGGCACGACGCGGACACTGGCTCGCCGGATGTGCAAGTCGCGCTCCTTTCGAGGCAGATTGACGAGCTCGCGAAACATCTGAAGAAGAACCCGAAGGATTTTCATTCACGCCGCGGCCTCCTTCAGATGGTCGCCGATCGCCGATCTCATCTGCGCTACCTCGAGACGAATAACAAGCGACGCTATAATGCGCTTATCAAGAAACTCGGCATAAAGAAATAATCGCTCTTTTTTCTGGTAGCATGAGAGAGTAGCTCATTGCTACATTTTATTATTTTGTTTCCATAAGCATTTATTTTTATGGCAGTTATAAAACATCCAGCACAACGCGTCGGGGTATTCATCGATACACAAAATCTCTATCACAGCGCGAAACATCTCTATAAGGCACGCGTCAACTTCGGGAAAATTCTCGAAGAGGCAGTGGGCGGCCGCATCCTCGTGCGCGCCATCGCGTATGTTATCAAGACGGAGAGCGGGGAAGAGAAGAACTTCTTCGAGGCGCTTACGAAAATGGGCATCGAGACAAAAGTGAAAGATCTCCAAGTGTTCGCCGACGGCGTGAAGAAAGCCGACTGGGACGTCGGTTTGGCGGTTGATGCGGTCAAGCTTGCCCCGAAGCTCGATACCGTCGTCCTTGTTACTGGCGACGGCGATTTCGTTCCGCTCATTCAGTATCTCGATATAAATGAGGGATGTCAGGTGGAAGTCATTTCATTCGGTAAATCTTCTTCGAGCAAACTCAAAGAAGCGGCGCACGCCTTCACCGACATGTGCGATGATCCACAGAAGTTTATCATCACCTCGCGCGCATAACCCACTACACAGTGCATCACATGCGCTATTATAGGGAATGAATGGACACAAACGCACATATACCATTACAACGCACCACTCCTATTCCTTCGAAGAAAAATGAACCGGAGGAGTATATCCGCACATTCGAGAAGGATATGGCGACTCTCAAAAAAGGCGGTGTCCCCGATCTCACCCTGTTCATAAAAGATACCCCGACACCGTCGAAGGAATCTTTTGATAGAGAGTTACCTATTATACCGATTCAAACTCCTCTTTCGATTCAACCAAAAATTAAAATCTCCACGCCTCCACCGCCTCAGGCCCCTCTTCCCGTTCTAAGACCGAAACCGGCGCCATTACTAAAGCCAGAACCGCCGCGTATTCCGCCGCCGCCGCCGCCAGTGGAGCCTCTTGAAACCTATGCGAACGATTTTTCGGATAAGATGAAGGAGACCCATGCTTCAACTGCGACGGTACTTGCCGCCGAACAGGATTCGTTGAAGCAGACTCCACAGAAGATGGCGCCGCAAGAGTCTTCGCATACTAATATCTCTTATATCATCGCCGGCGTCATATTTCTTATTGCGGGCATAGTGGGCGCGTATGTCGCGTATACGTACTACGAGATACTATCGGTGCCGATTATTCTCGCCCCACACATATCGGCGCCAATATTTTTTGATGAAAGCGAACAAGTTTCGGGTGAAGGGACCGTTCTCCTGCAAGCGATTGAAGAATCAATCAGTCGTCCGATCGCGAGCGGCGCCGTCCGTCTCCTTTCTAGCGCGAGCACAACCACTACCGACAGTATTTTCTCTCTGCTCCACACCCCAGCGCCCGACATCCTATTGCGAAATACGCAGGCCGCTGGCAGTATGGCGGGCGTCGTGTTTACCGGAGGCGGACAGGAGAATGATGTGCAGAGCCCTTTCTTCATACTTTCCGTTTCTTCGTACAGCGGTACGTTTTCTGGCATGCTCTCGTGGGAAACGGCGATGCCGCGCGATCTTGGTGCGCTCTTTCCCGCGTATTCTTTTTCATCCTCTACGACTCCTATTTCGAACAAACAGCCTGGTTTCCGCGATGAAGTCATCAGCAACCACGATGTGCGCATATACCGCGATGCCACCGGTCGTGGCATTCTGCTCTATGGGTATTGGAATCAGAGAACACTTATTCTTGCGCGCGATCCTCTAGCGTTTAACGAAATCGTACAACGGCTTGCGACCTCGCGAGCACAATACTAGCCATCTGCTATCATACCCGCATGAAAACCGAGAGCATTAAGAAAAAACTTGAAGCTGAGAAGGCCAAGCTAGAGTCGGAGATGGGAAGCGTCGGCCGCAGGAACCCCGGCGTTCCGAATGACTGGGAACCGGTGCCATCAGACATCGGTACCGAGTCGGATATCGTTGATCAAGCCGATGTTGTTATTGGTCACGAGAGCAACGCCGCCATTCTGGCGGATCTTGAAGCGCGTTATGACACCATCATTGCGGCACTCTCGAGAATAGCGAAGAAAACCTACGGGATATGCGAAGTGTGCGGCAAAAAAATAGAAGAAGCGCGTCTTGAAGTTGATCCGGCCGCGACGGCATGCGTCGAACATTTATAGTACGATGGCTGGCGCATTGCCGAAGCACGGATATGCGAAGACGCTCGCCGCGCAACCGGTCGGTTCGGGTGCGGAACTTGTTAGCGTCGAAGCCGATCTGACACGCGGATTGCATAACTTCTCGGTTGTCGGCCTTGCTGATAAAGCAGTAGAGGAAGCGCGCGATCGAATCAGCGCTGCGATACGCCATTCCGGCTACAAGCCACCGAAGCAACAGAATAAACGTATCGTTCTTTCGCTCTCGCCCGCAGATTTAAAAAAAGAAGGTTCGCACTACGACCTCGCACTCGCACTCGCCTATCTTATTGCCGCCGGCGATCTACTTCCACTGTCCGAGGAAACGCTTCTCATCGGTGAACTCGCGCTTGACGGAACATTACGAGGAGTGCACGGTGTTCTCCCGCAAGTGCTCGCCGCCAAGCGGCACGGAACAAAAACAATTTTCGTCCCGCCGGGGAATTCTCGCGAGGCGCTCCTGGCCGATGGTGTCGCTATTTATGCGCCGCATTCACTCGCGGAACTTCTGCAACATTTGAAAGGGGAGAAGCCATTGCCACGCCTTGTGCGCGATCGCCGCGTAAAGCCGCCGCCGCCCGCACTCGACCTCGCTGATGTAAAAGGGCAGGAGAGCGCAAAACGCGCGCTCGAGATAGCCGCCGCCGGCCGGCATAATATCGTCTTTTACGGCCCGCCGGGTACCGGTAAGACGATGCTCGCCCGCGCGCTCGCGGGCATTCTCCCGCCGCTTACCGACGACGATATGCTTGAGGTAACGGCGATACATTCGACCGCAGGACTTCTGAAAGAAGGCGAGGCAGTCTATTGGCCTCCGTTCCGGGCGCCGCACCATTCCATCTCGCATGTAGCGATTGTTGGCGGAGGCACCTTCCCGAGGGCGGGCGAGGTGACACTCGCACACAAAGGAGTCCTTTTCCTCGATGAATTCCCCGAGTTCGAGTCGCGCTCACTCGAGGCATTACGGCAACCGCTCGAAGATCGCACCGTCACCGTCTCGCGCGCTCGTGCGACGGTAACTTTTCCGGCTGATTGTATGATTGTCGCCGCAATGAACCCAGCAGACACTATTTCGAATGACGCACGCGTTGCTCTGCGCGCCGCAGCGAAGCAGGCGCGTCGTATCTCGCGGCCTATTGTCGACCGCCTCGATCTCTGGATAGAAGTGCCGCTCGTTCCGCACGATACGCTAGCGAGACTTTCAACCGGCGAACCATCCGAGCAGGTGCGAAAGCGCGTCATCGCGGCGCGCGCACGAGCCGAGAAACGCACGGGCAAACGCGGCGCTACGAACGCCATGCTCTCGGGAAGGGAGCTTGACGAAAAGAGCGGGTTTACGACTGTCGCGAAGGAGACACTCACCAGCGCCGCCGCGCGCCTCAATCTCTCGCCGCGGTCTTATCACCGCACGATGCGCGTCGCGCGCACCATCGCAGATCTCGCCGGCGCCGACACAGTTACGCCGGCCTTCGTGCACGAAGCGCTTCAGTATCGCCCTCGCGGGTTGTTTGGATTTGAGTAACACATTCAATTTTTAAACATTTAAATCTTTGTCGACACGACGTGTCAACAGTAGTGTCAACAGTATCAACGAAACCTACTGAGGAGAACAGACGCTACCAATGGCACACATACGAAATGGATTCGCCGCACCGCGGACTTCGAAGTGGAGATGCGCGCCGGTCGAGCGACCGGTTGCACCAACATAGCCAATAACATGGCCCGACAAAACGGATTGTCCGGAAGAGACGATCGCATACTTCATATGCGCATAGAGCGTTTGTGTGCCGTTATCGTGTGTGATGACGACATAGTTGCCGTAGCCACCATTCCAGCCGCCGTTATTGCGCGCAATTATGACCGTGCCGTTCGAGGAGGCATGGATCGGTGTGCCGCGTGCCGCGCCGATATCCACTCCGTTCCACCCGTGAACGCCCTGCGTGATTATGCCGCCCGGAATCGGATTGCTATAATATCCGTTTTGTACGGAGCCGCTACCGCCTCGATATGGTTCACGAACAATGTTCGAAGATCCGGAAGAAATTACGCTTGATACGGGAGCAATTTCACCGCCCGGGATGATAATGGTTGAACCGATGGCGAGCTGCGCAACTGTGTCGAGGTCGTTGTACTGGGCTATTTCATTCACGTCGGCGTTATACTTCTTCGCAATAGACTTGAGCGTATCACCTTTAACGATGACGCGCTCGACGCCGGACACCGGCAGAATGATGAGTGTGTCGCCCGGATGCACATCACGCACGTTGCGTAGATCATTTGCCCATATAATAGTATTCACTGACACATTGAACATATCCGCTATTTCTGAGAGCGTATCGCCGTTGCGCACGACATATATCGAGATTCGGTCAGGCGACGCCGCTTCTACTAGATCAGCAATGGTGCCAGATGGACCGGCATAGGCGAGAAGCGCCTTTCCACCGCTCATTTGAATATCGCCAAAACCCTTATTTGGGTTCGGATCGAAGTTGATGGATGCCCGCAGTACCGGTGTCGTTGAATCTGAGATAGAAACGCTCACTGCCGCATCCGCGTTCGTCGAAAACGGCCAGAACGCATGCGCGCGGCTCGACAGAAGTGTTGCAGTACACACGATGACTGCACACATTACTATGAGAAATTGTTGATTGAATTTGATAGGTAAACGGTGGAGTTCAGTGGGGCTTTCGAATACAAGAATAGCTTACATACTACGTATGTAAGCTATTCCTTGGATACTTCCGTGCAGACTACAATGAGAAGTATAGCCGAGTGAGCAGAAGAGTCAATCGATCTTCTCGATACCTGTGGAGAACGGTTTGTGAGGTATATTCTGATAGTGAAGTACCTAGAAGGATTGAATGAAGCACAGAAGCGCGCTGTTCTTGCCGCTGGCGGTCCGATCTCGGTCATCGCCGGCGCCGGGAGCGGGAAAACGCGTGTGCTCACAACGCGCATTTACCACCTGATTCGTGAGGGTGTTCCCGCTTCCCAGATTCTCGCCGTTACTTTTACCAACAAGGCCGCACGCGAGATGCGCACGCGAGTTCGTATAATGCTTGGCGATAAAGATTCTTCTTCGTTACCGTTCATAGCCACGTTCCACGGATTAGGCAGGGAATTATTGGAATCTTACGGTTCGCGAATTGGTCTGCCGAGCTTCTTCGGCGTGTACGATCGGGACGATTCCGAAAAAGCGATAGCGACTGCGCTCAAAGCGCTCGATGTCGGAGCGAAGGAGCTCTCGCCGCGCGCGGTGTTGGGTCGCATTTCGCGCGCAAAAGGCGAGGGAATGCTCGTTAGCGAATTCTATGAGAAATACGCGCGCGGTAGTTTCAGCGCGCGCATTGCTGCGGAAGCATGGCTCCGGTATGAGAAGACTCTCAAACAAGAAAAAGTTCTCGACTTTGACGATCTTATCGCGCTTCCGCTCCGGATGCTCGAGGAACACGCCGACATTCGCGTGCTCGCGCAGGATCGCTGGCGTTACATTCATATCGACGAGTATCAGGATACGAACATGTTGCAAGAAAGACTTGCCGGTCTGCTCGCGCAGAAACATAAAAATCTTTTCGTTGTTGGCGATGGTGACCAGGCGATATACGGATGGCGCGGTGCAAACATGGAAAACATTTTGAATTTCGATAAAACATACCCGGACGCGCAGACGATTGTTCTCGAGCGCAATTATCGTTCGACGAAAAATCTGGTGGATGCAGCGAATGCGGTTATTGAAAAAAATAAAAATCGGAAAGAGAAATATTCGACGACCGAACGCGCCGCGGGCGAGCCCATCATTGTTTATATGGCGCGGAGCGCTGAAGATGAAGCGCACTGGATTGCGCATCAGATACGCCGAATGATACAGGAAGGTCGGAAGTCGGAAGAGATTGCGATACTCTTCCGTACGAACTTCCAATCGCGTGCGCTCGAAGATGGTCTCTTGCGCGCGGGCGTGTCGTACAAACTGCTCGGGACGCATTTCTTTGCACGCAAAGAGGTGAAGGATACGCTCGCGTGGATGCGTCTCGCTATGGACCCTTCGCGCGAGGCAGATAAGATGCGTGCAGTTTCTTCACCACCGCGCGGTATCGGTAAAATAACGCTCGGGAAATTATCTGCTGGTCAGCGTTCACAACTTCGCGCGGGGGAATTAGAGAAAGTTGAGGAGTTTGAAAATATTATAATAGAACTCGCGAATGCCACTGACACGCTCACACCCTCTGCATTCGTAAAGACCGTTATCGAAAAAAGCGGCATGCGCAGAACACTTCTAGATGAAGGCAATGTAGAAGACAAAGAGCGTTTTGAAAATATAAAAGAACTGGCATCTGTTGCCACGCGATACGATGGCACAATTGGTAAAGAGGGCATCGCGGTCTTTCTTGCCGAATCAGCGCTCGCGAGCGATCAAGATGAATTAGATAGAGATGAGAAAAAAGGGATAACGCTTATGACTGTCCATTCGGCAAAAGGCCTCGAATTCGACACTGTCTTTGTGAGCGGTATGGAAGAAGGACTGTTTCCGCATCAGGGAATGGGTGGAAATCTTCCATCTGGCAGACGAGATGAAGAAGAAGAGCGACGGCTATTTTATGTCGCGATGACACGCGCAAAAGATTGCCTCTTCCTCACGCTCGCGCGCGTCCGTAAGATATATGGCAGCGACACCTATAGAGAACCGTCCTCCTTCCTTTCTGATATCAATCCAGCACTCATACATTACGATGAAACAAATTTGCATACAGAGCCAAAGGTGATACACTTTTGATATATGGCTACAACTAAGGAACGTATTTTAGTAACACTAACTCCCGATATGGCGAGGGTTGTTCGTGGTTACGCTAAACGAGATCGTGTATCACAGGCGTCTATCTTTACGCGCGCCATGCGCGCACTGATTGAAGATGAGGAGGACAGATATCTTTCTGCAGCAGGAGACAAAATTGCCGAAAATCCCGGGAAACTCATTTCTTCACGCGAATTCTGGAAACGAGTCAAACGGCGTCGTGCATGATTCACTACTCTATACATTTTACAAAGCGTTCTGAAGATGATGCTGTGCGACTTGATTCTTCAATATTAAAGCGCATCAGTGTAGCGATCGAAACTAAATTATCAGTTGATCCAGTACGTTTTGGTAAACCACTCGGTTATTCATTGCGTTACGTGCGTACGCTTCGGATCGGTGATTGGCGCGTACTGTATCAAATATCTAGAACAACAGTCATTATTCTAACAATCCGGCATCGGAGAGAAGGATATGGAGATCTTTCATAGAGCAACCTCTGCTTCGCCAAGGCTTCGCAGGGCAAGAAAATCGTTAGGACAGCATTTCTTGATGCACCCGCGCATCGCGGAGAGGATTGCGAAGATCGCAGAGCTCGCGCCGGATGCGGTCGTGCTCGAGATCGGTCCCGGGACTGGGATGCTCACTCGCGCGCTGTTGCAACGCGCGGGGAAAGTTATCGCCATTGAAGCAGATTACGAATTGTTTGTGAAATTACAAACTGATTTTGCGGATGAAATTGCAAGCAATCGTCTCGAACTCATACACGGCGACATCCGCACGTATCCGCTAAACCACACGACCGTGGATGATAGCGGATATGCACTCGTCGCGAACATCCCATATTATTTGACCGGCGAGATATTCAGGATGTTTCTCACGTCAGAGAACCAACCACGCTCGATGACGCTTTTGGTGCAAAAAGAAGTTGCTGAACGCGTGGCTAGATCAAGAAAGGAGAGTATTCTCTCGCTCTCGGTGAAGGCATACGGCACACCTAAGTATGAGTTCACCGTACCGCGCGGGGCTTTCAGACCAGCCCCAAAAGTAGATTCTGCTGTCATTACCGTCAGCGATATCTCACGGAAAAATTTTGCCACCCGCGATGAGGAGAAGCGTTTTTTTATGCTCCTGCATTCGGGATTCGCGCATAAGCGGAAGTTCGTACGGAAGAACCTAGCGGAGGCGAATCTCCCATACTGGGATATCCCAGAAAAAGCCCGCGCTGAAGATGTGTCTATTGACCAGTGGTTAGCGATTATAAAGTTGAAGAGCCGACCATTGGCGTGATAAGGCCTTCTGAAGGATACGGAACTATGCCGACCCAGCAGTAGGCCATCGGAACCGGCTCATATTCACCGAGAAGCCAATGGGTAATCGGAATGTTGTACGAAAGAAAAGCTTGTGATCCGGATTCATACGCGAGAAGGACTGGATAGAGAGGCGGTAGAGGCGAGAGCGTGATGTTCCAGACACCGCCATCACAGAGGAATGCATAGAGAATGGCGCCACCGAAGGGAACGCCGACCGTTGCATGCGCGCGTCCCGGCATGAATACACTTCCAAACGCCCGTTCCATAGTTGCCAACACTCTGTTAACAAAAGAATTATATTCAATAGCCTGATGAGAATTGTTTTGTACTAGCTTTAAAAAAGTTGCGCGCATATCAGTCGTTGTTGCGATTCTTTTCATAGCCTGCTCTTTAAGAACAACGATGGTTGAGGACGAGATTCTTTGTTTTGCCGCAACAATGTCGAGAGCCGCAAAAAACTTGTCGAGATTTTCCAAATTCGAATTTTGAGAAACTGTTGTCGAAGCGGATGACATTGAAGAATTCATGTTTTGTGCATTCACTGCCAACACAGAAAGCGCATTAAGTTTCATTCTTGTGTAAAGCCCGACATATCCGTTTCCTTGCACGAGTCCGACCGGTGCCAAGACATCGATCGTATATTTTTCCTGAAACCGTATGACTGCCGACTTCGTCAGCATTCCGAAATAGGTCGTCTCATTTTCTGGAGATCAAGGACCGATACTCGCAATACGAGTATCGGGGTCTTGATTCAACATCTTCTGGAGCGCAGTGACCTGCGTTCCTCTAGAGCCAAGCGAGAGGTTCCCCGTGAACATATTTTGAACACCCGCCTGCGCACTCGCGCTGGTCCCGTATGAGAGCACAAGAAGAGCCGTTATGAACAATGAGAGTAAAATACGCACAACTATATAGTAGCACCTGCTATACTTTTCATAAATACTATGGTGGGAATTCTAAGACACTGGCGCATTGCTTTCTCGGCGCTTCTTTCGGCGGTGATTATAGCCACAGCGTATATGTTCGCGCACAGCGTCGAGTCGCCTCAATCAGCGCAGGCATCGACCGAAACGGCACTCCTTCAAGCCATCGCGGCGAAAGATTCTGACGGCGACGGTCTTCCTGATTGGGAAGAGGCGCTCTACGGCACATCCCCGAACACCATCGACACGTTCCATCTCGGCATGACCGACGGCGAGGCGGTCGCGAAGGGTCTCGTCGTGCCGAGAGCGGTTGCCGATGTCTCAGTAGCGACTTCTTCACAAAACTCTCTTGATTCAAATGGTCTTCCTCCGCCTCCTGCAGAAGGAACTCTCACCGCAGTATTTGCAAAAAATTTCTTTATGCTCTATCTCTCTGCCAAACAGGCAAATGGCGGAGCTGACCTAACAGTTGATCAGGTCAGTGTGCTAGCCACAGAAGCACTAAATCAATTTTCTAAAAGTTTTATATTGAGTACTAATTTCAAAACTATGTCGGATATTAAAATTTCCGGCACTGGATATGATGCTTTGCGTGCCTTCGCCATAGCAGCCGAAGCAATATTGAAAAAAAATACGACTGACGCGACGATGAGCGAAATACAATATCTACAGTCAGCTATACAAGACAATGATGCTTCAGCACTTGCTCACCTTGCTTCACTAGCGAAAGCGTATCGAGATACAGCAGTAGGAATCGCAATGCTCCCTATACCACAAGAAATTGCGAATGACATACTCTTTATTGTGAATGCGATTATGCGTTTGAGTGAAATATACAATGACTTCGCACGAGTAAATATAGATCCTATGACAGCTATGCTTGCACTCCAACAATTTCGACAAACAGAACTAGAGGCAGAACGAGCATTTACCGCTCTCGCTAATACTTATGTTGCAAATGGCGTCATACTCCATAATGGAACACCTGGTGCATCATTCGTGAATATCATGGTCAATCTATGAATAAAAGACCTTTTGCCGGCACGCTCGCGACACTGTTTATTATCACGCTTATTGCATCAGGTACATTTTTTATTGCGCCACAGAAAGTGTCCGCCTCAGCTCTTAATTGTATAGGAGGTATTCTTGATTTTGGGGCTGCAAAAATCATCAGTTCCGATTCGGCTGTTCCTGTAAAAAATACACCAATTGAAGATTCAACTTTCTCTTCTTCGGTATCAACTGCAAGTAGTTGCATCAATGACGTCATACTGATTCCACTTGCGCGCGCTGCAATTCGAGCAATGCTACAGAAAATGACAGCAAGTGTTATAATGTTTATAAACGGTCAAAGTAATGGCAATGGTTCTCCGCAGTATGTACAGAGTCTGCAAAAGAATTTGCAGACGGTTGGAGATACGCAGGCATTGGCGTTTTTTGCACAATTTGAAAAGAATTCAAACTCGCCATTTGCTTCAGCAATCTCATCATCACTTCGTAAGAATTATCTTCAAAACACGAGCTCTGCAGGGTTCTGGGATGCTAATAAATGTACGCTATCCGCATCATCGCCAAACATAGATGATTATCTTAAAGGCGATTGGTCGCAGGGTGGTACCGATGCGTGGTTCGCTCTAACGACACAGAAGCAGAATAATCCATACACATTTCATCAGTCCTCACAGAAACAACTCGCTTCTGCAGTTACAAGTGCACAAGATACTCGTAAAACAGAACTTAATTGGGGACAGGGATTCCTCTCATGGTGTAGCACGAGTGGCACTGCTGCACAAACTCAAAGTACAGATTGTAAAAAGATAGGCGATCCATGTACTCGCTATGATGGGAACGCAGGTACTTGTGGTAATGCTGATAGTTCTGGAAGTACCCTTGCTTGTTGGTCAAACAGTGCAAATAACAATACCGCTACACAATCTAATACTAACAGCATAGATCCGGGAGATCCTTGCTACGACAAGGACGGCAAACCAGGAGCAATAAAAACGCCAGGGTCTGTTATACACGACTACACACAAAAAGCTGTTGTTGCTTCAGGTTTTGACCAACTCATTTCTGCGAATGACCTTGATAATGCACTCGGAGCCATTATCGCTGCACTCTTAAATCAAGTACTCGGTAGTGTCAGTGGTCTTTTTGGTAGCTCAGACAGTTCAGGGTCGATATCTTCAATCACCAGTCAGTTACAGGGCTATACAAGCAGTAATACATCATCGACTCAAACCGCTCTTAATACTGCACAAGAAAAGCTTTCGGACGTCTTGGTCTATAAAGACGCTTTGAACACTATTAGTAGTGTAGCGGACGTGGCATCGACGAGCGTTGCATCACTTATAAGCTTGTGTATTGCCCAACAAGAAATAGCATCAAGCATTCTGGCGAATGGCGGCTCTATAGATCCTGCGAATTTTATTAGTATAAGTAATTTAGAAATAAGTTCTGCTCAAACAGCGCTTACGACCGAAATCGCGCCAGTACTCACACAAGTGCAGGAAGAAATTAATTCCGTTTCAGCGACTGAATCACTAGCTCTCCAAGTCGAGGCGGAATCATCTAACGGTGCAACCGCCGGTACTTCTGGATCACTAGAATCAGACATTTCTTTACTTGTTTCTATGCCACCGACTATGCAAGATATCACGGGTGCACAACAGGAGGCACAAGTATCAGGAGGTGCGACGGCGAGTCCGACCGGCTCGCTCACGGTCTCGGGGGGCTCGCTCGTAGACCAAATGAATCTCATTAGCGCGAACGCGACGGCACGTAAATCAGTATGCACTCTGAACTAATATGAAGCGTTCATTTTACATTCCATTCATTACTCTCACCCTCGTTCTGTGTGTGATGGTTTTGTACGCGCCAGTCGCGCATGCTGGTAATGAAGTTATCAATTCTGAATACAACTTTGTAATGACGAAGATTATGACACTCTTCGCGTGGCTCGTCGGTGTCTCTGCTGTCATACTCGATAACGTTGTGTACTACACAGTTGTCACGATGGGAACCTATGTGAAAAATCTTGTTGCCGTCGACACTACATGGCGCATCCTGCGCGACATCGCGAACATTATGCTCATCTTCGGCTTCCTCGGGGCGGGCATCGCGACAATACTTAATGTTGATAAGTTTGGATGGAAGACAAAGATGCTCCCGATGCTTCTCGTCGCCGCGGTCTCTCTTAATTTCTCACTTTTTGTTTGTGAAGCGATGATAGATGGTACAAATCTTGTTGCGACACAATTCTATACACAGATAAACGGTGGACAGATTACTGGCACTAAGCATACTGATGTTGGGTCTATCTACCGTGTTTCAAATGAAGGAATTTCAAGTAAGCTTATGAATCAATTAGGGCTTCAGACACTATACAACGCAGCGACTGGCGAAAACAGAGATACTATGTTTAAGGGAGATAACCCATGGTACATCGGCTTTATGGGCATAATACTTTTCATGGTTACGGCGTTCGTAATGTTCTCCCTCGCCTTCATACTCATCGCGCGTTTCGTAGCGCTAATCTTTTTTATCATATTCTCTCCAATCGGGTTTATGGGGCTGGCTATACCACAGATGAAGAACAGAGCAGACCAGTGGTGGAAACATTTCCTTGAACAAATTATCACAGCTCCTGTACTCCTTCTTTTGCTCTACGTAGCTCTCGCTGTCATTACTGATGAGCAGTTTCTCACCGGTTTTGGCGAAAAGCCAAATTTTCTAGCTTTATTTGGAGAAGGAGAGAAAATGAATCTGCAAAGTTTCGTCGGCGCCATGCTCCCATTTCTAGTTGCAATCGGACTTCTTTTAGTAGTTGTCATAAAAGCAAAAAGTATGTCCGCATGGGGCGTCGGCTGGGCGACGAAAACTGCGAGTCGGCTCTCTGGGGCAAAATTGATCGCTGGCGGACTCGGTGCAACTGGTCGTTATGGTGTCGGGATGCCTAGCAGATATCTTGCAAAAGGTCTGCGTAATACAGGATTCGGTAGAACATTCATCGGCAGGGGTATGGTAGACAAACTCGAGAAAACAGCAGGTAGGAGTTTCGATGTTCGCAACACCGCATTAGGTGGGAAGTTGGCTGGGTCTGCTGGTCTCAATATGGGTGTAGGGCATAAGGGCGGTTATGAAGGGGCTCTTAAAGAACGTGTAGCATCGTATGAAAGAGCAAGAGTCGGAATTGTAGGAAGTCGTGATGTGACAAAAGAAGAAATGAATACGATTTCAGAGGCACGCGCACAGGCATCGGAAACTAGAAGCGCTTATTCTGAAGCACAGAGAGAGTATGATAAAAATAAAGCAGAGGTCGAACAAATTGAAAGTTCAACAATAGATCTTAATAAACAAGCTAAGCTAGAAGTCGCAAAGAGCAATCTAGCTATAAGTTCGGAAAAACTGAATGAGACAAGAAAACAGCACAAAGAAGCATTAGGCACAGCTAAAAAAATGATTGCAGATACACGGACTGCAGTTTCAGAAAAAGGACGGAAAGCGGTCTATCAAGAAAGACTCGCAAATAAATGGGGCATAATTTCTGTTTTTGGAACTGCGGCGTCTGAATCGGCAAAGAAACACGTCAAGGAAGAGAAAAATAAGCAAACTCTTTCCGGAGCAATAGAAAATTATATGAAGTCCAAAGCCTCCAGCCAAAAGGTAGAAAAAGAGGAAGGAGAAAAAAAAGAAAAGCCACCGGAAGAGAAAAAATAACTAACTATGAACCAAGACAAACCGGAAATAACATTGAATGAAAGTGTCGCAGAAGTGATGCGGTCATTGCCACCGGCTATACAAGAATATCTCGCACAGGAGAGATATACGCCTATCGCAAAAGGTTTGATGACTAAATATCAGCTCCGTATTGATCAGGGAGGTGTTCTCGAACGGGAAATAATGTTGCTCCTGATGGGTATTGAGAACCCAGATGAATTCACTCAAACACTCGCTGAAGAGGCGCGACTTGACCAACAAACTATAAACGGCATCACACATGACGTAAATGACCAAATTTTCGTGCCACTGCAAGAAGAAATGAAGCGTAGCGGAAGCGAGGTTCCAATGACTCCGAAAGTCGAACAGCAGACGGCGAAGCCCGTTATTCCTCAACCGCAAAAATATTTTCACCTAGAGAACAAAATTCCTCCTCCGCCACGCCCCGTGCAGATACCGGTAGATAATAAAAAATTGCTTGAAGATCATGAGGAACCGCATACCGATCTTTCTCCTCCACCACGACCCGTCACGCCAGCGAAGCCGTATTCGGATGATCCCTACCATGAGCCAATTGAGTTATAATGGAAACGTCATGAAGTTTTTCGCGTCATTGATTATTATCACCTCGGGTTTCTTTGTTTTTTCAGCCCCACCCGCAAACGCCGCCAGTGTTTATTATGTTGACTGCGATGCTTCAACCAATGGCGACGGTTCAATCTCAATACCATGGAACACCATTAATTCCGCGAAAAGAAGTTCAGGAAGTGTTCAACCGGGGGATACTGTGTATATCAAGGGAACCTGTAATTATCCTGGTGGCAGCAATTTCGGAGCCTCATTTACTTCCGTAGATGGAGGATTACCTGGCGCGGTGATAACCTATGCTAAATGGCCTGGGCAGTCTCTTGTTATAGATGGCGGCACTGGTAATTCCGACAATGCTATTTTTCTTGTTGAGGGCCAATATCTTACATTTGATGGTTTTTATTTTACAGCTAAATATCCAATGCTTGGCTATTTAAGAGCAATTAATATAGCAAACGGTGGTAATATCACGGTTAAAAATTGTTTTTTTGATTTTATATATTATGGAATTAGTTTTGGCGATAACCAGATTAATAATTTAGTGTTTACCAACAATACTTTCTACAGAAATACCGCTCCGCTTTATTTAAATCAAAATGACAATGTAGAGGTATCTCATAATACTTTTATGTATACAGGCGAAGGTTTAAAAATGAATCCTCATTATGTTAATCAAACTTTATCTAATGTAAGAGTATTTGATAATTTCTTTTATCAAGTTGGATGGGGCATGGATAATAGTGATAGTGATGGTTCAATTGCTCCGTTTTGTAATCCAGGCATTATTATAGATTATCAATGCAATTATTGCGCAAGCGGTCATTCCTATATCCTTGGTGTAAAAATATATAACAATATTTTTTGGGGAAATTGTGAAGCAGGAGCGAGGATAAGTCGTCCTGATGTTGAAATGAATAGCAATACTTTTTACAGAAATGGGTATGTGGATACTAGCGGGAAACAACCAGATGCGTCTATTGGTAGTACTGGTGGCAACGGAATTTTAGTTTATAATTCTCCGTTAGGCGGAAGCGTTATAGCTAAG
>Ga0210044_10005400_pt1 | contig 17295 bp, 12 predicted proteins | sample CryGey13umfilter_2_FD_183959 | JGI IMG/M metagenome (GOLD analysis project Ga0210044, IMG submission 183959) | Groundwater microbial communities from aquifer in Utah, USA - Crystal Geyser 4/9/14 3 um filter (SPAdes) (version 2) | ecosystem: Environmental > Aquatic > Deep subsurface >... | reverse complement strand
TGCCGCCCGGGCGGAACGCCGCCCATTTGCGCGAACTTTCCAGGCTGGCCAGTTTGTCTTCCGCACGCACGCCGTGGCGGTTGGGAAAATAGCCTTCCAGCCAGCGCACGATGGGCATGAATTCCTGCCGTTCTCTGGCGCTGGCGTTCTCGTCCAGCTCGAAGATGCCCATGCCCTGCTCCGCCGCCTGCAAGTAAATTTCGCTGTCACTGAGACTGGTGAGGAAAGGCATCTTGAGGGAAGTGAGGAAACGCTCCAGCGCGCTGTAGGCGGCATTGGAACGGTTGCGCACGCGGCTGGCGACGACGGCCATGCGCGCGTTGGCGGTGCGCGCGCCGCCGACCAGAAACAGGTCCTTGATGAAGTCGGCGGAAGCGCGGATGTCGATCGGCGACGGTGCGACCGGGATGAGGATGTAATTCGCCTTGCGCACCAGTTCCTTCAACAACAATCCGCCGATACCGGCCGGCGCATCGATCAGCAGCACTTCGATTTCGGGCGGCACCCAGCCCTGGCGGCTGCCGAGGCGGATATTGCCTTTGGGCGGCGCGCCGTTGGCGGCCTGGATGACGGGCAGATTTTTGGGGCGCGCTTGCAGCCAGTGCAGGCTGGAGCCTTGCGGGTCGTAATCGATGATCGCCGTCCGGCTCTGGCGCGCGGCGTAATAGCCGGCGAGGTTGGTGGTCAGCGTGGTCTTGCCCGATCCGCCCTTGGAATTGATCACCAGTATGGTCAGCACCTCATGCTCCCTGTTCTCTTGTTTCACCCAACATCTTCACGCCGCTCCACTGGCGCCGGCTGATCGGCAGGCGCTCATCCAGCCCGTGCAGTTTCAGCAGCCAGCCGCTTTCGCCCTCGTCGCCGCCTTTCTCGAAGCCGGCAACCGCCGCTTTGGCCGCCAGGCAACTGCGGTGGGTGCGCACGAAGCGCGCGGCATATTCCTTTTCCAGCGCGGTCAGCGATTCCTCGATCAGATACTCGCGCTGCGCGGTGCGCACCGTGACGTATTTCATTTCCGCGCGCAGATAAATGACTTCTTCGATCGGCACCAGGATGATTCTGCCGCGCTCGTGCACCGACAGATGGCTGCGCGCCTCCGGCATCAGTTCCTGCAAGACCTCGGTGCGGATCGGCACCGCATCGCGCGCGCGCGTCAGCGCCTCGAACAGGCGGCCAAGGCGAATGGGTTTGAGCAGGTAGTCGATGGCGCGCCGCTCGAACGCCTGGATGGCATAGGCGTCGTACGCGGTGGTGAAAATGATGACCGGCGGATGCTCGAGTTTGTTCAGGTGTTGCGCCAGTTCCAGCCCGTCCATCTGCGGCATGCGGATGTCGAGCAGCACCACTTCAGCCGGCGTCTCGCCCAATTTGTCCAGCGCTTCCTGGCCGTTGCCCGCCTCGCCCGTCACCTCCAGTTCGATCTGCGCCCGGCAATCGTCCAGCAGTTCCTTCAGGCGGCGGCGCGCCAGCGGCTCGTCGTCCACCACAAACACGGTCAGCGGCAAAGTGAATGTGTCGTTCATGGCGCCTCCTGTTTCAGATACGGGATGATGATGTGCACACCATAGCGCTCGGCACTGCGCTCCACGCGATACTCGGCCTCGACGTCGAACAGCAGCGACAGGCGCTCGCGGATGTTCGCCAGCGCGATGTGGTTGCCGCCCGTCTGCGCCGCCGTACCGGACAGGGGATTGCGCACCTCGAGGTGCAGTCGCTTGTCCGCCGCATAAAGTCTGACCTCGATCACGCCGCCCGCCGCCAGCGGCTCGATGCCGTGATAGACCGCATTCTCCAGCAGCGGCTGCAGCACCAGCGGCGGAATCAGCGCATCGTCAGGCATGTTGGCGGTATGCCAGCGCACTTGCAGGCGCTCGCCCATGCGCAACTGTTCCAGCGCCAGATAACGCTGCGCCAGCGCAAATTCATCTTTCAGCGCGACCAGTTCGTGCGCATCGTTCATCGCCATGCGGAACAGGTCGGCCATGTCTTCCAGTGCGGCTTCCGCCCGTTTGGGTTCGCTGCGCACGATGGCGAGCACGGCGTTGATGCTGTTGAACAGGAAGTGCGGGCGGATGCGCGCCTGCAAGGCCTGCAAGCGGGCGTCCGCCTGCGCCGGCGACAGCACCAGAGTACGCCAGCGAAAATAACCCAACAACAGCAGCGCGATGATCGCGCTTTGCAGCAAACGGCGCAGATCGCCGAACCAGCCGTATTCGTCCGTTCCGGCAAACAATTCGCCGCCCAGGTGGGTGAGCGCAAAAGTGAGCAGGGCGACGACGGCAACGATCAGCAGTGCCGCCTGCCAGTAAGCCAGCCGCGCCAGGGCCGGATTGAGCACGTACAAGGCGAGCAGCGTGCACAGCAGCACCGGTTGCAGCAGGGCGGAACCGAACAGCATCTGCTGCCACAGCTCGTTTGGCGACGCGGCTTGCGCCAGCGCGAGGAACAGCGCGACGGCGTTCACCAGCAGCACGATGCGCAACACCGTGCCCATGTTGCGGAAGTCAGGCAACAGTCGGTGCTGAATGTTTTGATTTATACTGCGCTTCCGTTTCATCGCATAACTATTTATTTGGGTCCTCACCCTCATCCCAACCTTCTCCCGGCGGGAGAAGGAGCAAACGCCACGCATGCGCGTGGATTGATTGGCATAAGTGGGCGCTCATTCTGGACAAGACATGGCAACGATGCAAGACAATCAAACCTGGTCGGGACGCTTCAACGAACCCGTGGCGGAACTGGTGAAGCGTTATACCGCTTCGGTGGATTTCGACCAGCGCCTGGCGCTGTTCGACATTCAGGGTTCGCTGGCGCACGCGCAAATGCTGGAGGAATGCAAAATCATCAGCGCGCAGGACCTGCAAGACATCCGGCACGGTCTGGCGCAGATCGAGAATGAAGTCATCAGCGGCGATTTCGTCTGGTCGCTCGATCTGGAAGACGTCCACTTGAATATCGAAAAACGCCTGACCACGCTGGTCGGCGACGCGGGCAAACGCCTGCACACCGGCCGTTCGCGCAACGACCAGGTGGCGACCGACATCCGCCTCTATCTGCGCAGCGAGATCGACACCCTCAGCGCCCTGCTCAAGCACCTGCAAACTGCGCTGCTCGATCTGGCGCAACACCACACGCATACCATCCTGCCCGGCTTCACCCATCTGCAGGTCGCGCAGCCGGTCAGCTTTGCCCATCACCTGATGGCGTATTTCGAGATGCTGCAACGCGATGTGGAACGTTTCAGCGATGCGCGCCACCGCGTCAACCGGCTGCCGCTGGGCGCTGCCGCGCTGGCCGGCACCAGCTACCCGATCAAGCGCGAGCGGGTGGCGGAACTGCTCGGCTTTGAAGCGGTGTGCCAGAACTCGCTGGATGCGGTGTCCGACCGCGACTTCGCCATCGAATTCACTGCCGCTGCCGCGCTCGTGATGACCCATCTGTCGCGCCTGTCGGAAGAACTGATCCTGTGGATGAGCCCGCGCTTCGGCTTCATCGACATCGCCGACCGCTTTTGCACCGGCTCCAGCATCATGCCGCAGAAGAAGAATCCGGACGTGCCGGAGCTGGTACGCGGCAAGACCGGGCGCGTCAACGGCCACCTGGTCGCGCTGCTGACCCTGATGAAAGGCCAGCCGCTGGCCTACAACAAGGACAACCAGGAAGACAAGGAGCCGCTGTTCGACACGGTCGATACGCTGACCCAGACGCTGCGCATCTACGCCGACATGATCGGCGGCATCACGGTCAAACCGGAAGCGATGCGCGCCGCCGCGCTGCAGGGCTACGCCACCGCCACCGACCTGGCCGATTATCTGGTGAAGAAGGGACTGCCATTCCGCGATGCGCACGAAGCGGTCGCGTTGGCGGTGCGTTTTGCCGAACAGAAAGGTTGCGACCTGGCCGAATTGAAACTGGAAGAATTGCGGCAGTTCTCATCGCTCATCGGCGACGACATCTACGCCGTACTGACGCTGGAAGGCTCACTCGCCGCGCGCAACCACACCGGCGGCACCGCGCCGCAGCAGGTCGAAGCCGCCATCTCCCGGGCGCGCAAGCTGCTCGCCTGAATAAAATATTTCTCCAAAGCAGAAACAAACGGCGCAATAAATTGCGCCCTTTGCTTTTGCATCCCGATTTAACCGGAATCTTCAGTTGAACAACTGTGGGAGCGCGATTCATCGCGCGATGAATCGCGCTCCCACAACAATTCTGGTTTAATGCTTTTCCTGATGCCCGCCGAACTCGAAGCGCAATGCCGACAACAGCTTGTTGCCATAATCCGCTTCGCCGCGCGAATTGAAACGGTCGAACAGGGCGGCGGTGAGCACCGGCGCGGGCGTGCCGGATTCGATCGCGGCGATGCTGGTCCAGCGGCCTTCGCCGGAGTCGGACACCTTGCCGCCGAATTTTTCCAGTGCGGGATCGCCTTGCAGCGCGTGTGCGGTCAGGTCGAGCAACCAGGAACTCACCACGCTACCGCGCCGCCACAGTTCCGCCACGCTGGCCACATCGATGTCGTACCGGAAGGTTTCCGGTTCGCGCAGCGGCGTGGTTTCCGCATTCACTTCGCGCGCTGCGCCGCCCACATTGGCGTGACGCAGCAAGTTGAAGCCCTCGGCGTAGGCAGCCATCATGCCGTACTCGATGCCGTTGTGGACCATCTTGACGAAGTGGCCCGCGCCTTCCGGCCCGCAATGCAAATAGCCTTCCTCGGCGGTGCTCGGGGTGCCGCCGGCGCCTTCGGTGCGCGGGGCGGTTGCCACGCCCGGGGCGAGCGAAGCGAAGATCGGTTGCAGGTGCGCATATATTTGCTGCTGCGCGCCGATCATCAGGCAATAGCCGCGCTCCAGGCCCCAGGTGCCGCCGCTGACGCCGACATCCGCATAATGAATCGATTTCGTTGCCAGCCGTTTGGCGCGCGCAATGTCGTCCTTGTAATAGGAATTGCCGCCGTCGATGATGATGTCGCCTGGTGCCAGCAGCGGGGTCAGTTCGGCGATGCTGGCATCGACCACGGCCGCCGGCAGCATCAGCCAGACCACGCGCGGGGTTTGCAGTTTGCTGACGAAATCCGCCGTGCTGTGCGCACCGGTCATGCCTTCCTTGGCCAGCGCGTTCACCGCTTCCGTGCTGCGGTCGTACACCACACACGAGTGTCCCGCTTTTTGCAGGCGGCGCACCATGTTTGCGCCCATTCGTCCCAATCCGATCATTCCGATTTGCATCTTCTTCTCCTTAACATAAATCTCGCGTAGCGAGGGCATACCGTACCCCTCGCCCGATGGGAGAGGGGGAACGGGGGTGAGGGAACGGGCATGACGCGCTTCATTGTCGAGGGTGGAAGAGCCATGCCCGTTGGTTAAATTGGTTTGGCTGGTATCGCGTCCTGGTCCAGATGCCATTCGGCAGCGGTGATTTGTGCGGCGGGCAGCGCTTCGCCCTGCGCGATGCGCGCCAGCGCCTCGCGCTTGCCCGCACCCGCGACCAGAAATAATTTGTGGCGTGCCGCATTGAGCGTCGCCAGACTCAAGCTGACGCGCTCGGGCGGCGGCTTGGGTGCGTCGAACACAGCCACGGCGGCATCCTCCGATTGCAGCGCCGGGTTGCCGGGAAACAGGCTGGCGGTGTGGCCGTCTTCGCCCATGCCCAACAATACGATGTCCAGCGGCAAAGCAGCCTTGAGTCGCGCCGCATAGTCCGCCGCCGCGCGCACCGCGCCCAACTCGGCGGCGACCGCATGCACGTTGGCGGCAGGAAGCTCGACCCGCTGCAAGAGCGACCGGCGCGCCATCTCGTCATTGCGCCCGGCAGCGCCGACAGGCAGACAGCGTTCATCGCCAAAATATATCTGCACGCGCGGCCAATCGACCGGCAGGCTGCTCAATTGTTCATAACACCGGTGCGGGGTGCTGCCGCCGGCCAGCGCGATGCGGCACACGCCGCGCGCGGCGATGGATTGTGCGATCAGCGCGGCGATGCGTTGTGCGACGACAGCGGCCAGCTCGACGGCATCGGGATACACGGTCAGGTTGGCGGCCTTCGGCAGGATCATCTTGAGTCCTTGATTAGCCACGGATGCACACGGATAAAACCGAACAAAACCGTTGTCCGCAGATTACACAGATTACGCAAGATTAAACCAGCCACTGATTCAAAATCTGCGCGAATCTGCGAAATCTGCGGATTGAATAGCGACTCCCCGAATCCGGCATCAGGTCAACAGTCACCGAGTCCATTTGCTTTCCATCCGTGCAACCGTGTGCATCCGTGGCTGATTGTTTTTTTCATCATGCACTCCTGCGCGCGGCGTACAGCGCGGGGCCGTACAGCGCGGCGCGGTCATTCAGGATGACCCTGACCGGCATTGCCGCCAGCAAGGGTTGCATCCGCCCCTTGTCGAGGAACGACTGGAGGAACGCGCCGTCCTGCAACAGGGGCAAAATTTTCGGCGCGATGCCGCCGCCGATGAACAGCCCGCCGCAGCTCATGATCTTGAGCGCCAGATTGCCCGCCTCCGCGCCGTACAGATCGACGAACAGGCGCAGCGTTTCGGCGCACACCTCGTCCCTGCCCGCCAGCGCAGCGGCGGAGATGGCGGCGGCTTTGTCGCCCGCCGCGATCTCCTCCGCCAGCCATTGCGGTGTGCCTGCGCCGAGATGACCCAGCATGAAATCGTACAGGTCGCGCAGCCCCATGCCGGACAGCACGCGCTCCCAGCTCACGTGCTCATGTTGCTGTTGCATGTAGTGCAGCAGCGCGAGCTCGCGCGCGTCACGCGGACTGAACGTGGCGTGGCCGCCCTCGGTGGCGAACGGGTGATGCGCCGTACCGTCCCAGTACAGTCCCGCCTCGCCCAGGCCCGTGCCCGCCGCGATCACCGCCTGATTGCCGCAGGCATCCGCCGCACCCGCCTGCAGCGTCAGCAGATCGTCCGCACCCAACGCGGGCAAGCCCCAGGCCGTCGCTTCGAGATCGTTGAGCAGATGGCAGCGGCTGAATTTGAACTGCCGGCGCAATACGGCGGCATCGATGCGCCAGGGCAGGTTGGTGGTCTGTACCACGCCGCTTTGCACCGGCCCGGCAATGCCGAATGCCGCGTCGGCGACACTTTCACCGGATGACAAAAACTCGCCAAGCAGCGTTTCAAAGGCGGCATAGCGCTGACTTGAGTAACTGATCTCGCGCCGGATCACGACGTGTGTACCTTCTACCTCGGCCAGCGCCAGCCGCGTCTTGGTGCCGCCGATGTCGCCTGTCAGGAAAAGGTTCATCTCAATACGCCTCCAGCTTGCCGCCGTCGGGATGCAGGGAATGACGCCAGAACTGGTCTTCGCGGTCGAACAGACGATACGTGCCGCGCGGCCCCCAGCTACCGGCCGGATAGGTGTTGATGAAGTCGCGCTCCATCGCCCACACCTTGAGCACCGGATCGACCACGCGCCAGGCGGCTTCCACTTCGTCGATGCGCAGGAACAGCGAGTGGTCGCCGAGGATCACATCGAGCAGCAGCCCCTCGTAGGCATCGAAATCTTCCTCGCCGTCCTTGCGGTAAGTTGCATCCAGACTGATGGTGCGTGTCTGCACATCCAGCCCCGGCACTTTCACCTGCAATTCCATACGCAAACAATCGTCCGGCTGGATGCCGAGCATGATCCAGTTCGGTTGCGGCGGCCCGCTGCGGGTCTTGCGCAGCAAATCCTGCGGCGGCGCCTTGAAGCGCACGCAGACGGCGGAGCTGCCTTCCGCCATGCGCTTGCCGGTGCGCAGATAGAACGGCACCCCGGCCCAGCGCCAGTTGTCGACAAACAGTTTCATCGCGGCGTAGGTCTCGGTGGTGCTGTTCGGCGCGACGTTCTTTTCCTCCAGATAACCGGGCACGGTCTGGCCGTCGATCACCCCGCTGGCGTACTGGCCGCGAAAGGCGTGGGCATGCACGCTGTTCTGGGTGATCGGGCGGATCGCTTTCAGCACTTTCACCTTTTCGTCGCGCAAATGCTCGGCCGCCATGCTCACCGGCGGCTCCATCGCCACCAGCGCCAGCAGTTGCAGCAGGTGGCTCTGCACCATGTCGCGCAGCGCGCCCGCGCCCTCGTAGTAATCGGCGCGATTTTCCACGCCCAATGTTTCCGAATGGGTGATCTGCACGTGGTCGATGTAATGGTTGTTCCACAGCGGTTCGAGCAGCAGGTTGGCAAAACGGAACACCATGATGTTCTGCACCGTGCCTTTGCCCAGATAGTGGTCGATGCGATAGATCTGCGGTTCGTCGAGATGGCGGTACAGACTGGCCTGCAGGGTCTGCGCGGAAAGCAGATCGTAGCCGAACGGTTTCTCGATCACCACGCGGCGCCAGCCGTTGTTTTCTTTCAGCAAGCCAACGTTGCCCAGCTTGTCCACGATGCCCGGATAATCGGCCGGGCGCACCGCCATGTAATACACCACATTGGGCGGAAATTTCGGGTCGTCATCCAGCAGGGTTTGCAGGCGCGCATACGCATCGTCATCATTTGGCGGCACGGCAAAATAATGCAGGCGCGCGCAAAAACGCTTTAACGCCGCCTCGTCAATGTCCTTGCCGTGCTTGTCGCGCAGAATCTCGCCCACGCCGTCGAGCCATGCATCGCGCTCGTATTCGACGATGTCGCAGCCGAGGATCACCAGATGCTGCGGCAGGCGCTGCAACATCTCCAGATGGAACAGCGAAGGAATCAATTTTTTGCGGCTCAAGTTGCCGCCTGCGCCGAAGAAGACCAGGGTGCAGGGTTCAATTTTTGTCATGGCGCGATTCCTTGTGGGCAGTGCTGCTGAAAATTTCAGTAGCTGGATGAAAGGCCTGCCAGGCAAACCAGTAGGCCGCGATGGTCGCCATTGTCTCACCTCTTGCGTCTTCCACCCAGGCGTTGCGATGGGCGGCATCGTAGCGGACGGTGATCTTTGCGCCGCCCAGCGTGTCGCGCACCGTCCCGCCGGTCAGCGCCAGCTCATCGAACGGATACGCCTTGTAGTGGCCGTTCATTTCGACCCCGACCACCCACGCCTTCGGATGCAAGCGCTCATCCTGTTGCGCCACGGAGAACCAGACGCTGCGACTGTTTGCGTAGCCCTGATAGGGATTGCGCGTGTAATCGCGACCATATCCGGTACGGGTGGACAGCACTTCGCTGTGCGGGAAACGCGCGCGCCAGTCCTGCCAGGTGGTGTGCATCAGCGGAATCCCGGGCAGTGTATGGCCGGCCATTTTGCCGCTCACCGCGCGGCCCAGGATTTGCGACCACAGCGATTCGGTTTCGCGGTCATACAGCAGCACGTCGCTGTTATACAACAGGCCGGACACGCCAAAGTGCAGATCGCGCCCGTTGAGCCGCGCCGCAAAGGCGACGCCGGTTCCGCACAGCGGACAGTAGGTGATCGCGACCGCTTCGCCGCCGATGACATCGTTGACGATTTCGTGCCAGTTCAGGATCGCCACCGGATAGGCGCGCGCCACGCCGTTGCGCTGAATACCCAGCACGCGATCTTCAGGTTTGAGCCAGCGCGCCTGTTGCACCGATTCAAAGCGCGGCGCATCCAGCGCCGGAATGCCATCGCGCGGCGGCCCGCCGCGCTCGATGGCGGTGGCCGGAATCTGCGCATTGGTCAGATCGAAACCGTTCAATTCGAGCGCATTGGCCGGAGCCGCCAGCAACCAGGCCGCAAGGAAAAGCAGCTTGCCGCAAAGCTTTGTCATCGGGATGGTCCTCCATGCCGTTGCATCAGCAGCAGGTTGGCTATCAGCCCGGTCCAGCCAGTCTGGTGCGCAGCACCCAGCCCCTGCCCGCTGTCGCCGTGGTAATACTCGTTGAACAGGCACAAACCCTGCCAGTGCGGGTCATGCTGGTGTGGGCTGTCGGGGGCGAAGGCGGGAATGCGACCCGACGCATCGCGCCGGTACAGGTTTGCCAGACGGTCGGCGAGCAAGTCGGCGACCTGTTGCAAAGTCATCTCGCAATTTTCCTTGCACGGCACAGCCACTTTGAAATTGTCGCCGAGGTAGCGCTGGAATTTGCACAGGGTTTCGATCAGCAAATAATTGACCGGCATCCACACCGGGCCGCGCCAATTGGAGTTGCCGCCGAACAAGCCGGTATTCGATTCGCCCGGCAGATAGTCGATCAAGGCGCGGCCCACTGCGGGTAACCAGCCCAGGTCGCGCTGCGTGGCATGAATGCGGCTGACGCTGCGGATGCCGTTGGGCGAGAGGAACTCCGCTTCGTTCAGCAGGCGCTTGAGGATCGGCGGCAGCATGTCGTGGTTGGCCAGCGACAGCAGATGCTCGCCCTGTTCGTTGGTGTGTGCCGGGCAGGCGCAGATGGTGTGCCCGTCGAACATGCCGCCCGCATGGGCCATCAGCATCTTCTCGAAACGCGGCGCGTTGTGCAGCAGGCGCGGCTCCACCACTTCGCAAGCGAACAGTGGAATGATGCCAACCATGGAGAACACGTCGATGCGGTGGCGTTCGCCGTCCGGGGTGACAATCAGGTCCTTGAAGAAACCGTCCGCACCGTCCCACAGCGAAGGACTGTGATCGACATTGCCCGCCATCACGTTGGCCATGGTCAGGAACTGGTTGTAGCACTGCAGGGCGATGTCTTCGTAGTCAGATTCTTCGGTGGTCAGCTCCAGCGCGATCATCGTCATGTTGAGCGCGAACATCGCCATCCAGCCGGTGGCATCGGCCTGTTTTAAACGATAGCCGGGCGGCAGCGGCTGCGAGCGGTCGTACACCGAGATGTTGTCGAGGCCGAGAAAGCCGCCCTCGAACACGCCGTGGCCGTCGTTGTCATTGGCGTTCAGCCACCAGGCGAAATTGAGCAGCAGCTTGTGCAGGGTGCGGCGCAAAAAACCGTGATCGCCGCGCCCGCTTTGCGCGCGCTCCATGCGGAACACATTCAGCACCGCCATCGCGTGCACCGGCGGATTGACGTCGCCGAACGCCCATTCGTAGGCGGGAATCTGCCCGCCCGGATGCAGCATGTCCTCGCGCAACAGCAGTTCCAGCTGGCGCTTGGCGAAGTCGATATCGAGCAGCGCCAACGGCAAGGCATGAAAGGCCAGATCCCACGCGGCGAACCACGGAAACTCCCAGCTGTCCGGCACCGACATCACATCCGCCGCACGGAAATGCCGCCAGCGCCGGTTGCGCCCGTGCTGGTGCGCTTCGGGCGGGCGCTGCAAATCGCCGTCCAGCCAGCGCGCGACATCGTAGTGATAGAACTGCTGGTTCCAGATCATCCCCGCCAGCGCCTGGCGCAGGATGGCGCGGTCGGTAGCGCTGTCCGGCAATAATGCGCGATAGTAAGCGTCGGCTTCCCGTTCGCGCTGCGCGAACACTTTGTCCGTGTCGATGAAGGGCGCGGTCAGCGGCGCGTCCGACAGTATCAGCGTCAGCTCGGCATGTGCACCGGCCGCCACCGTCAGCGTGTGCCAGGCGGCAAACTTTGTGCCGTGCTGCGCGGGGTTGACCGCGCCCGTTTCACCTTCGATCAACCGCCGGTGAAATGCGTCTTTTACATAGGGCGTGCGGTTGGTCGCGCCCCACAGGCGTTCGCTGTTGCTGTCGTTTTCGGTGAACAGCAAGTCGGCGGCTTGCTGCCCGTACAGGCGGTAATGCCCCAGCCCTGCCACATGCGCCTCCACCGCCCACGCCGCGCCGGGCGACGGCGCGGCGATGTTGAGTTGCGGCTTGTCGCCTTCGTCGTCGCCCCACGACCAGGTGTTGCGGCACCACAGCGTGGGCAGCAGATGCAGCGTGGCCGCTTCCGGCCCGCGATTGTCGGCACGGATGCGGATATGGATTTCCCCGCTGGCAGCCCTGGCATAGCGCACTTCGACATCCCAGTAACGGTCGTCGGCGAAGGCACCGCTGTCGATCAAACTGAACGGCGGATCGGCACGCGTGCGGCGCGCGTTTTCCTGCACCAGTTGCGCGTAGGGAAAGGCGCGCTGCGGATATTTGTAGCGGTAGTGCAGAAAGCTGTGGCTGGGCGTGGCATCCACGTAGAAATAGCATTCCTTTACGTCTTCGCCGTGGTTGCCCTGGTTGCCGGTGAGACCGAAGGCGCGCTCCTTCAGGATCGGATCGGCACCGTTCCACAGCGCCAGCGCGAAACACAGCCGTTGCTGTTCGTCGCACAGACCGCCCAGGCCATCCTCGCTCCAGCGGTAGGCACGCGAACGTGATTGGTCGTGGTCGAAATGCTCCCACGCCGTGCCGTCGGCGCTATAGTCCTCGCGCACCGTGCCCCACGCGCGCTCGGACAGATACGGCCCCCACAGCCGCCAGTTGTCGCTGCCTTGCCGTTGCGCCTGCAAGCGCAGTGTCTCGGCGTGCGCAGCCGGATCATGCTTTGCCATGTTTTTTCTCCTGTTCGATTTGCGCGCGGCGCAATTTCCAGTATGCATCCAGCAGGCATGCCACCGACCAGGCCTGGCTCGGTGCGCCGCGCGGGGTGTGCGGCGCATCGCCGTCGAAGATTTCGCTCACCATACCCAGCCCGGCCTGTTGCAGATGATCCTGCATTGCATCGAGACGCGACAAGGCCAGCGCCGCATCATCCGTGACGCGGAATTCCGCCAGCGCGTAATGCCCCAGCAGCCACGCCCACACCGTGCCCTGGTGGTAGGCGGTGTCGCGCGACCACACATCGCCTTCATAGCGCGCACGGTAGGCGGGGTCGGCCGGCGCCAGCGAGCGCAGGCCGAACGGGGTGAGCAGATGCGCGCGGCAGCAGTCCACCACGTGTTGTTGCGCCTGCGCTTCCAGCGCGCTGAACGGCAGGCTGACCGCGAAGATCTGGTTGGGACGAATGGCGGCGTCATTGCCGTTCGGGCCGTCCAGCACGTCGTACAGCCCCTGCCCGTCGGCGCGAATGAAACGCCGGAATCCGTTGCGGGTTTTATCCGCCATCGCCGTATATTCCTGCGCCAGTGTTACGTCTTTGAGCACAGTGGCGAGTTGCGCCATGGTGCGCAAGGCGTTGTACCACAGCGCGTTGACCTCCACCGGCTTGCCATGGCGCGGGGTGACCACGAAATCGCCCACCTTGGCATCCATCCAGGTCAGTTGTACCCCCGGCTCACCGGCATATAGCAATCCGTCCGCCGCATCCATGACAATGCCGTGGCGGGTGCCGTCACGGTAGTGCGCGATGATCTGTTGCAGCACCGGCCACGCGCGCGCGACCGAGGTGAAATCCTGCACCCCGACCAGATAGGCGCACCAGGCCTCGATGTACCACAGCGCCGCGTCCACCGTGTTGTACTGCGGCGTTTCGCCGTCGCCGGGGAAATAATTCGGCAGCATGCCGCGATCGACCAGCGGCAAATAACCCAACAACAGACTGCGCGCTTCCTCGTAACGTCCCGTCGCCAGCAACAGGCCGGGCAAGGCGATCATGCTGTCGCGCCCCCACTCGCCGAACCACGGATAGCCAGCCACGATCGCCGGGCGCGTGCCGCCGCCGGCGAGTTGTTGCTGAATGATGAAACTGTCCGCCGCCAGCAGCAGTTGGTCGATCCAGACAGGGCAGCGGTCAAATTCGGACGCGGTGATTTTGCTGCGGGTGAGCAGTGACAGATCGCGCGCCTGGCGCGCCTGCATGTCGCTGGCGAGATAGCACACGTGCGTGCAATCCTCGAGACTGGCATTGAAGCCGATCCAGTCGCCGTGATGCAGCGGAAAAGTCAGGTAGCCGACGCACCAGTGATGGTCAGTGGCGGGCAAGCCGCGCGCGCGCTCGACCGGCAGATCGAAATCCTCGACGCGGAAATCGGCGCGCTCCACCGTGCCGTAGTGGGTGCAGAAATACAGGGTCGTTCCCGCCATCAGCTCGACTTTCAACCCGCACTGCGTCTGCGCCACGCGCGGCAGCTCGCAACTGTCCATTGCGGCGTGATGGTCGCGCACATCAACCAGCAGGCGCGCGCGCAAGCGTACCTGGCGTCCGGTCGGATTTTCCAGTAGGCGCCAGGCGACATCCGTGCCGTGGCGGCCATGTTCCATCCAGACACGCGCCTCGATCAGCAGATCGTCCACGCGGTAGCGCCACACCGGCATCCGCCCGTCGAGATGAAACGATTCGATCAGCGCATGGCCTTGCGGGTTGATTGCACCGCTGCGCCAGCGGTTGCTGTAGAGCGGAATGACGCGCTCGCCGACCAGCAAATCGGCGTCGGCTTTGGCGAACAGCAAATGGCGTTGCGGGGAAGATTGCAACGGCGCGATGAGCAAGCCGTGATAGCGCCGGGTGAGGGTGCCGGCCACCGTGCCGCCGGCGTAGCCGCCCTTGCCATCGGCCAGCCACCACTCAGCGTGTTCGGCGGCATCCAGCTCGTTGCATTGCACGCGATCCAGTTGCACCGCTTGCGGCAGATTCAGCTTCATGCTGCCGCCCCTTGCATGTGTCGATCACGTGCGCATTTGTGCTTAACGTGCAGCGGAAAACCGGCCACCCTCTTCTCCTCGCGTCAAATTTTTTCGTTACCGGTTAGACGCTATGAGAGCGTGGATGCTTACAACAGTTTTTGCGTCAGCGTGTGTTCGAGCTTGATCTGGTCGGCAGTAAAATTGCGGATGCCCTCCGCCAGTTTTTCGGTGGCCATGGCGTCCTCGTTCATCATCCAGCGGAATTCGATTTCGGTCAGCGGCGCCGGCTGCGGCTCGGTCGCGCCGTTATCTGTCAGCTTGCGTTCGAGCACACCTTGCGCCGCTTCCAATTCTTTCAGCAAGGCTGGCGCGATGGTGAGACGGTCGCATCCTGCGAGGGCGACGATCTCGCCCATGTTGCGGAACGAGGCACCCATCACGATGGTCTTGTAGCTGTGCGCCTTGTAGTACTCATAGATGCGCCGCACCGACAGTACGCCCGGGTCTTCTTCCGCCGCGAACTCCTTGCCGCTCTTTGCCTTGTGCCAATCCAGAATGCGCCCGACGAAGGGCGAGATCAGCGTCGCCCCCGCCTCGGCGCAGGCGCGCGCCTGGGCGAAGCCGAACATCAGCGTAAGATTGCAGTGAATGCCTTCTCGCTCCAGCACCTCGGCGGCGCGGATGCCTTCCCAGGTGGCAGCGATCTTGATCAGCACATGCTCGTTGCTCACACCCGCTTCGTTGTAGAGCCCAATCAGCTTGCGCGCCTTGGCCAAGGTCGCTGCGGTATCGAACGACAGGCGCGCATCCACTTCGGTCGAGATGCGCCCGGGAATGCTTTTTAATACTTCCACGCCAACCCGCACCGCCAATCCATCCATCGCGTCACGCAGTTGTTGTTCGCGTTCGCCGCTTTGGATTTTTGCCCAGCGAATCGCATCGCCAATCAGCGGCGCATATTCGGGCAGCGATGAAGCCTTGAACAGCAGCGAGGGGTTGGTGGTCGCGTCTTCGGGCCGGTGCTGGCGGATCGCCCCGATGTCGCCGGTATCGGCAACGAGGGTGGTCATGGTTTTCAGTTGTTGCAGCAGATTGCTCATGCCCATTGCTCCTTCATGAATGTAGTTCGATATCTTATTTGGGGAAGAGAGATTCGCGCGCCGCTACGAACCCTTGATGATTTTCTCCACCGCAACAATGCGCGCCTCGCGCACCTTATCGGCGATCAGGTTCTTGTCGGCGCAGGCACGCGCGATGTCGCCCGCATTGACTGAACGCGCGGCTTGCGCGCAGGCGATCAGATACGCGGCTTGCGGATAGGTGTCGTTCTCGTGTCCGGTGCGGCCGTGCGCATCGGCTTCGCAGGTTTGCAGGATGAGGATGAAACGTTCCGGTTTGCGCCACAGGTCGCAGTGATCAAACAGTTTGACAATGGTGTCCGGGCGCAACTCGCGCGCACGGTGGACGCGGCTGTGGTATTGCGCCACCAGCAGGGCCAGGTCGCGGCATTCACCCGGCACGCGCAGCCGCGCGCACAGTTTATGCAGCAAATCGACGCTGCGCTGTTCGTGGCCGATGTGGCGCGGCAGGGTGTCTTCCGGGGTGGTGGCCTTGCCGAGGTCGTGCCCCAGTGCGGCGAAGCGCACTTCCAGCGCGCGCTGATGTTTCGCGGTGTCATCCAGCACCATCATCACATGGATGCCGCAGTCGATCTCGGGATGATGGTGTGCCGGTTGTGGCACGCCGAACAGGGCATCGACTTCAGGCAGGATCTTTTTCAGCGCGCCGCACTCGCGCAGAATGAGGAAGAAACGCGAAGGATGGTTTTCCATCAGTCCGCGCGCCAGTTCCTGCCACACGCGCTCGGCGACCAGCGCATCCACTTCGCCGTTTGCCACCATTGCACGCATCAGCGCGAGCGTTTCCGGCGCGATGGAAAAACCGAAGCGGGCGGCGAAGCGGGCGCCGCGCAGGATGCGCACCGGATCCTCGGCGAAGGCGTCGCTCACGTGGCGCAAGACGCCCGCTTGCAGATCACGCTGTCCGCCGTAGGGATCGATGAGTTTGCCGCCGGCGTCCTGCGCGATGGCATTGATGGTGAAGTCGCGCCGCAGCAGATCCTGTTCCAGCGTGACATCGGGCGAGGCGTGGATGTTGAAGCCTTTGTAACCCGCTGCGGTTTTGCGCTCGGTGCGCGCCAGCGCATATTCCTCATGCGTCTGCGGATGCAAAAACACCGGGAAATCGGCCCCCACCGGCATGAAGCCGCGCGCCTCCATCTGCTCCGGTGTGCTGCCGACCACCACCCAATCATGGTCCTGCACCGGCAGGCCGAGCAGGCGGTCACGCACCGCACCGCCGACACAATAGATTTGCGGACTGTTATCGCTCATCGGCGGACACGACCGGATCTTTGCTGTCGATCACACCCAGTCGCTGTTTGAGCGATTCGGAGGTATGGCCAAACAGTTTCGCGTAATAGAGGGTGTTGCTCATCACCTTGCGCACGTAGTCGCGCGTCTCGTCGAAGGGAATGGTCTCGACATAGATCGCGCCTTCCAGCGGGCGGTTGGCGCGCCATTTCCTGGCGCGGGTCGGCCCGGCGTTGTAGGCGGCGGAGGCCAGCACCGGGCTGTCGTCAAAGCGGCTGTACACGTTCTTCATGTAATACGTGCCCAGGCGCAGGTTCATGTCGAGCTGATGGATCATTCCCTTGCGATAGCCTTTCAGCCCCAGCCGCCGCGCTGCCCAGCGCGCCGTCTCAGGCATGATCTGCATCAGCCCGGCGGCACCGACTTCCGATTTGGCGTGGGTGACGAAGCGGCTTTCCTGGCGCATCAGGCCATATACCCATGCCTCTTCCAGATCGTGCTCCTGCAACGGGGATTGCA
>Ga0210044_10005399_pt1 | contig 17300 bp, 13 predicted proteins | sample CryGey13umfilter_2_FD_183959 | JGI IMG/M metagenome (GOLD analysis project Ga0210044, IMG submission 183959) | Groundwater microbial communities from aquifer in Utah, USA - Crystal Geyser 4/9/14 3 um filter (SPAdes) (version 2) | ecosystem: Environmental > Aquatic > Deep subsurface >... | reverse complement strand
GGCAACCAGTGGGTCGACTTCGTCGACCATCTCGTGCACGGGCATCGCGTGACGCTCCCCGCTCAGCCCATCCCGGCCCAGCCCTATACAGCCAAGCCCCAGCGGGCCACCGCATGAGCCGAGACCATGCACGAATCCAGACGTTAGCGGAGCCACTAACTGAACGCAAGTTCAGGATCTGCACCCGATTCAGTTTGAGCGTCTGATGCTCGTTTTCAAGCACTACGACGACCCGGCGGGGACCAGCCTGCAATACAAGGTGATGGAAGGCGGGGCGCTGATCGCCGACTCGAGCAACCCCAAGGACCCGGTCCTCGACGGGCTGATCCGCGCCGAAGCCGTGCGGGTGATCCTCGGTCAGCCGACGCTGGTCCTCGACAACCTGGGCTTCACGTCTTGGCGCGAGGAAGCGCTCATCATCGGCGTGCGGAACCAGCAGCTCGTGGGCCGCATCGTCGTTTGCGGCAAGCACGGCGAGTTCAACACCTTCGACCGCGACCTCCTGGCCCGCTTCGCGGATTACATTCGGCTGCGCATCGGCGATTTCAATCGCGAGTGGAAGCACCTCTCCTATACGTTTCCTGCGGCGACCATCAAACGACTGCTGCGGACTCAGAACTACCGGACGGCCCTGCTGACGCCGAGAGAGTGCGAGGCGGCGGTGCTCTTCGCCGACGTCTCCCACTTCACCGAGCTCTGCGAAGGCCTGAAGGACCCGACCGCCATCGGCCATTTCATCCAGGACTGGAGTCGGCAAGTGGTCGACATCATCTGGGAGACCGATGGGGTCTTCGACAAGATGGTTGGGGACTGTGTGATCGGGCTGTGGGGGCCGCCCTTCTTCGATCTCGAGCCGGCCGAGGTCTGCGCCCGAGCGCTCGGGGCTGCCAAGCGTATCGTCGAGGTGACCGAGGGCATGCAGAAGCGCGCCGGCTTTGCCAACTTCAACCGCCCACTGACCGTCTCCAGTGGCCTGAATTATTGCGCGCTGTTGGTGGGCCAGATCGGCCCCAACGACGACTACACGGCGTTCAGCTCTGGGATGAACCACACCGCTCGGCTGCAGGGTCTGGCAAAGCCGGGCGAAATCTTGGCGTTGGAGGCCTTCATCAAGGAGCTGCCGGACCCGGATGGCTTCGGGGAGCTGCAAGAAAGCAGCGCCAAGAACGTGTCGGCGCCGTTGCGCTACCGCGCCCTGTGGCGTCGCTGAGTGCCCCTGGGGGTGTGAGCGATGACTCTGGCGCTCTGGTCAGAAGCGCGCTTGCGATGTACGACCTGTGAATATTGGATGATTTGTTTGTGATGATTTACCGAGCCTGGGCCAACTCTGCGCATTGTTAATCCCAAGGCCCCTCGGCACCGTTCAGATTTCGCGCGCTACTCGGCACCGAGCTGGCTCGAAACGAGCCAGCTGAGTCCCTGCGGGCGATCCCGTTTTCTCCCCACGAGGTGAGCTTCGATGAGCGACGTTCCAGTCAAAGTCGTCCAGGTGGCCTTCCAGGCCTTCCAGCTGAGCCACCCTAACCAGGAGATGGATCTCGATCGTCTCTCTGAGCAGACCGGCGTCGACTGGCAAGATCCGTCGAAATATGCGCGTGTGCCGTGGTCGGTTTTCGTCGACGTGCTCAACCAGCTCCAAGAAATTTTGGGGGGCGCCGAGGCGCTGCGGGAGTTTGGACACACCCTTCACGAAGTCGGCGCGGAACACCACCCCTATGGGGGCTTGGTCAAGCGCTTCGCGACACCCCACTCGCTCTTCTACCTTTCGTCCATGTGGTTTCGAAGGCAAACCTACCCTTTCCTCAAGGTGGTGTTCGAGACCCTGCCGGGCGGCCGGATCCAAATCAGCGAGCAGCTGCCTCCTGGCTACGTGCCGTGTGAGGCGTTTTGGATCGTGAGCCAGGGTTCGTTCGAGGGCTTGCCCACCCTCTTGGGCAAGCCCAAAGCGCGTGTGGAGGCCCAGATCAAACCTGACCGCGCCACCTTCATCATCGATCCAGGTCCGCAGCGGGGGCTCGGTCGACGCGTCATGGAGGCCGCCCGCACAGTCTTGACGGCGTCCACTTCCATCGAGACCCTCAGCCTGCTCACCGACGAGCTCGCCCAACGCTCGATCGAGCTGGCGCGGGCCCATGAACAGCTGCAGAAGGAGAGCGAAGAGAGAAAGAAGGCGGAGGTCCTGCGGGTCCAGGCGGAGGAGGAGCTGCGCACCCTGCATTCGATGCAGGAGCTGGCGCAGCTCACCTCTGAGGTCAGTCGCGACTTCAACAACGTCCTGACCGTCATCATGGGCAACGCGACATTGCTCTTGGGACGTTGCACCGATCATCCGGACGCCGCCGAGACCATTCAGGCGATCCTCAACGCCACGGAGCGTGGGGTCTCGCTGGTCAAGCAGCTCGCGGCGCTGGGCCGCAAGCAGTCGCGCGACCCGGCCGAGATCGAGCTCAATCGGGTCATCAAGGACGCCACGCACCTGATTCAACCACTGCTGCGCTCCGGAGTCGCCCTGCAGATCGAGCTGGGCAAGGACGCCGGCCGCATCACTGTGCAGCGCGAGCGGCTCGAGCATCTCTTGGTCGACCTCGCCCTCGACCTGCGCGAGCGGGTCGAGTCCGGAGGATGTCTCGTGATCAAGACGCGCGACGTCGAGAACGACTTCGCTGAGATCACTGTGGCGAACACCCTCGCCCCTGGGACTCTGCTGTCGCGGACGGAGTTCACGCCGGCCTCTTCTGGGTTCACCGGCCGCAGCTTGGCGCAGAACCAGGCGTTCGTCGCTGAGAGCGGCGGCACCGCCCACATGCTCGACTTCGAGGGCAACGGGGCTTGCTACGTGGTCACGCTGCCGCGGGTCGATCGGGGCGTGCCGTCGTCGAAGAAACGAAAAGCCCGGCCCTCGGTCCGTGGTGTGGAGACCGTACTGTTGGTCGAGGACGATCCGAGTGTGCAGGTCTTCGCGGCTCAGACTCTGGAGCGCTGCGGCTTCCGCGTGCTCGTCGCCTCGAGCGGCAAGGAAGCCACAGCGTTGAGCCGGCGCTACAAGGACAGCATCGACATTCTGGTGAGCGACATCGTGATGCCGGGCATGAGCGGCCCCGAAGCCGCGAAACAAATCACCGAGCAGAGACCGGGCCTCAAGACCCTCTTTATCTCTGGCTACGCGGGCGACGCGTTGGACCGCGCTGCCGAAAGCATGCACGAGGCCAAGGTGCTGCCCAAACCCTTCGCGGCCGAGGAGTTCGCGAGGGCGGTCCGACGGGCGTTGGACCATTGAACGCGAACCGGCAATAAACCCCAATGAACCCTTCGTGACCCCACGACGTAACGACACTGCACTGCCCAATTCCGACACTCTCGAAGCCCCAGCGAGCAGACGCTCGCTTTCCCCCGCGCCCCATCCCGAACGGCGCGGCTTGTGTTCTTTAGAAGGAGAGAACTGATGAAGATCGCCGGAAACATCACCGAGCTCATTGGCCGCACGCCTATGGTGCGCCTCAATCGCATGGCTAGTCGCCTCGCCGCTGACGTCGTCGTGAAGCTCGAGTCCTTCAATCCCTGTGCGAGCGTCAAAGACCGCATCGGATTGGGGATGATCGAGGCCGCCGAGCGCGACGGGAGGATCAGTGCTGACACCGTCATCGTCGAGCCTACCTCCGGAAACACAGGCATCGGCTTGGCTTGCGTGTGTGCGGCCCGCGGCTACAAGCTCCTGCTCACCATGCCAGACAGCATGAGCATCGAGCGCCGCAAGCTCCTTGCAGCCCTAGGCGCGGAGTTGATCCTTACGCCCGGCGCCCAAGGAATGAAGGGCGCCATCGCCAAGGCCCAAGAGATCGCCGAGACCAACCCAAACGCGTTCATGCCACAGCAATTCAACAACCCCGCTAACCCCGAGGTCCACCGCCGCACCACCGCCGAAGAGATCTGGGCCGACACGGACGGCGCCATCGACATCCTCGTCTCTGGCGTCGGCACCGGCGGCACGATCACCGGCGTGGCCAGCGTCCTGAAGTCCCGCAAGCCCTCGCTGAAGGCCGTCGCCGTCGAGCCCGCGGGCTCCCCGGTGTTGGCGGGTGGCCAGCCCGGACCGCACAAGATCCAGGGCATCGGCGCCGGCTTCGTGCCGGCCGTCATGGACCTCAGCCTCGTCGACGAGATCTTCCCCGTCACCGAAGCTGACGCCATCGCGGCGGCCCGCAACCTCGGCCGCCTGGAAGGCATCTTGGTCGGCATCTCCTCGGGTGCGGCCCTGTCGGCCGCGCTGACCATCGCCGAGCGCCCCGAAAACGCGGGCAAGATGATCGTCGTCATTCTCCCCGACTTCGGCGAGCGCTACCTCTCCACGCCGCTCTTCGCTGGCGCTTGAGGTTCTCTTTTTGGGGTCTATTGCTTGCTCGAGCTCCCGGAGCTGCCCTTGCGGCGCTCCGGGAGCTTCACGTTTCGACGAACGCCTGCTCGCTCGGCGACCTGCGTTGTGACCGAAGACCCGTGACTCTCTTGCACGTCGGGCGCCTGTCGCCGATTTGTCGCTAGACACTACCGCCGATTCGAATGACTCGGCCGCGTCGCTTTTCCGACGGCTGGGTGCTCGGTCGGGTTTCGAAGGTGAGGCCGTGAGCCAAGAACACTCGAAAGAAGAACGCTCGAACGATCGCACTGGGCTGACGAGCGTCGTCGAGGCACTCTGCAACGACAAACACAACACCTCGCGCATCGGCCTCGTCCGCGGTGGCAATCGCAAGCGACTGACGCTGCCCAACCGCGAGCTGATCATCGACATGGTCGAGTCGCTGCGCTCGGTGCTCTTTCCCACCTTCTTCAGCGACTGGGACCTGAGCCACGAGAGCCTGCACTTCTACGTCGGGGCGACCCTCGACAAGGTCTTGCACACCCTACAAGAGCAGGTCAAACGCGCGCTCTGCTTCGCCAGCGACAAAGACCCGCGGCTGCGTCACGACTGCGACGAGCGCGCCGCAACCATCACCTCGGCCTTCCTGGCCAAGCTGCCCGGGCTGCGAGAGCTTCTCATCAGCGACGTCGAGGCCGCCTTCGAGGGCGACCCGGCCGTGCTGCACGCCGAGGAGATCATCGTCTGCTACCCAGGGCTGCGCGCCATCACCGACTTTAGGCTCGCCCACGAGCTCTATCTCCTCGACGTGCCCCTCGTCCCTCGCATCATCACCGAGTTCGCGCACGGTTTGACCGGCATCGACATCCACCCCGGCGCCACCATCGGTCGGCACTTCTTCATCGACCACGGGACTGGCATCGTCATCGGTGAGACCTGTCGAATCGGCGACTCGGTGCGCATCTACCAAGGCGTGACCTTGGGTGCCAAGAGCTTCCCCCTCGACGAGGACGGTAACCCCATCAAGGGCATCGCTCGTCACCCCATCGTCGAAGACAACGTCATCATCTACTCCGGCGCCACGATTCTGGGGCGCATCACCATCGGCAACGGCTCGGTCATCGGCGGTAACGTCTGGCTAACAAAGAGCGTCCCAGCCAACAGCCAGGTCGCGCAGACCCAGGCCAAGCAGATGATCTTCGAAGAGGGCGGCGGCATCTGAGGCAGGGCTCTGCCCTGACCCGCCGGGGGACTTTGTCCCCCGGACTCCCTTGTTGCTTTCTTCTTTCTTGCAGCTCTTTGGGAGAGGTCTCTGCTGTTTTGGCGACACGAGGCTTCTCAGACACATATGGCCCAGGTGAGCTCTCCGTGTGTTGGTAGCCTTGAAACGCGGGCGTCCCTCCCGCCAAGGCGGCGAAAGAGGCGGCTAAGATGGCCGCGCCAGGAAACGCCGTTTCTCAAAGTTGTCGCCGGTTAGCTTCGGGCGTCAGGCGTCCTTGTTGGGGTCAGGATGGCGCAACGTCCCATGCACCGCCAACCACACACAGGGCGGCGCCGAGGACGTCGCGGTGACGCGGTGCGTGCGGTGCGCCTCGATGAAGACCCAGTCGCCGGCGACCATCTCGAGAACTTCGCCGTCGCCAAATTCGAGCCGCGCCCGCCCCTGCAACAGCGTCACCCATTCGTCTGCGCCCTGAGCGTAGGCCTCGCCCGCCGGCGTGACTTGCCCCATGGAGACGATGCGCTCGATGCGCACTGCGGGGCCGACGGCCAAGACCTCGAAGAACTCCTCGGTCGCGGCAAGCGTTTCGATGTTGTCAAAGAGGTTCATTGGGGTCCTGGGAATCTGGGGATGCGAAACCATCCAGGGCGGCCGCCGGTCGCCCCTACGAACCGCGTGGGGTTCGATCGGTTCGAAGAACTCGCAAGTTAGAACGCCTGCTCGAAGCCGAGGTTGACTCGCCCAGGGAAGGGCGCCGGCGAGTCGATGGGCGATGCCCAGTCGAGCCGGATGACGACCCGATTGAGCTGCGGCACGAGCCACCGCAGCCCCAGGCCCAGGCCGTTGTGCAGCCCGATGCCGCCCACGCCTTCGCCGTCGAAGGCGTCGCCGACATCCCAGAACACGTTCATCCCCAACCACGTCGACCACAGCTCGAGGCCCTGCGTGCGATACTCGACGTTGCCCCGAATCACGTTCTTTCCGTAGAACTGCGCGCTGGCGTAGCCCCGCAGACCGCTGTCACCACCGATGCTGTTGTAGTTGTTGTCCGAGTCGTCGAAGCGCATCTCGAAGATCCCCGCGAGGTGCAGCCGTCCGATGCCTAGGACCGGCGAGACGTAGCGCAGGATGCTGGAGGACACGGTGTCGATCCACTGGCCGCGCTCCAGTCGTCCGCGCAACAAGCTGACGGCGCTCAGGCGGTCGTCGCCAGCGAGGCGCAGCGCGGTGGTGGCCTGGGTCGAGGCCGCCAGGAACGTGGTCTCGCTGCCGGTGAAGGGGTGCCCCATGCCGACGGTGGCGACGAAGTCGTGTCCTAATCGGAGGTCTTCGCCCAGTCCCAGCGTCTCGACGTCGAAGTAGGTCCGGTAGGTGGGCTCGTAGGTGTGGTAGCTGACGAAGGGATAGCTCTGTCGATGGGACGACGGCATGGCCATGTCCTGGAACTCGGACACCAACTCGGGGCTGTAGCGCTGCGCGTCGATGACCGTGGGGTCCCGCACCAACACTCGCCAGCCCCACGAGAAGTTGTGTTTGATGAGGGCGTCGCCAAAACCATGGCCGTCGACCGAGCGCGTGACGGAACCCTGCACCTCGAGGAGCCGGTCGCGGAACTCCCAGGGCATGGTCTCCTCGCCCTCGGCGGCGTCGAAGGGGTAGCGCAGCTCCTGTCCGGCCGAGTGCTGGCGCGCGATGAGGTGCAGGAAGTCGGCCCCCAGCGACCAGGCCCAGCGGTTGCGCACGCTGTAGAGCGGCTGGCCGACGGAGACGCTGCCGTATGCCCCCTCGAAGGCGCTGGTGTCGCGGTTGAACGAGAACTTGACCCGCTCTTCGAGGGTCAAGCGACTGCCCAACACCTGGCTGTCGAGATAAGTGGGGCCGAAGCTGTAGACATCCGGCTCGAGGAGGAAGGCCAGCGCCACGGTCTTGTTGAGGCCCAGGAAATTGTTCTCGCTCAGCGAGGCGGCGAAGTAGTCGAGGTGGGAGCCGGTGGTCTGGAAGTTGGTGTTGAAGCGCAGGCTCCAGAGGTCCTTGGTGACGACGAGGAGGTCGACATCGTCGCCGTCGTGGCCCCCGTTGGGGCTTCGGTCGCGCCTGCGCACGGGCACCGTCACCACCGTCGAGAAGATCATCGGGTCCAAGACCAGCCGGCGCGACTCGTCGACCGTCACCCGATCAAAGCGCTCGCCCGGCGCGAAGGTGAGCCGGCGTCGGACGATGTCCGGGCTGGTCGTCACGTGCAGCCAGTTGAAGATGAGCGGGAAGAGGTCGTCGTCGAGGAAGACGTCAAAATTGTCGACCACAATCTCGCCGATGACGTGCCCCTCGGGGAAGCGCACGAGCTCGAGGTCGTAGGCGGCGATGGCGCGCTCGACGAGGCGCCGCTCCAGTGGGCTGAGGCGCGCGGTGGGCGAGTCGCTGGCGGCCGGGAGGACGCCGAGGGCGGCGGAGTGCAGCGCGGCGTCGGTGAGAGCGGCGGGCGCGGCCCAGACCTGGGAGGAGTCGAAGAGCAACAAGAAAACTGAAATCCAAATGGAGAGCGCGGCTCGGGTCACGAACACCTCGGTCAGACGTGGGTCGAGGGATTGCCGAGCGGGCGACCGATTTTTGCACCGAGGAGCGATGTCTAGCGACAATCGGTCGTGAGCAAGCGAGGCAATGAATCCGAATTGTCGCGTGGGGTGTCGTTGGAGCGCAAGCGCATCCGATCTTGCAATCGGGGCGACGCCGGAGTAGACAAAACTCGCGTTTCGCGTTTGGGCACGGGTAGCTCAGTTGGATAGAGTGTCGGCCTCCGAAGCCGAAGGTCGCGGGTTCGAGCCCCGCCTCGTGCATGCAAAAGAGCCAGAGTCCTTTGGGGGGTCTGGCTTTTTTCGTTCTTGTTCTTGTCCCTCTTTTGCGAACTTGCGTACACAGCAAACCGGGTCTGAGCCGAGGTGCCACTGGCGATACCGATGCGCAGAGGCCTCCGCAAACCAACAACGACAACAGAAGCCGGACTCCCATCGCCCACGAAGAGTGGGAGAGGGGCCGGGGGTGAGGGCCCAAACCCAACCCCACCGCCGACTTCAGGGCAAAGTCACTCTTCCCCCTCGAAGAACATCGCCAACTCGCTCAAGCCATCGCTGAGCGTGTTGACCGCCTCGAGCGAACGACCGACGTCCTTGCTGGACGTGCGACTTCCAACACAGCGCCATTGTGCCATCCACCTCTGAAGGGCGCCTCCGGACGCCACTGGGGTTGGGTGGGGGCTGATTTTTCTTGACGCAGAGCCGCAGAGCCGCAGAGGGGTTTCTTCGAGGGACTTCGTCGTTGGCTCTTGGGGGCTGGGGTTGGGTGGGGCGGCCGCCGGCCGCGCCGTGGGCACCGCAGCTGATTCGGACAACGAACCCAGCGAGGCTCGCGTCGGACCGCCACCCGACAAGCCCCCAAACACCCCGACAGGCTCGTGGCAATTTCCCTTGCAGAGCGAACCGCTAATTGCCTATATGGCCGTTAGCGGCTCAGAGAGCAGGTTCGTCTGGGCACAAAAGCGACGGTTCCAGATGGCTCAGTTTTCGAGAGCCGGTGGCTCCTTGCTGCCAGACCGGAGGCAAAAAATGTCGACCAGCGCGATGAACGACCAGCAGACCATGGATGAGCTCAACGAGTTTCGGGCCTACCTTCGGACGCTTCCCGAGGTGGACACTCGCGTCGTCCTCGAGGCGCCGGCGCTTCCTTTCGCGCCGTTGCCGGAGCTGGACGCCGACACCGAGCGCGCCATCAAGGCGGCCGCGCTGGTGGCCAACGAGCGCTACCTCAACGAGGTCATCGAGGAACACTCGTTCTGCCCCTTCGCCCGTGGCGGACGCGCGCAGGGCTTGACTGTGCGCTTCGTGCACTATTTCAGCGGCAACGATGTGGCGCCGCTGGTCGAGGTGATGAAGCAGATCGCAGAGAACCCGAATCACGTCATCACGCAGGTCATCTTCCCCATGCTCGAGGTCTCTGCCCTCGATTGGATGCGCTTCTGCCAAGACGTCACGCGCTTCTGCAACGCCCAGCTCGGCACCGAGGCCGAGGTCTACGCGGTCGCTCCGCTGCACCCCGCCTTGCCCTACGCGGCGTCGAACCCCTTCTCGCTCATCCCGCTGTTCCGGCGCGCGCCGGATCCGACCATCCAGTGGGTGCGCAACGACGGGCTAAAGGGCATCTACGCTGGCCGCGAGCGGGACACCCGCTTCGTGGACCTCGACGAGCTCGACGCGTTCTTGGAGAAGAAGCGTCGGCCTCCGCTCTTCGACTACATCGCCCAAACCAACCTGAAGATGGCCAACCGCCTGGGCATCCAGAACGTCGACCGGGCCCTGGCCGAAGTCTCCCAGACCGCCCAAAAGAGCTACGCGAACATCCTGCTCGGCGGGGCGGCTGCCGAGCCGCATCCGAAAGGGGGCTGCCCAGTGCACGCCTCGGCCACGCCGGACGTGGCGCCCCTGCAGGCCCAGCGCAGCGGCGAGGTCTGGAACCTCGGCGCGGTGCGCGATTTTGGCAAAAGGGTGCTCCACCACGTGCTCGTCGATGGGGTCGACCTCGTGGTCGTGCGCATCGAGGACGAGCTCCACACCCTCTACGGCCGCTGCCCCCATCGCCAAGCCCTGCTCTCGCACGCCCTGCTGGAGGGAAGCCAAATCGTCTGCCCCCATCACGGCTGGGACTTCAACCTGGCGAGCGGCGCGAGCGAAGGCGTCCCCGGCGCCTCCGTGCACCGCTTCGAGAGTCGGGTCAGCGAAGGGTTCTTGTGGCTCGACCACGCGGCGCTCGAGGCGTGGCGGGCGGCGAATCCGGTGGCGTTCACGTCGGGCGAGCTCGTTCCGTAGGGAGCGGCGAGCGCTCGGCTTTTGTCCAAGACGTCACTGCATCGACTTCAAGATCCGCGCGCCCTGCCCGGGCGGCAATCGCGTCGTGACGTGCACGACCTGGTCCCCAACATGCCCCGACAGCGAGCGCCAACCCGGTGGGCAGGGCGCGAAATTGTCTTCTAGGCAGCCCTCCACCGGGCCCATAGCGGGCGGCGGGAAGCGTACGGAGGTCCCGAGCCAGAGGACCCAGTCGTCCGTGTCGGCCTCCTTGATTCCGAACCACCATCCGGGTTCGTCGCTCAGCCGATAGAGGATGAGGGCTGGCGGCCACTGCACAGAATTGGGCAAGAACGTCGGGGTGAGGGCGAGGCCTGCTTTGGCGGGCAGCTTGTCGAGGCTAGTGGCCTCGTTCCAGCCGGGCTGCACGCGCTTGGGGCCCATCAGGCCTCGGTCCAAGGCGATGAGCCCGACGCACAGCAGGGCCGTCCAGATGGCGGCCCGCAGCAGCTGGCTCGACGCGCCGGGCGCGCGCCGCCGCTTTACGCGATTGCCCACAGCAGCGCTCCGAGGGCAGTGGCCGCGGCCCAGAAGAAGAGACGCGGCGGGGGCTCGAACGAGGTGGCGTCGATGAGCTCGCGGGCACGGCCGACCAGCGCCTCCTTCTTGGCGGTGTCCATCACCGAGCGCCGGGCTCGTTTCCAGGCGGTGGGCTCTTTGGACTGGGCGGTGTTCGGGACCGATTTGAGCAGCGCGGACGCCAGCGACGCCGGCTTCTTCGTCGCCCGCGCGGCCTCGGCGTCGCAGAGCGTCTCGCGGGCCTCGATCAGCTCGCGGAAGAGGATCAGCGCCGCCGGGTTGGGCGCCTGCAAGAGGCGAGCGAGCCAGATGGCGAAGAGCCCCATATTTCCGCCGTGATAGTAGTGGGCGAGCTCGTGGGCGACGACGCCCTCGAGCTCTTCGTCGTCGAGGAGGTCGATGAGGCCGCGGGAGACGACGATGACGGGATTCAAGATGCCCACGAGGGCGGCCACGAGGGCCTCGGTCTCGAGCCTTCGGACGATGACCTCTCGGCCGCGCGGTCTGCTCTTTCCTATCCTCTGGAAGCTTGCCTGCACTTTATCGAAGTGGGCGGAGAGCCGCTCGTCCCTGACGCGCTCGGCGTGTCGCTGTCGGCCCAGGCTGCGCCACGTCGGGACCGCCTCTTGGACGACGAAGATCGACGTGGTGCCGAGGAGGAGCAGGGCGAACAGCGCCTGATAGGGCCAGGGCGCGAGCCGAATGGTGTCCGCCCAGAGGTCCACTCGCAGCAGCATGCTCTCGGCCGGCACGCCGGGCAACCCCAGGATGCGCCAGAGGATGACGATCATGGGTGCAACCAGCGCCAACGACAAAAGCCCGCTCCACAGGCTGGGGGGTATGGGGCCGCTGACTCGGCGCAACCCGGCCAGCCAGATCAGGACGACCAAGGTGTGCAGTAGGTTGGCCAACAAGTAGGTCAGCATTCTGCGGCGTCTTCGATGGTACAGGCTTTCTGTCGGCCTGCGGGTGAACCCTCGACCTGCTGCCGCTCAATAGACTGCAAGATGTCTGGTTTGTCGACGGGTCGCTCATTCCGGCTGAAAGTCGTTGGCTCTTGCGGGCGGGGGTTGGGTGGGGGCTGGTTTTTGACGCAGGCTGATGGGGTCCGTGCCGTACCTTTTCCCCTGTGAGAAACACCCCGTGCCTCCAGACGACCACACACAATGCACCTACGCCCCTTCTTCTGAACCGCCTCAGGCCTCGGGCCTCGGGGCCTCAGGCCTAGTGTCTGACCTGGGGTTTCGGCCCCTGGCTTGGGTGCAGGCCACCGTGCCTGCTCGCCTGGGTGACGTTTTTGGGGGCCTCTAGGGAAAAGTATCGAACGGCCTAGTGAATAGTGCTGATTGTTATATCTTTTCAGCTACATACAATTCAATCACAGGGTCGATGAGGCCCTGCCCCGAGAGCGGTCCAAGAGTGTGGTTCGCTAGGGCGAATCACTGAACCTCAGGAGGCGATGATGAAGACTTATGATGCTGGCGACAAGGTTCCTTACGGCGTCTACTTCTCGGCCAACCCATTCAACCTGCACTACATCAGTGACGACGAAGTGCTGCCCGGAGCTCAGGGAACGACCTTCAAGCGGCTGCCGACCTTGCTCGTCGTCGCCGCAGGCCCGGCCATCGGCGGCATCTTCGTCATGGCCTTCCCTGCCATCATCCTGATGGCTGTCATGGTGGCGGTCTGGAAGCTGGGCGTCAAAACCGTCCGCAGCTTCGCCTCTAAGAATGCCCATCTGGTGCAGATGAATTGGGAACCGAATGCGGCCTACCTCACTGGGGACGGCAAAGAGCCCGAAGAGGACGCTGAGGCCATCGACCGCGACCTCGAGGACGACGAGGTGGAAGCGCTCGAGGCAGAGGTCGAGACTCGCCGCGAGGAAGAAGAGAAAAGCTGACTGGCTTGGGCGCTTCTGCTGACCGAGACCCTGGAGCCGCCCCAAGACCTTTGACGCGCTCCACGGCGCTAACCCGTTCTCGAGCGCCCGAGGCCGACGCCGCTGGGACGGCGACCGAGACTAAATCGAATGGAAGGGGAGAGCCTGTTGTTGAAAAGTTCCGGCGCTCTCCTCGAGCTAAAACACCCTATTGTGGCACACCCTTTTATGGGTGGAGGTGATCCATGAAGACTGACTCGAGGTCCTACGAACCGATGCGGATCGGGCTCTTTTGCCCGACCCGCGCTTGGCCATCTCGGCCCCTCTTCTTCGGCGTCGCAGCGCTCGCCCTGCTGTTTGCGACCCCTCTGTGGGCGGAAGAAGAGTGCATGGACTGTCACGACGGGGCAGAAGACGAAGTCGAGTTCGCGGACGGAAGCAAGGTGGTGGTCGGCATCGACGCGAAGACCTGGGAAGCCTCGGTGCACGGCGGCGAGCTGAGCTGCAGCGACTGCCATCACACGATCAACGAGTACCCCCACCCAACCAAGCCCAGCGAGGTCATGGCTTCGGTCGGCGACTTCCAGCGCAACCAGGCCGAGACCTGCAAGCGCTGCCACTACGCCTACTACACTCGGGTGCTCGACGGCATCCACTACAAGCAACACACCGAGGGCTCAACCAAAGCCCCGACCTGCGTGGGTTGCCATGGCGCTCACGAGATCCGCAGCCTCAAAGGCGATCCTTTGGAGATCAACCATCGCTGCGCCAACTGTCACACCGAAATCGCTGAGGTCTACGCCAACTCGGTACACGGACGCGCGCTGGTCGACCACCAAGACGGTGACATCCCGGTGTGCACCGATTGCCACGGCGCCCACGACATCGCCGACCCCAACGCGGCGAGCTTCCACGCTGAGAGCTACCAGCTCTGCGCGCGCTGCCACGGCGACGAGGAGCGCATGGAGAAATACGGGCTCAACGCCAACGTCTTGACCTCCTATCTCGAGGATTTCCACGGCATCTCGAACCAGCTTTACGCGGCGGGCGGCGGTGAGCCCGGACGTCCCATGGCGACCTGCACCGACTGCCACGGCATCCACGACATCCAATCCTTCAAGAACGAGGGCGAGACGGTCGTCGTGAAGCAGCGGGTCGTCGAGGTCTGCGCCAAGTGCCACGAGGGGGCGACCCCTGAGTTCACGGACGCGTGGCTCTCGCATTACACGCCGACCTTCGAGAATGCCCCCTTAGTCTGGAGCATCAAATGGGGTTACCGGATTCTCATCCCCATGATCATGCTCGGCCTAATCCTCCATATCCTTCTGCACCTGTGGCGCATCCGCGCCCGGCGATAGAGGAGGTCAAACCCATGAAGACCACTGCTAAGAGTACGCGCATTCGCAAGACCGGCGACGGTGAGTGGCAAGTCGAACGCTTCAGCCCCTTCCGCCGTGTCGAACACATCCTCACCATTCTCATCTTCGTGGCCCTGGTGGTCACGGGCTTCCCGCAGAAGTTCTACGAGTCCAGCTGGGCCACGGGGCTCATCGACTTCTTTGGCGGCTTGGACCAGACCCGCACCATCCATCGGTGGGCTGGCATCGCCTTTGCGCTTTCCGCCGTCGTTCATCTGGGCGGCATCGCCATCGGCGTGGCCACGCGCAAGATGCGCCTGACTCTCATGCCCGCACCTCAAGACCTGCGAGACGCCTGGAACAACCTGCTCTATCTCCTTGGCTACCGCGACCATCCGCCAAAGTTCCCGAAGTTCGATTACCGCCAGAAGTTCGAGTACGTCGGTCTGATTTTGGGTGGCTTGGTGATGCTCGTCTCGGGCTTCGTCCTGCTCTTCCCCATCGAGTTCGCGTCGCTCGCCCCTGGAGAGCTCATCCCGGCTTCCCGCGTCATGCACTCCAACGAGGCCGTGCTCGCCTTGCTCGTCCTGGTGGTCTGGCATCTCTACGGCTCGCACTTCTCGCCCGATGTCTTCCCCATGGATAAGAGCGTGTTCACTGGCTACATGACGGTGAAGGACCTGAGCCACCATCACAAGCTCGAGTACGAGCGGCTCTTCCCCGCTGGACCCCCGGGCGCCAACGGAAAGTCAGGAGAAGCCGAGGCCCTGGTCAGTGAGAGCGAAAACCCAGACGACGGCCCAGAGGACGAGCCCTTCGACCCAGAGGAGAACGACCCAGGGGACGCCGAAGAGAGCGAGACCGAACAGAACGAGACTGAGAACGTCGAAGGCGAGGCGGCAGACGCGCTCGAGGCGGCAGACGCGCTCGAGGCGGCAGACGCGCTCGAGGCGGCAGACGCGCTCGAGGCGGCAGACGCGCTCGAGGCCGCCTCGGACGCCAAAGTCGAGCCGTCCGCCCCAGCGGACACTTGACGCGGAACGTGGTCGTCTCGGCGGCCACGCCCCAACGGCGCCGGGGCGGTCCCTCCGCCGCCCTGGCGCCTAACTCAGACCGCGGAGGTTGACGACGTAAGGGCCGCCAAACTCGCCGGTCTCCCAGTCGCCGTCGGGTCTGGCGTCGACCTCGAGAACATCGACGACTACCGAGGACTCGCCGACGCCTTGATCGTCGGCTCGTCGATCAAGTTCGGCGGCGCTTGGCGCAATGGGGTCGACGCCAAGCGCGTGCGACTGTTGAAGGAACGTTTGGTCTAAGTCTTTGCTGCCCGCAGTAGGTCCAACCGCGTACGCCAGCCGCCCAACCGCGCACGCCAACCGCCCAACCGCGCACCCGAGCCGCCAGCTGCCCAGCCAACCCTGACCTGTCTCTGGAGAACTTACTATGTCTGCAGCGTGGGAGTTACCTCACGTAGTAGCGAAACTGGGCGCTGAGCGTCTTGGTCTCGCCGGCCTTCAGCGTGACCTAGGACCCTTACGATGCGCGCCTCGAGGGTGCCCCCCTCGGGTGTACGCAGGCCGAGGGTGACCCTCTTTCCGGTGTTCGCACGCAGGAGCTCGAGCATCGTCGTGTCGACTGTCCTCGACCTGCTCCTCGCGATGCTCGAACCACTCGGCGCGCATCGTCACGTTGCCGCCCTGCCACATGGCCCAGAAAGACCCAAGGACAGCGTCGTCCGGCACCTCCTCAGTGAAGAGCAGGCCGCAAGCGGTTGACAAGCATCGTGACTATTTTCATACATCCACGACAACCGTGATGCGCTTTGCAATCAAATCAATCACGCAGGAGGTGCTTGTGAGAAGGCTTCTGGGTCTACGAGTCTTTGGACCACTCGCGATGGTCACCATGATCTCGGTCACGCCAGCATTTGCAGAGAACGGCATTCCTGAAGGTGTCGGCGTCGACTCCTGTGCTCACGTCAAAAGTCGCATCTGCGAGCTGTGCTCCGATGCTGTGTGCACCCACTCCCTGGCGATTGAGAGCAGTGACCAGGAATGCCAGTGGGTACTCGAGTTCATCGAGCAGGAGATTCTCGCTGCCTGGGCCCGCACGTCAGCTGAGGACCCGGGAGCACAGTTGGATGAGCGATCGGCGGCGGCCGGGGCGTGTCTTGTGCTCGAGCAAGGCATGTCTGTCGAGTAGGCGACCGCTTTGTGCGACCAGTGCAACCAAAACAAACACCATCACTTTGATTGAGGTGGCAACATGCAGAGAGAAGAGTTCTATCCGAAACGACGTCTGGTGATGTGTCTGACTGGCACCTTGGCGGTGCTCCTCTGGGGCTCAGCTGCGTTCGCGGACGTCTTTCCATATTACCCCGAGATATCAACCAAATATCTTAGCGCTCCACAAGCAAACGCTCTGGCGATCTCCGCGGACGGCATGTATGTGGCTGTTGGTGATAGTAATCCGGTCGTTGGTGGGCTTGAGGTCTACAGCCATTATGGGTACACGAGGGGGGACCTGGTGGCCTCCTGGCAACCGTCAACATCTGACTGGTGGGCAACTGCCATGGCGCCAGCTTTCGTGGACCCTAGCCATTTTTGGGTTCTTCACTGGAACGGCGTCAGGTCAAGATTCCAGCCTTCGCTTGGCGCTCCTCTTGAGCAGACGGGGATACCCCCGACTGCGCTGCTCATCGATCAATACTGTGACCTTGACGTCGGTCCAGACGATCGACAGTACTTTACTTGGCTCGCCTGGCTGCCACGCTGGAATGTCCGCCTTGCACTTTGTGACGCAATACGATCCAGTGAGCGATCAGTATGAGGACCAACTTGTTGGATCGGGCGGGTTTGCGAAGATTTGCCCTAAGGTATCGTATGACCAGGTTCACAATGAAGTGGTGGTGCTTATCCAGGCAGAATTACCGGAAAGTACGCCCCACCAACTAAGCGCTGCGCTACCCCCGGCAAAGCCGGGGGGTTCCGCTATGGGAGCCGCCCAAGGCGGCTAGGGGGCCGCTTCGCGGCGTTCAGGAGCCGCCTAAAGGCGGCATTTGCTTCGTTGAAAAGGT
>Ga0210044_10005397_pt1 | contig 17302 bp, 14 predicted proteins | sample CryGey13umfilter_2_FD_183959 | JGI IMG/M metagenome (GOLD analysis project Ga0210044, IMG submission 183959) | Groundwater microbial communities from aquifer in Utah, USA - Crystal Geyser 4/9/14 3 um filter (SPAdes) (version 2) | ecosystem: Environmental > Aquatic > Deep subsurface >... | reverse complement strand
AGCAAGGCTTCCTGAACTTGTTTCGCTTTCACCAGAACACGCGGACACGCCAGTGGGGACGCTGGAAGGGCACATCGGCTCACGAGGCGGTCACCGGCGTGAAGGTGGACGACTGGCTGTCACTGCTCGGGTTCCCACCCGGCGAGGCCTTCGCCGCAGCAGCCTGATCCCGGCTCACGCCGCCCAAGTGACGCCTACTCAACCCTGTCGTCCACCACGCGCCAAGCGGGGCCCGCACCCGTGCGCCAAATTGTAGCAACTGTCCGGCTGAAGACGCGGGATCTGATCGGTGCCCAAAAAGGCTTCCGAGGCCCGGAGGACGGTTCGGGCTTCGCCGACTTCATCCCCGGCGAAGACGGCTACACCCATGCCTTCCGTCTCGCCGACATCAAGCCCTCGGACGAGGTCTTGCAGTTCCACATGGACGCGCTGCAAGCGGTGCATGACACCTTCCACGACGGAAAGACCGCTTCGCTCGCCGACGTACAGGTTGTCGTGGACGCCTACACTGCGCTCCGCGCGCAGATCGTCGCCGAAGCCCCTACGCGCGCGCTGCCACAACGTGGTCAAGAAGACTACACGGCACAGCTCGCGCGGAGCACGCCCCCAGCACCTGGCGCGCAAGTCATCTACGTGGGGCGTGTCTCCGATTGGAGTACGATTATGTCCAACACGGACTCGGATCACCCCATCTCCACGGCCTATGTTCACTCGCGCTCAGCGCAAGGCTGGATGCTTTACCGCAATCCGGGCGAGCCCGTGTGCGCAGCCGCGCTGTACACGGCGAACGAACCCGCCTCAGACGGCGTGTTCCATCACGCCCGCTCGATCAGCTGGCGCTACGCGAGGTTCGTGAGCTGCCCGTAGATGCCTAGGTAATGCGGGAGCTTTCGTCGCACGTGTTTCGGCGACTCGCCACTCAGCGAGTCGTCGGATACGCCTCGCCATCCCCTGGGAGTCCCCATGTCTGAAGTGCCTCCGAACTACAAGAACGCCGGCATCGTGATGCTTGTCGCCGGCATCATGCACATGATGCACGCCATCATCCTCGGCGTGATCATCTTCCTGTACGCGTCCGTGTTCGCGATCAGCACCTTCGGCATCGGCTGTGTGTGCTACGGCTGCTTGCTCTGGCCTGTGCTCCCGGCCGTCGTGGGCGTCGGTGAAGCGTGGACGGGCTACCGCGTCATGAGCGGCGAGCGCGTGCCCTTTGCGCGCACCATGTCCATCATCGGCCTGGTGAACGCCGCGGTGAACATGAACGTCGTCACCGTGGTGCTTGAGATCCTCGCGCTCATGTGGCTCGGCGAGCCGGCGTCGGCCGCCTACGCCAATGACGAGTCGGACAACGTCATCGACGCAGCGTGACCACCTCGGCCATGAGCGCCGCGATCTCCCGCTGCCAGCTGCGACGATCCCCATCGTCGCTCGGCGTCGTCGCGCGCTCATCGTAGTCTTGGTTCACCGAGCTACAGGTCGCGCGAGCGTCGACCTCCGTCGGACCTTCGAGTGTGTTCATCTCGTACATGGCACCCTCCTGCTTGGTAAATGCCACGTCGGAGGCGCCGACGCACTGACGCCAACCTGACAGCTAGCGCAGGTAAACGGCGTAGTCGTAGGCGTGGTTGTTCGGCGCCGCCCACTCGGAGTTCCCACAAACGGAGTTGCTCTGCACGCCGGTCATAGGGCCGAAGGTGTCTGAGCCGAACGTGCCCGCTTGGCCGTTCCACCCCGCCTGCGCTTCTGAGGTCGTGCGGAAGGCCTGTCCGTTGCAGCTCTTGCCCGAGCCGTAGCTCGTGCCCGCTGACGAGCAGCAGTAGTTCATGTCGTGCCAGTTCCCCAGGCCACCGCCGTTGTTGTCGGAGGGCGTGCCCTCGTTGGAGCCGATGCGATCGCCATCGGGGGATCCTGTGCTCCCCGAGGTGCAGCCCCCGCCCGAAGCGACGCAGTGGTTGGCGTAGAGCTTGGTGCTCGTGCGCACGAGGCGCTCGCCGGTCCAGATGGACGCCGTGTCCGAGCCCGTGACGGCGCCGCCTAGGAGCGTGTTGTCGCCGCGGTTGAGGTAGTCCTTGAGCGAGCCAACCCCCGAGCGCGAGAAGGACTTCCAGCCCACGGGCACGCCCTGCTCGTGAACCACGACGAGCAGCTCGCTCCACGCCGACAGGCTGACAAAGTCGGCGCTCTTGTAGTCGCCAGAAAACGGCGAGGTCACATCGCCGTACACGTTGGCGTCGGTCCACAGCGGGTTCGCCCACCACATGACGTGCCCGTCCGAGGTGTCGAGGTTGAGCGCGAGCGACCATCCGCCGCCCCCCGTGCTCAGGTCGCAGTAGGCTTGGTAGGCGTTCGATGTCGAGCCGCCGTCGGGGTCGATCCAGTAGGTGCCGCTGCGCGTCATGCCGGAGCTCACGAGCGCCGTGCAATCGGCCGCCGCGCTCGCTTTCGTGGCTCCCGACCTGTTCAGCGCCAGCCCGATCCAACCGCCGCCCACACAGACCTCGACAGCGCCCGCGTTCACGCGCAGCGTGCCATCGTCCACGCAGGTGTCACCCGGCACCGCGCCGATGAGCAGGCCGCCCGCGACGGCGACGTCTCCGCCGTTGACGGTGACCGCCCCTTCAAGCGCGCTCAAACGCGCTGCGTTGGCGTCGGTGGCGCTCGTGTTCGCGCCGATCGCGGCCGTGTTGGCTTGAACCGCCGTGTTGTTCTGCTGAATCGCCGCGTTGTTCTGCTGAATTGCAGCCGCGTTGTCCGCGATCCCAGCGTGCGTGTGCTCGCCCGCGGCCACGGTGCCCACGCTCGTTCCCACGGGGATCCGCGCGCGGTCCAGCGTGCCGGTGCTCAGGTCAGCGGCGTCGTGGGTGTGCGCGGGGAGCTGGGGCGCACAGCCCCAAGCGCCGTCATAGCGAGGCACCTCTCCGACGCCGCACAGCAGGTCAGCGAGCGTCGCGTCGGGCGCTCCAACGATGTTGGCGTAGTCGACCGTTCCCGTGACGTGACCGCTGCTATCGACGACCGACGCGCCGTTCACCCGGAGCTCGGTCGCGTCCACGACGCCGCCGCGAACGCTGCCGGCGGTGAAGGCGTAGGGCACGCTGCTCAGCGGGAGCCGTGTGGGCGCTGGAGCGCCGCCGTCGACCGCGATGGAGAGGTAGAGCGGCGCGCCGCCGAACGTGGAGACGTCCAGCGGCGAGGTGTCGCCGAGCTGGACGTGGTAATAGCCCTGGTCAAACTCGGTGTTTACCTGATTCTCGTCCCAGAGCGGCACGCCGTCCACGGGCGCGTCAAAGAGCGCAAAGTGCAGGGTGTGTGGGCCGTCGAGCGGTAGGCCCGCCGCGTCGAACAGGCGCCCCTGGTGCGCGAACTCAAGCGGCACCGCGAGCGCAGTGACGGGAACAACGAGGGCGAGCAGCACCAATCGACGCATAAGACCTCCGAGACGAAGCATCCTACCGCCAAGACGCGCCGCACAACAGCGCGCACGTCGTCCGCCTAGCTGTGCATCCGCACGGGGCCCGTTGACGCAGCGAGCACGGCGGCCTCGTGCAGCGCGAGCTCCTTGAGGCGCGCCATGACGAGCTCGCGCGGCGCCGCCGTGCACGCCAGGTCGACGAAGAGCGTGAAGTGGTGCGCCTCGGTGGGGAGCAGCTCGCGGTAGAGCGCGGCGAGCTCGGCGTCCGCCATGGCGTCGGCGAGGAGCTTCATGCGCTCGCAGCTCCGCGCCTCGATGAGCGCGCAGCAGAGCAAGGTGTCGATGAGGCGCTCTGGCTCTTGCTTTCGCGCCCCCTTGAGCAGCTCCGCCGCGTAGGGGCTGGGCTCCAGCGGGCCGAAGTCGAGGCCGCGCTGCTCCAGCACCGCCAACATGCGCTCGAAGTGCTCCAGCTCCTCGCGGGCGTGCTCGGAGAGCGGACGCATCAGCTCGGCGCGCGGCTGGTAGCGAAAGATAAGGTTAAGCGCCGTGCTCGCGGCCTTCTTCTCGCAGTGGGCGTGGTCGAGCAGCACGACATCGAGCTGCTCAAGCGCTTGCGGGAGCCAGTCGGCGCGCGTGGGCGCGGCGAGGTGCAGCATCAGTCTTCCGATGCGGCGTCTTCCGCCTTTGTGACTTGCTTTTTGGCCGCAGGCTTCTTCGCCGCCGGCTTCTTCGCCGCCGGCTTGCGGGGAGCGCGGGGCTTCGCCGCGGGCTTTGCCGCCGGAGCTGGCGCCGCCTCGGGGGCTGCGGCCTCGAACGGGGCGACGGGCTCCGCTGCGGCAGCCGCTGCTGCCTTGGCCGCGGCCTTGCGACCGACGCGCTCCTTCACCGGGGGAGCCTGTGCGCTCTCCGCCGCGAACACGGCGGGCGCAGGCGTCGGACGGCGCACGGGGTCGGCCTTGAGGCGGTCCTTCGCGGCGGCGGCTGGGGTCGCGGGCGCGGGCTCGTCGCTGCCGAACAGCGCGGTGACGGTCTCGACGACCGCGCCGACCCTCTGCTTGATCCTCTTGCGAATCCCGAACGGTGTCATGTGACCTCCTCCTGACTGCGTGGTCCACCGCCATAACGCGATGAGGCACAGCAGACCGCGACGGAGGTCCGGCCACCTTTGGGGGGCGGCACCAAAGCGTCGCCCCGCCTTGCTACAGCGCGGCGAGCGCGGCGGCGTAGTTCGGCTCTTGCGTGATCTCGGGGACCTGCTCGGTGTAGATCACCTTGCCATCGGCGTTCACGATGACGACGGCGCGGCTGCACAGCCCAGCGAGCGGGCCGTCGGTGATCGCACAGCTGTAGGCCTCGGCGAAGCCACCGCGGAAGGTGGAGAGCGACACCGCGCGCTCGATGCCCTCGGCGCCGCAGAAGCGGGCGTGCGCGAAGGGGAGGTCGGCGCTGATGTTGAGGACGTGGACGCCCGGGCGGCCAGCGGCCTGCTCATTGAAGGCGCGGACGCTCATGGCGCAGACCGCCGTGTCGACGCTGGGGAAGATGTTGAGGACGCGAACGCCGGGGAAGTCGGCGAGCGACCGCACCGCGAGGCCCGTGCTCACGAGCTTGAAGTCAGGCGCCGCGCTGCCGATAGCCGGAAGCTCGCCCGAGGTGTGGATGGTGTTGCCCTTGAGGGTGATGGTCGCCATGTGGAACTCCGTGGTTGAGGGAACCGAAGCCGTAGCGCGGGCGCGGCGCCTCGTCCAAGGACCGCGATGTCCGTCAAGAAGACGGCTCAGCCGCGCGCCAGCGCGCCGCCCACCAGCACCACGCCCGCCACCAGCGGCACCGCCGTATACGCGATCACGTGAAGCGCCGTGCCCGCTCTGTCGCCGTAGGCCTGCTTCATGGCGTCGAGCTTGCTGAACAGCGCGCTCTGCGGCGCGACGACGCGTCCGACGAGCGTAACGGCCCCAAAGAGAAGCGCAAAGGCGCCAAACACAAGATCGCCGCTCACGTCATCCTCCTCTGTGGTCTGCCGTCCTTCGCTCCCCTGTGAAGTGAGCTGCAGTACACAGGCTGTGGCAGCGCGAGCAAGCCGGGCCGAGTCCGCCGCTGTCTCCCGGGCCGTGGCCGGACTCGCACGAGGCGTAGCAGCTCGGTCCGTTCGCGCCGTCGAGTGTGGGACCGTGGCACGAGGTGCAGCTCGTCAGCGGGTCTTCTTTGCCCATGCCGTGGAGGACGCTGCCCTGATTATCCTCATAAGACGCCGCGTTCGGATTCGCGCGGCACGTCGCGTCGTGGAAGCGCGCCCCGCGCGGCTCACAGGTTCCGACGGTACTCGCCGCCAACCTCGTACAACGCCCGCGTGATCTGCCCGAGCGTAGCGACGCGCACGGTGCTCATGAGCTCCGCGAACACGTTGTCGCCGGCGCGCGCGACCTGCTGCAGGCGCTTGAGGGCCTCGGCCGACTCGTCGGCGTGGGCTGCTTGGAAGGCCGCGACGCTGTCGATCTGGCGCCGCTTGACCTCGGAAGAGGCGCGGCGGAGCTCCAAGGTGCGGGACTCCTCGTCGCTCTTGCTGTCGTCGACGTAGCAGTTGATGCCGACGATCGGCAAGGAGCCGTCGTGCTTCTTGTGCTCGTAGAGCAGGCTCTCGTCCTGAATCTTGCCGCGCTGGTACTGGAGCTCCATGGCGCCGAGCACGCCGCCGCGCTCGGAGAGGCTCTCGAACTCCTTGAGCACGGCCTCCTCGACCAGATCCGTGAGCTGCTCCACGAAGTAGCTCCCCTGGACGTTGTTCTCGTTGAAGGCGAGGCCGAACTCCTTGCCGATGATGAGCTGGATGGCCATGGCGCGGCGCACCGACTCCTCCGTCGGCGTGGTGATGGCCTCGTCATAGGCGTTCGTGTGCAGGCTGTTGCAGCTGTCGGTGAGGGCGAGCAGCGCCTGTAGCGTGGTGCGGATGTCGTTGAACTGCACCTCGCGGGCGTGGAGCGACCGGCCCGAGGTCTGGATGTGGTACTTCAGCTTCTGGCTGCGCTCGGAGGCGCCGTAGCGGTCGCGCATGGCGATGGACCAGATGCGGCGCGCGACGCGGCCGATGACCGTGTACTCGGGGTCGAGGCCGTTGCTAAAGAAGAAGGAGAGGTTCGGCGCGAAGTCGTCGATCGTCATGCCGCGCGCCAGGTAGTACTCCACCAGCGTGAAGCCGTTGGCGAGGGTGAACGCGAGCTGGGAGATGGGGTTCGCGCCAGCCTCGGCGATGTGGTAGCCGCTGATGCTGACCGAATAGAAGTTGCGAACCTGGTTTTGCACGAACCAAGACTGAATATCGCCCATCATCTTCATGGCGAAGTCGGTGCTGAAGATGCAGGTGTTCTGCGCCTGATCCTCCTTGAGGATGTCCGCCTGCACCGTGCCGCGCACGTTCGCGAGGGTCTGGGTCACGATGACCGCGTCCTCGTCCGCCGTAGCGACCCGCCCGCGCTCGGCCTGGAAGCGCTCGCGCTGCTGGTCGATGGCGGTGTTGAGGAACATAGCGAGGAGGATGGGCGCCGGGCCGTTGATGGTCATGGAGACCGAGGTGGTCGGCGCGCACAACTCAAAGCCGCCGTACAAGATCTTCATGTCGTCGAGGTGCGGCACAGAAACGCCTGACTCGCCTACCTTGCCGTAGATGTCGGGGCGCTCGTCGGGGTCCTCGCCGTAGAGGGTGACCGAGTCGAAGGCGGTCGAGAGGCGGTGCGCGGCCTCGCCCTCGCAGAGCAGGTGGAAGCGGTGGTTGGTCTCGGCGGGGCCGCCCTCGCCCGCGAACATGCGCTTGGGGTCCTCGCCCTTGCGGCGGAGCGGGAAGACGCCCGCGGTGAAGGGGAACTCGCCGGGGATGTTCTCCAGCAGGCCGTAGCGCAGGAGCTCGCCGTGCTCGGTGGTCTGGGGGATGGAGACGCGCGGGATGCGCTGCCCAGCGAGGCTCATCACCACCATGGGCTGGCGCACCTCGCGGCCGCGCACGGTGTAGACATAGTCGTCGGCGGCGTAGCGCTCTACGCGCGAGGGCCAGCGCTCCAAGTAGGCGGCGCAGCGGGGATCCACGGCCTGCTTCGCGCTCTGAAGGGCGTCGGCGAGGACGGGCTCGGCGACGGAGCCCGCGAGCTCGGCGCGGGTGAGGTCGAGGCGCTGCACCCGGCGCGCGGCGGCGATCTGCGCGACGGCCCAGGCGTGGTAGGCGCGCACCGCTTCGGCGATCTCGGCGAGGTAGCGCGTGCGGCTCGGCGGGATGAGGCCGGCGCTCACGTCGGAGGCGAGCACGCCCGGGGCGGGGATAGCGCTGGTGCGCTCGAGGCCGCGCTCAGCCAGCAGGCCCACGAGCGCGAGGTAGAGGGCGTCGACGCCCTTGTCGGCGAAGCGGCTGGCGACGGTGCCGAACACGCGCAGCTCGTGGTCGGGCGCCTCGAAGTTATTTCGGTTGCGACGAACTTGTTTGCGGACGTCGCGCAGCGCGTCCTCAGCGCCGCGCTTCTCGAACTTGTTGATGGCGATGAGGTCGGCGTAGTCGAGCATGTCGATCTTCTCGAGCTGCGACTGGGCGCCAAACTCCGGCGTCATGACGTAGAGGCTGGCGTCACTCACCTCGACGATGTCCGCGTCGCCCTGGCCGATGCCGCTCGTCTCCACCACGATGAGGTCGAAGCCCGCGACCCTGCAGGCGGCGACGGCGCTGGCGATGGCCCCGGAGAGCTCGCCCTTGCGACCGCGCGTGGCCAGCGAGCGCATGAAGACGCGCTCGGGCTCGATGGCGTTCATGCGAATGCGGTCGCCGAGCAGCGCGCCGCCGGAGCGACGGCGGGTGGGGTCGATGGACAGGACGGCCACGCGGTCCCGCGGGAAGTCGAGCATCCAGCGGTGGAGCAGCTCGTCGGTGAGCGAGGACTTGCCCGCGCCGCCGGTGCCGGTGATGCCGAGGACGGGCGCGCCGGATGCGACGTCGAGCGCCGCTGAGAGCTCGGTGGGGAGCGGCTCACCGCCCTCGAGCTGGGACTCGGCCAAGGTGATGAGCCGCGCGAGGGACGCGAAGTCCCCGGAGCGCACGTCGTCGAGGGTGGGGGCGCCGAGGGTCTCGTGGCCGGCGCGCGCGCGGGCGAGCAGGTCGTCGATCATGCCCTGCAGGCCCATGTGCCTGCCGTCTTCCGGGGAGTAGATGCGGTCTGCGGCGCCCTCGGCCTGGAGCTGGTCGATCTCGTCCGGCACGATGACGCCGCCGCCGCCGCCGAAGATGCGCACGCCCTTGCCGCCGTGCTCATCAAGCAGCTGCCGCATGTAGCGGAAGTACTCCATATGCCCGCCCTGGTAGCTGCTGACGGCGATGGCGTGGGCGTCCTCGTGAATGGCGGCGAAGGCCACGTCGCGCGCCGACCGGTTGTGGCCCAGGTGGATGACCTCGGCCCCGCTGCTCTGCAAGATGCGCCGCATGACGTTGATGCTGGCGTCGTGCCCATCGAAGAGGCTGGCGGCGGTGACGATGCGGACGGGCGTCTGGGACATGTCGGGCTCCGAGGCTGCGGCCGGAGAGCTTATCCGCGCGGGGGGAGACGCGCAGCGGAGACGTTCTGGCGCGCGCGAAGGCGCAGGTTGCCGTCGCGAGCGCGCGGTGGCACTATTCGGACGCATCACAGGAGACGCCGTCCATGTCGCGCCATCGTGCCCTTCCGTTCGTTCCAATGTTCCTACTTTTCGCCGCCTGTCCGTCATCGTCCGACGAGACTGGAGAAACGGGCTCCGACACGGGCTCCGACACCAGCAGCGACACGGGCTCCGACACCAGCGGCGGCTCGGACACGAGCGTCGATCCTGCGCCGCTCTGTACAGCAGGCACCGTCGCGCCCTTTGGGCTCGTCAACGGCACCGACCACTTCTACGTGGACACCTGGTACGTGCCCGTCGTCGCCGGTGATGTCGTGCGCATCTGGGCAGACAACAACGCGGCCCAAGCCGGGGACATCGCAGCCTTCGCTTGGGACAGCGCTGGGGCGCTGTTGGGCGGCCCCGATGGCGCGGGCGCCTGGGACAATGAGTGGGCGTGCGGCACCGCGACGGCGGACGCAAAGGGTTGCCCAGACGTCACCTACACCGCGACGCAGGATGAGGTGTACTTCGCGGTCGGCGTCGGCGCTTGGAGCGGCACCGCCTCACCCATCGGCTACTGCTTGACGGTGCTCGTGAACGGCGCCGCCGCCGACTTGAGCTCGCCGTCTGGCGACGAGAGCACGGTCCCCTGGGGAACCTGACCGGGAGCGCCCTCCCGGCGAAGGCGCAGGCGCTGCGGCCCGCGCTGACCGCCCTCACCTAGCGGCGAAGCACCCGCGCCAGCCGCTCGACCGCTACCGCCAACGTGGCGGGCGCCGCGCTCGCGAAGCAGAGGCGAAACAGCCCTGGCTCCACGCCGCGCATCGCCGCTCCCGGCGTGAGGTTGAGGTTGGCCTCGTCCAGCAGGTGGCGCCAGAGGACCTCCTCGGCTTCCCAGGTCGGGGGGGCCAGCCAAGCGCGCAGATCGACGAGCAGAAAGAAGCCCGCCTCGCCAGGGAGGTAGGGGATCCCTGCGTCGTCGAGGCGCGCGCTCACGAGCTCGTAGGACGCCCGAAGACGAAGGCGCATGGTGCTCATATAGTCGCGGAGCCACACCTCGTCCGAGAGCCACTGGGTGAGCAGGTGCTGAGTGTCCCCCGAAACGCAGGACCAGTAGGCCAAGGCGGAGACGGCGGCGCGAACCCGCTCGTTCTCGGTGATGAGCACCCCGCAGCGCAGCCCGCTCGCGGCGAAGTCCTTGCTAAAGGCCCACACGACGTGCACCCGCTCGCCGAGCGAGCCCTCCAGCGAAGCCGCGCTCGTGAAGGGACGCTCGCCGTGGACAGAGAGGGCGTAGACCTCGTCCATGACGACGTGCAGCTCGTGAGAGCGCGCCCAGGCGAGGATGGCCGCGAGCTCGGCGGGGCTGTACACGACACCGAGGGGGTTGTTCGGCGAGGTGAAGAGCAGCGCGCGCACGGGCACGGTCGCCGCCTGCAAGGCCGCCTCCAGCTCCGCCGGAGAGACGCGAAAGCCCTCATCGGCGAGGCCGTGTACCGGCACCATGGTGAGTCCGTCTCGGGTCTCGAGGTCCATCCAGAAGCCGGCGTAGCTGGGCGTTGGGACGAGCCCCCCCTCCCCCGCGTCCGCGAGCGCCTGACGAAAGCCCTCGCTCCCCACCATGTCCCCATAGCCAAAGGCCTCGGGGGCCTCGCCGCGGTGCGAGAGCATCGGGACTCCAAGGACGGCGTCGCAGGGTACCAGCTGCGCGAGCACCGCGAAAACCGCGCCACCCGCACGGTCAGCAACATCGACCCCGTCGGTCCGCACGACGCTGTGAGTGCCATGCCAGCACAGCAGACAACGACATCCATGCCGCGACCGCCCGCCCAACACCCAGCCTGATACCCGAAAAACCTGAATTACTAGGCTGGCACAGCTACTGCACATAGCCGAGACACTACTCGGAGACGTACCATGTACAAGCCGCTCACGGCCCTCGCCCTGCTCCTCGCCACCGCCGCTGGTTGCCACAGATACGACGCATCAATGGACACGGGAGGCACCTACGGCGTCGGCGCCGACGCCGCCCCCGAAGGCGCGGTCGTCGTTCAGCCCACCACCACTACGCCTCCCGAGATCAACCCGTGGACGGACGCCGCCACTGACGCCATGTCCACCTTCTCGGTCGACGTGGACAGCGGCAGCTACACGCTCAGTCGCCGCACGCTGAACGAGGGAAGCCTGCCGAACCCCAGCGAGGTGCGCGTCGAGGAGTTCCTCAACTACTTCAAGTACGCCGACCCCGCGCCCACCGGCGACCTGCCCTTCGAGGTCACCCTCGAGTCGGCGCCGTCGCCCTTCGCCCCCACCGACGCCTCCGACGTTCAGCTCCTGCGAATCGGCATTCAAGCCGAGGAGATCCCCCTCGAACAGCGCGACCCGGTCAACCTCGTCTTCTTGCTCGACGTCTCCGGCTCCATGGGCAGCTCCGACAAGCTCGGCCTCGTGAAGTTCGCGATGAAGCAGCTCGTGGACAAGCTCTCCCCCAAGGACACCCTCGGCATCGTGGTGTACGCGGGCGCCGACGGCGTCGTGCTGCAGCCCACCCCGGTGCTCGACAAGAGCAGCATCCTCGACGCCCTCGACAACCTCCAAAGCGGCGGCAGCACCAACGGCGAGGCCGGCATTCGCACCGCCTACAACCTGGCGGAGTCCGCCTTCCGCCAGAACGGCATCAACCGCGTGGTGCTCTGCACCGACGGCGACTTCAACGTGGGGCTCACCGGGACGGCGCTCACCAACCTGATCGAGGACTTCCGCGACCGCGACATCTACCTGACCACCCTCGGCTTTGGCATGGGGAACTACCAGGACGGCACCCTAGAGCAGCTCGCGGACCACGGCAACGGCAACTACGGCTACATCGACAGCCCCAACGAAGCGACGCGTATGCTCGGCGAGAACCTCGTCAGCACCTTACAAGTTGTAGCAAAGGACACCAAGATTCAGGTCGAGTTCAACCCCGCTACGGTCGAGCGCTGGCGCTTGATCGGCTACGAGAACCGCCTGCTCAACGACGCCGACTTCGCGAACGACGCCGTGGACGCGGGCGACATCGGCGCGGGACACCACGTCACCGCCTTGTACGAGATCGACCGCGTGGATGGCGGCAGCGGCGAGCTCATCGCCGACGTCGCGATTCGCTACAAGGAGCCCAACGCCGACACCAGCACCGAGCACCACTGGACGCACAGCGGCAGCGACTCCATCGCGACCTTCGAGGGCTCGAGTCGCGCGATGCAGTGGGCAGCAGCGGTCACCGAGTTCGCGGAGATCCTGCGCGAGAGCCCGCACGCGGAAGGCGACCGCTTCGGCGACGTGAGCGCCATCGCGGCGGCGGCGGCCCCAGAAGGCGACCGGCCCATCCTCCGCCAAGAGCTGCTCAACCTCGTGGACATCGCGGCCGCGCTGAAGCACTAAGACCAGCGGGCGACCAAAGCCTTGCGCTCGGTCGCCCACTCGCCCCCTATCGCACGCCGATCCACAGCTTGCCAGTGCTCGTCTGCACCTTGTTGCAGAGCGGGTAGCCGATGGAGCGCGAGTCATAGGGGCTGGGGTGGGCGCCCTTGCTGGAGTCGGTGCTGTTGCAGTCGACGCCGCTCTTGTAGTGGTAGTTACCCCAGATCATGTTTTGGCAGCTTCCACAGCCATCGTCGTCCTGAAGCACCATGAAGCCGTAGCTGGCCTCGGCCTTGTGGGTCGCCATGCAGTTGGGTGTCGTTCGGTTGGACGCGTCGGCAAGGTAGCCGTGCTGGTACTGCGCGTCGACGGTACCGGTATACCAACCGTAGCTCTCCGTCTTGTTGTAGCGCCACCACGACAGGGCACCGCTGTCGTCGGTGCAGGCGTAGATCATCTGCGCAAAGATAAGGGTTGACGGTCCGTTCGCGACGTCGCGCTGCGCGTTGAGCGCGGCGGGCAGCACAGGGTTTGGCGTCATGTTGTTGCCGTAGTACCCATCGAAGTGCGCCGCGTCGACGTAGTACAGCATCGTCCAGCCACCGCCATCGGTGGTCATGTCGCAGTAGGCCTGCATCGCGTTGCTCGTGTTGCCGTCCGCGTCGGGGTCGAGCCAGTAGGTGCCGCTCGGCGAGGTCGGGTGTTGGGCGTGCAGCGTCGCACAGGTGAAGGCCGCCGAGGTCTGCGTGAGGCCCGTGTGACAGCTCTTCCAGCAGGTCGCGTCGGTGTCGTCGGTGTCGTCGCCACCCGCCTGGGTCGCGTTGTGGCCGTCACCGTCTCGGTCGAAGTCGTTGCCGCCATTACAAGCGTCGTCCACGCCGTTGTACCAAACCTCGGGACCCGCCGGGGAGATCGCCGGATCGGAGTCGTTGCAGTCGCCGTCGCACACGCGGTAGCTGTCCCCGTCGGCGTCCGCTTCGTCCGCGCCCGTGCTCGGGTCGCAGTCGTTGTCGACGCCGTCGCAGACCTCGGCGTCGCCTGGGTACCGGCGCGCGTCGGTGTCGTCGCAGTCGCCACCGACCGAACCAAATCGCTTGGGCGCCTCGCAGGCCTCGACCGACACGAGGTAGTCGCCCCACCCGTCCTCATCGAGGTCGATGTACCAGACCGAGCGGTCGACAGCGGCTTCGTCCACCTTTCCATTGCAGTTCTCGTCCACGCCATCGCACGTCTCGACCGCGCCGGGGTACACGCTGGCGTCCGCGTCGTTGCAGTCTCCCGCGCAGGTCGACGCGCCGTCGCGGTCGGCGTCCGCCTCGTTGGCGGGGAGATCGCCGCAGCTGTTCGCGAGGCCGTCACAGAGCTGCGGCGCGCCCGGATAGACCGTCGCGTCGAGGTCATCGCAGTCGTCGCCCGGCGCGACGTAGCCAGGGGGCACCGTACACGCCGCGAGGTCGGCCCCCGAAGGTGCGCCGTGCCCGTCGAGGTCAGCGTCGAAGTACCAGGTGGTCGCGTCCACCGCGTCCGCCTCGTTGATTTGGCCGTCACAATCGTTGTCGATGGCGTCCGAGCAGCGCTCAGGAGCGAGGGGGTAGGCGGTCGCCGCGCCGTCGTCGCAGTCGGTGTTGTCCGCGACCTGACCAGGTGCGGCAGCGCAGGCGGCTTGGCCCGTGCTTGGGTCGCCGAACCCATCGCCGTCGGCGTCGGCGTACCACGTCGGCGCGTCCGCAGCGTTCGCGTCGACAGCGCCATCGCAGTCGTTGTCCACGCCGTCGCAGAGCTCAGTGGCGCCAGGGTGTCGCGCTGCGTCCGCGTCGTCACAGTCGTCGCACGCGGAGGAGCCGTCGCCGTCCGCGTCCGCGAAGCCGATCGAGCCGTCGCAGTTGTAGTCGTCCGGCGCGTCGCAGCTCTCGTCCGGCGCGCCCGGATGGTAAGCGGTGGAGGCGTCGTTGCAGTCGTCGGCGTTATCGACGTAGCCGTCCGGCATGGAGCACGCTGTCAGGCTGTTGTCCGCCGCCCCGTAGCCGTCTCCGTCGGCGTCCGCGTAATAGGTGGGCGCGTCCGTGGCCCCCTCGTCGACCTGACCGTCGCAGTTGTCGTCGAGCCCGTCACAGCGCTCGGGCGCGCCCGGGTAGACGGCTGCGTTCGAGTCGTCGCAGTCGTCGTCCTTGAAGCCGTCGTGGTCAAGGTCACCGCCCTGACACGCAGCCAGGGTCAATAGCAGCAAGGGAAGCGAAGCGAGCAGGCGCATGGGAGCTCCAAGTGACGATCGGACTCCGCCGCGACGCGGTAGGGAGTCGTCTCCCCCTTCGTACCACACGCGGCGCGTGCTACGACGGCGGGCGACCGCAGCCCAGCGCTCGGTCGCCCCTCACCTCACTAGCGCACGCCAATCCACAGCTTGCCGGTGCTGGTCTGCACCTTGTTGCACAGCGGGTAGCCGATGGAGCGCGTGTCGTAGGGGCTGGTGTGGGAGCCCTTGCTGGAGTCGGTGTTGTTGCAATCACCACCGCTCCGGTAGTGGTAGTTGCCCCAGATCATATTGGAGCAGTTTCCACAGCTATCGTTGTCCTGAAGCACCATGAAGCCGTAGCTGGCCTCGGCCTTGTGGGTCGCCATGCAGTTGGCTGTCGTTCGGTTGGACGCGTCGGAGAGGTAGGCGTGCTGGTAGTCTGCGGCGACCGTCCCCGTGTACCAACCGTAGCTCTCGGTCTTGTTGTAGCGCCACCACGACAGCGTGCCGCTGTTGTCGGTGCACCCGTAGATCATCTGCGTAAAGCCAAGGGACGACGGGCCGTTGGCGACGTCGCGCTGAGTGTTGATCCCCACGGGCAGCACGGCGTTCGGCGTCTTGTTGTTGCCGTAGTACCCATCGAAGTGCGCCGCGTCGACGTAGTACAGCATCGTCCAGCCACCGCCGTCCGTGCTCATGTCGCAGTAGGCCTGCACCGCGTTGCTCGTGTTGCCGTCCGCGTCCGGGTCCAGCCAGTACGTCCCGCTCGCTGAGGTCGGGTGGTCGACGTGCAACGTCGCGCAGGTGAAGGCCGCCGAGCTTTGGCTCAGGCCGGTGTGGCAGTCCTGCCAGCAGGTCGCGTCCGTGTCGTCCGTGTCGTCGCCACCCGAAGTGACCGCGTTGTGCCCGTCGCCGTCTTGGTCGTAGTCGTTGCCGCCATCACAAGCGTCGTCCACCCCGTTGTACCAAACCTCGACGGCCGCAGGGGAGATCGCCGCGTCCGAGTCGTTGCAGTCCCCTTCGCACCCGCGGTAGCCGTCCCCGTCCGCGTCGGCTTCGTCCGTGCCCGTGTTCGAGTTGCAGTCGTTGTCGATGCCATCACAGCTCTCGGCGTTGCCCGGGTACCGAAGCGCGTCCGCGTCGTCGCAGTCCCCCCCCTGCGACGTGAAGTCCGTGGGCGCCGAGCACGCGTCGGCCGACACCCCGTCGTCGCCGCGGCCGTCCTGATCGAGGTCGAGGTACCACACCGAGCGGTCCACCGCGGCCTCGTCCACCTGGCCGTTGCAGTTCTCGTCGACGCCGTCGCAGGTCTCCACCGCGCTGGGGTGCACGTTGCCCTTCGCGTCATCGCAGTCACCAGCGCAGATGCGCGAGCCGTCGGCGTCGGCGTCGGCCTCGTTCGGCGGCAGGCCGCCACAGTCGTTCGCGAGGCCGTCGCAGAGCTGTGGCGCGCCCGGATAGACCGTCGCGTTGAGGTCGTTGCAGTCGTCCGTCGACGCGACAAAGCCGCTAGGAACTGTACAAGCCGTGCGATCTGCGCTGGACGCGGCGCCGTGTCCGTCTTGGTCCGCGTCGAAGTGCCACGTGGCGGCGTCCACCGCGTCAGGCTCGTTGATTTGGCCGTCACAATCGTTGTCGATGGTGTCCGAGCACAGCTCAGGGGCGAAGGGGTAGGCCGACGCCGCGCCGTCGTTGCAGTCGCTGTGATCGAGCACCTGCCCATTCGAAGCGGCGCACGCTGTGCTGCTCTGGTTGGGGTCGCCGAAGCCGTCCGCGTCCGCGTCCGCGTACCAGGTCTTGGCGTCCACGGCGCCGACATCTACGGCGCCGTCGCAGCTGTTGTCCAAGCCGTCACAGACCTCGGCCGCGCCCGGGTGTGCGCTCGCGTGCGCGTCGTCGCAGTCCGTGTTGTCCGCGACCTGGCCGGTCGTCGCGGCGCAGGCCGCCTGCCCCGTGGTCGGGTCACCGAACAGGTCGCCGTCGGCGTCGGTGTACCAGGTCGGCGCGTCCGTCGCGTTCACGTCGACCGTGCCGTCGCAGTCATTGTCCACGCCGTCGCAGAGCTCGGCTGCGCCCGGGTGCCGCGCGGCGTTGGTGTCGTCGCAGTCATCGCAAGCGGGGGTGCCGTCGCCGTCCACGTCCGCGAAGCCGATCGAGCCGTCGCAGTTGTAGTCGTCCGGCGCGTCGCAGCTCTCGTCCGGCGCGCCCGGATGGTAAGCGGTGGAGGCGTCGTTGCAGTCGTCGGCGTTATCGACGTAGCCGTCCGGCATGGAGCACGCTGTCAGGCTGTTGTCCGCCGCCCCGTAGCCGTCTCCGTCGGCGTCCGCGTAATAGGTGGGCGCGTCCGTGGCCCCCTCGTCGACCTGACCGTCGCAGTTGTCGTCGAGCCCGTCACAGCGCTCGGGCGCGCCCGGGTAGACGGCTGCGTTCGAGTCGTCGCAGTCGTCGTCCTTGAAGCCGTCGTGGTCAAGGTCACCGCCCTGACACGCAGCCAGGGTCAATAGCAGCAAGGGAAGCGAAGCGGGTGTAGCCGGGCCTCCGTCAGGTCGCGAGCCACCCGAGGGTTGATGAAAGGCGGACAACGGGTGATCTCACGGGCTCTATGTACTTCCCCCGAGCCCCCCGGAGCCCGCCGTGTCCGTAATAAC
>Ga0210044_10005396_pt1 | contig 17309 bp, 13 predicted proteins | sample CryGey13umfilter_2_FD_183959 | JGI IMG/M metagenome (GOLD analysis project Ga0210044, IMG submission 183959) | Groundwater microbial communities from aquifer in Utah, USA - Crystal Geyser 4/9/14 3 um filter (SPAdes) (version 2) | ecosystem: Environmental > Aquatic > Deep subsurface >... | reverse complement strand
AAAACATTGTTTCATTGCCACACTGTTTCATTGTTAATTATTTAAAAAAATATATTTTTCAAAAAATGTTTTGGTTTTTGAACTAACGAGTAAATACAATTTTATTTCATCTTTCTTAACTATAATTCCTACTACAACTTTGGACATAAAAAATCTTTAAAAACAAAAAAATACAACTTTATCCGAAAATCCGTATTATCAGTATATCCGAATATTTTAAATATTCTCCACCAAACTAGCAAAATTAAGAAGTTTTTCTTCACTAAGTCTTGGACCAATAATCTGCATACCAACTGACAAATTTTTACTATCTTTACCAACTGGTATAGAAATACCTGGCAAACCAGCCACAGCACTAGGACTAACAAAAACATCAGCCAAGTACATCGCCATAACATCATCTTTTTTGGCACCAATACCAAAAGCTGTAAAAGGTGAAGTCGGTGTAATAAGTAAATCTACTTGAGCAAAAGCTTGATTGAAATCTTCAATAATAAGTGTACGTACTTTTTGAGCTTTACTATAATAAGCATCATAATAACCAGAAGATAAACTATAAGTACCAACCATAATACGACGTTTTACTTCTTCAGGAAAACCTTCACCACGAGATTTTGCATAAATATTGTACAAATCATGTGCCTCGCTTGATCTCACACCATAACGTACACCATCCAAGCGACCAAGATTTGAACTATCTTCACTTGGGACAATAATATAATAAACAGGAATACCATATTTAGTATATGGCAAAGAAACTTCTTTGAATTCTACATCAAATTCACTATTGGATTTTATTTTTTCAATTTTTTCTTCCACAATTTTTCTAGTTTCTTCATCCATACCATCAATATTGAAATATTCTTGTGGCAAACCAATCACAAATTTTTCTTTTTTATCTAAATTTTTGCTATATTTTGGCACAGCATCAGTCACCGTCGTTGCGTCTTTGTCGTCTTTTCCTGCCATGACTTCCATCAAAATCGCAATATCTTCAACAGTCTTTCCCATCGGACCAACAGTATCAAGCGAACTCGCCATTGGCATAATACCATAGCGAGAATTGCGTCCATAACTTGGACGAAGACCAACAATACCACAAAAACTGGCTGGCTGACGAATAGAACCCCCAGTATCTTCAGCAATAGCAAAAATACATTGATAATCTGCCACAGCAGCAGCAGAACCACCAGAAGAGCCACCAGACACTTTGGTCAAATCATGTGGATTAGCAACTGGCCCATACATGGAATTTTCATTACTAGCCCCATGCCCAAAAGCATCACAATTATTTTTGCCAAGTAAAACTGCACCTTGAGCGCGAATCTTAGTAATCACAGTAGCTTCAAAAGGTGGCACATAATTGTCTAAAATTTTGGCAGCGCCTGTTGAGCGTGCGTCTAAAGTATCAATAGCATCTTTGACTGCAAAAGGAATACCAGTCAACATTTGTTGCTGTCCAGCTTCAATCATTTCATCAGCTCTCTTGGCTTCTACTAAAGCATTTTCTTCAAAAATAGAAATAAACGCATTGATATCTTTGTTTCTTTCTTTTATTCTTTCCAGACAAGCCTTAGTCAAATCTACCGAAGTAAATTCTTTATTTTTGAGACCTTCGTAAGCTCCCCTAATTGTTAGTTCGTTTAAACCTTTCATAATATTAACAATACGGATTTCCGGATAATATGGATGCTCCGGATTTTTATAAACACGTCTTTAATTATATCCGGATCATCCGTATTCCACCCAAGGCGGACAGGTATCCGAATATCAGGATTGTTATTCAAAAACGGCATCAACCTTCAAAAGATCCCCAGATTTTTCAGGAAAAAGTGCGATTAATTTTTGTCTTTTTTCTTCCGATGATTCCACGACAGTATCTTCACGAACGACATCTTCTAGTCCTGTTACTTGGGTAGTTTCCACCACTCCTTCGGTATCTACTTCACTCAACATATTGATATAATCAAAAACAGTGGACAATTGTTCACTATACATTTCTATTTTTTCATCTTCCAATTGCAGGCGAGCCAAAGTGGCTATTTGCAATACTTGTTCTTTTTCTAATTTCATAATGAATATATTATAACAATTTATAGAGCTAATTGCAAGAATGAAAAAAGAATGACAAAACTTGACTAAATTTATAGAAAAATAGTATATTATAGATAGGTCCAGTTGGTTGAATATCCACCCTTACGGTATCCATAAGATCCCTAGAGTGTATTAGCCCACCAACCAACTGGACCCACACTCAACCTAAAATTGACTTTTTCAACAAAATATAATATTATCTAACCGGCTAGCCGATAGAGAGTGAATTGCTGATTGTGCCTACGCACTCCATCAATTTACCACTGTAACTCTATCGGCCAGCCATCTTCACAAAATCAAAACATTCCTAAAATATAGGGATGTTTTTTGAACAAAAAATTTATAAAATTAAAAAGTGATCAAGTGATTAGGTGTTGAAGTGATTAAGTGATAATTTACAACAACTTCAAAAAATTTTCTTCATCCAAAATCTTCACACCTAATTCTTGAGCTTTATCATACTTACTACCTGGATTTTCTCCTGCCACCACATAGCTTGTTTTTTTACTGACAGAACCAACCACTTGTCCACCATTACTTTTTATTTTTTCAGTTATTTCTTCTCTTGAGAGATTTGACAAAGTACCAGTAAGCACAAAAGTCATACCAGACAATTTATTAGAAGCTCTTTGTTTTTTGACTGTTTGAATCTTTACAGTATTTTCCAACAATTCCAAAATTAATTTTTGCTTTTCTTTATCATTGAAATATTCAAAAATAGAACTAGCCACTCTAGGGCCAACATCTGACAAATTTTCCAATTCTTCTTTGGTTGCTTTCATCAGTTTGTCTAAGTTCAAAAAATGTTCTGCCAATTTTTCAGCAGTCTCTTCACCAACGTGCAAAATTCCCAGAGCAAAAATAAATCTCGCCAAAGTCACTTTCTTAGAGTTCTCAATTGCTCCAATCAAATTTTGGGCTGACTTCAAAGCAAAGCGTTCCAAAGCTTCCAAGTCACCAAGTTTCAAAGTAAAAATATCTGCGACATTTTTTATCAGTCCCTCATCAAGTAATTGCTCCACAATCTTTTCTCCCATACCATCTATATCAAAAGCTTTTTTGGAAACAAAATGAATAATATTTTCCAATTCTTTGGCATAGCATTTATTGTTGCTACAAACAAGCGCGACACCCTCTTTGTTGTCTCCTGACAAACTATATTTTTTTATTTCCGAATGACAAACAGGACATACTTTTGGTTGTCGCACTTTCTTTTCTTCACCAGTTCGGAGCTTATCCAAAACCCGGACAACTTTGGGAATAATATCTCCTGCTTTTTCAACTACTACACTATCACCTACTCGCACACCCAATCTTTCAATTTCGTCAAAATTATGTAAAGTTGCATGAGTCACAGTCGTACCAGCCAATTTGACTGGTTCCATTAAGGCAACTGGTGTCAAAGCACCAGTACGCCCCACTTGCCAATATATTTCTTTTATTTTGGTTGTCCCCTGTTCAGCCGGAAACTTGAGCGCAATAGCCCAACGAGGAGATTTTCCTGTAAAACCTAATTGATTTTGATACTTTACTTGATTAATTTTTATCACTACTCCATCTATCCAAAAACCAAAGCTATTTTTTTTCTTTTGCAATTCTTCATAAAATTTCCAAATTTCATCCATAGTCTGACAAACTTTCCAATGATTGTCTGTCAAAAAACCCAAAGTCTGCAAAGTATGTAATTCTTCCTCTTGCGAATTTATTTGTAAAATGTTTGCATCAACTTTGGAAATGTCATAAGTTGTAAGACCAAGTTTTCTATCAGCCACAATCTGAGAATCCAGCTGACGAATAGTACCAGCTGCGGCGTTGCGAGGATTTGCAAACAAAGCTTCACCTATTTTTTCTCTTTGCTTATTTATCAGAGCGAGTATCTTAGCCGACAACCAGACCTCTCCCTCAGCCACCATATCTATTTTTTGCTTCAATTTTAGTGGTACAGAATGAATTGTCTTGACATTGACAGTCACATCCTCTCCTACTTTGCCATCTCCTCTGGTAGCGGCTGTCTCCAAAATACCATTTTTGTAGGTAAGAACCATGTGCAAACCATCAATTTTCAATTCACAAACATAATTCAAATCTTTTGGTCTCGCACCCAATTCTTTTTCCAAAATTTTTAGATTTCTTTCTTGCCAATTTGCCAAATCTTCCCTATCAAAAGCATCATCAAAAGACCACTGTGTGACTGTGTGGGTAATTTTATTGAATTTGTCCAAAGGTTTGCCGGCCACACGTTGCGTTGGTGAGTCTGTTGTAATAATTTCTGGATGCAACTTTTCAATCTTACGAAGTTCATCCATCAAACCATTGTACATTTGATCTGTGACCTCAGGATCGTTTAACACATGGTAGCGATAACGTAAATCGTCTATTTGGGCACGTAATTTTTCAATTTTTTTTAAATCTAACTTCATATCAGTGTAATCTTAATTTGTTTTTATGTTTTAATAAATAGAGATAAGGAGATAAATTGAGATAAAAAATTTTCTGTGTAATCTATAAATAATCTGCGTAGTCAATGTCAAAATATCAATCGAAGATACCAATTCAATATTTGACTACCAAAAAACATAGTAACAAATGTAGCCACACTCAAATAAGTACCAAAGGCTACTTCAGTTTTCATACCCTTCTTTTTAGTCAAAACTAATATAATACTAAAAATACCACCAATAATGTAAGCCAACCACAAGGCTAACAAAAGTAATTTCCATCCCAACAAAATACCCATCAAAATACCAATTCTAATATCTCCACCACCAATCCATTTGCCTTTGGAGACTACAAATTGTAATAAAAAAAATCCACCGCCAATCACAGCGCCAAGTAACATTGACAACCAACTAGTATTTAAAAATAAAGAAAGTACGAATAAAATTCCAGCCGAACCCAAAGTTATACTATCAGAAACTTCCATGTACTTGGTATCATAAATAAAAATAAAAAGCAATGCAAAAACAGCCAAACAATCTCTAATTATAAGTAACCAAGAAAAATCTCCCATGAGAGAATGATAATAAAAAATAAAACTAAACAAAAAAGCCAATAATAATTCTACTACTGGGTACTGCCAGCCAATTTTTTTGTGGCAGTGTTTGCATTTGCCAAATAAAAAAATAAAACTAAAAACAGGAATATTCTCATACCAAGTCAATTGTTTGTGACATTTGCTACATTCTGATCTAGTAAGCAAAGATTTTTTTTTATGGAGTCGCCATTCCAAAGCATTTAAGAAACTACCAAAAACTAAGCCTATCACAAAAAATAGTAAAAAAAACAAAATTTGCACTGAAAACATAAAATAGTTAAATCAAATTAGTAAGACAAATACAGTATAATTATAACACAAATCTACAACTTAAAAAAGCCCCAGAATAGGACTTTTTTAAGAAGTATAATATCAAAATAGATACTATTGTGACATACCAGATTCTGTAGCTGTTACAGTACCAATAGCAAATCCACCAGCACCTGCAGTTAAAATACCATGGATCGTGTATCCAGTACCATCAGTTGAGACATAATCATAGTATTCATTAGCATCAGGTCCTTTTGGAACTAAACCCATATAAGGAGATGGACATTCAGTAGATCCAGTAGCATGAAAACCGGATGTGTTCAAACAAGCGTGAGTATCATCACCTAAATCTATAGCAATAGCTGTTGTTGTAGGATAAGAACTGTGATCAGTATAAAACAATTCAAGAGCAGTTTGCACTTGTTTAATGTCTGAAAGACGTTTGGCGTCATTAGCTTTTTGACGAGCTGAACCAAGGGCTACTACTGCAAGAGTAGAGAGCACACCGATAATGGCGATGACAACCAAAAGTTCGATCAAAGTAAAACCTTTTTTATTCATTTCGTTTCACCCCCCTCCCATTTTTTCAAGAATAATTTCATAATTTCTTTATTTATAATTGTAAAACACTCTTTACTTTGTCCACTGTTTCTGAAGGTTTGTAGTGAGCTTTGATAAGATAATCTACAGCACCTAAACCAAGACCTTTGTCCACATCATCCTTTTGTCCCAAGTTTGTCAACAATACAACAGGAATACTTACCAAACTCTTGTCTTTCTTCAAATTTTCTAAAACCTCAAATCCATCCATCTTTGGCATCAGTATATCCAACAAAATAATATCTGGCTTTTTTTTCTTGGCCATTTCCAACCCTTCTAGACCATCAGTAGCTACTATTACTTTGAATTTTTCCATTTCAAATTTTGTTTTGTATATATTACCCAAAAAAGTATCGTCTTCAATGAGTAAAACCAAAGGTACTGGATTTGTCATATAAAAAAGTTAATCTAACTAATACAATTATAACAAAATAACTAGTAAATACACAGCTATCTTGTGGATAAATAAAATATTTCAAAAATTTCTCAAAGCTAATCCTATTGCCACCGACATTCTAGGGCCTAAATTATCCAAAATTTTGTTGATACCATCTTGATGCATCACTCTAGCCCAAGGATTACCAATAAATACTTTCATATCAAATTGACTAGTAATATAATCTTTCAATACAGGGAATAAACTAGAACCGCCAGTCAAAATAATTTTTTCAGGACGTTTACCAATGTTTACATTTTGTTTCAAGTACAAATCAAAACTATATTTTATTTCTTTGACAATTGGATCAAGAATCTGTATAAAGGAATCCACAGACAAATGAGGGTTATCAACTGACAAACTTAATTTTATTTTATTCGCGACATCTTCATCAAAACCCAAAGAAGAAGCCAAAATTTTGTCAAAATCATTACCTCCAATTTGCAAACTTCTATAAGTCATTGGGGTAGCATTATCTATTATAAAAAAATTAGTTCTTTCAGCCCCCACGTCCACCACCATGGAAACGGCACTATCATGCCCCACCAAAGATCTAGCCAGTGCAAAGGCTTCAGTTTCTAGTTCCATTAGTTTTAACCCCGCTCTTTGAAAAATAGCCGAATAGAATGATATAAGCATTTTTGGAGCAGCCGTTACCAGTAAGCTAATATTGCCGTTGTCATGTGTAGTCGCAATCTTTTGGGGGATAATCTGCATATCATCCACTGAATAAGGTATCATCTTGGCAATCTCCGAACGCACTATAGAAGAAATCATTTTTTCTTCTACTTTGGGCAGATTCATGACAGTGTGGAAAACTTGTGATACTGGCAGACTAGAGGAGGCATGAGTAGTCTGAACTCTAGCTTTTTTCAAAAGATATTTGAGCATCTGAGCATATTCATTGACACGAGCATCCTTCATTATCAAATCATTAAGACGTCGAGCTTCTATTTTTTTTCTATCTTCTTTTTCAACTCCAGAATATTTATTATCATTTTCTTTGTTAAGTTCATCAATATTTTTTTCCGTAGTCTGCTGTAAATGAATATCCAGTTTTTGTTCCAAAATTCCATAAGTCCAAAGCTGTGGTCTATTTTTGGTATTTTTGAGTTCCACGATCTTAAGACCATGGGCGCCAATATCCACTCCCAAATAACTTTTTTCTTTTGCCATAAAAGATAATCTAAATAATAAAGATATTATAGCACAAAGACATAATAATAGACAATAGAACAAAGTCGAAAGTTCATTCCGTCCACAGTCCAAGACGTGCAAAGCAACACGAACCCACCTTGGGCGGAAAAGTTCGTGATGTAAAAGTCATTATAAAAATTTCTAATTCACCTAATATCTAATTTCTAATAAAATTATAAATAAAGAAATCAAAATTACCCTTTTACCTAACTTAAATTATTAGTACTAGTAATTTAAAATTTTATTAGGTGAATTAGGAATTAGAAATTAGGTGAATTTTAATTGGTATACATCTTCAAACCATCTGCATCTAATTTAAGAAAAATATCACCTTGCAAATCTGTCCGCCAAATAGTACTAGAAGCAATTCTCTCTAAACGACTCAAAATACGACGCGAAGGATGCCCAAATTTATTATTCAAACCACAAGAAGCAATTGCATCGTGTGGGCTAGTTATCTTGATAAAATTTTTGCTAGAAGAACTATCACTACCGTGGTGTCCTAGTTTCAAAACATCGGCATCCAATTGGTCACCATAAGTGACTATCAAATATTTTTCTAATTCTTCCTCAGCATCTCCCATAAATAACAAATTTTTATCTAAATACGATAATTTGAAAACAATAGAAGTGTTATTAGCATTGGCTTCAACAGTTGAGTTGGGAACATTTTTATTATCTGGTATAGAATGATCTGGATACAAAATATGAATCGTTGTACTGGCAATATTCCAGACATCTTCTTTGTTGGCCTCTATATAATTGGCATTTTCATTTTGGATAGCCGACAAAAAAGCTTCCCACATTTGATCCCCTCTTTTTTCCAAACCACTATAAACAATATTTTTTATTTGGAAACGATTCATAACTTCTGTACAACCACCGTAGTGATCCAAATCTGGATGAGTGACTAATAAATAATCAATGTCATGATCATAATAAGGCATTACCCGACCTAAAGCTTCCAAAATACGACCGTCAATTGAACAATCAACCAACAATTGTTGCCCATCTGGAAATTCAATAAAACTAGCATCCCCTTGTCCGATGTCTAAATAAGTTACTTTAAGTCCATTAGAAATTGCTTTACCAGCTACTTCAGTTTTAGAGATATTCACTTGTTTATTTTTCTTAACAAAAAAGAGCATAGACAAAACTATAGCTAAAATTAGCAGAATAATTAATTGTACTTTTTTCATATTTTTTTCTTCTTTATATTTTTATAAACCCAAAAAATTATTAAAAAATAAGAAAAAAACATCGTCCACAAAGAAAACTTGAGGTCAATAACAGCAAAAGACAAATTGGCAAAAAATGTTACTACAACCACGATATATTTCATCATCACAAAAGCCAACCAAGATAAAACCTGAGCTAAAGGCAAAAAGACAAAACTCAAAACTACGACCAAAAAACCGCTAAACATAATCCAAGGCAAAATCCACAAAATAAGAATATTGACTATTGGAGAAACAATAGATAATCTGTTGAATTGATACAAAATCAAAGGCAAAGTAGCTACAATTGCTCCGAGTGTCGTGACCAAGGATTCTTTGACACCAAAAATTTCTAGCATCTTAGCAAAATATTTTTCAATAATAGGTACAATGTAAATAAGTCCTAAAGTAGAAATAAAAGAAAGCTGAAAACCAACATCCCAAACCAAAATATAGGGATTTTGTAAAGTCATGAGTGTAACTGTCAAAACCATAACATTCGCCACATTTGCTTTACGCCCAATTTGTTTAGTAAGCAAAACCAAGACTCCCATAATTCCCGCTCTAACCACCGAGGCACTAGCTCCAGCAAAAATTACAAAAACAAAAATACCAAAGACAATCAGCCAAAAAGCTTTTTTACGAGGAATATAAAATCTCGTACAAAAAGCAATCAAAATCGTGGAAACAATAGTAATATTGTAACCAGAAATAGCCACAATATGGGTAACCCCAGTACGACTAAACAAATCATTCAAAGTACCCAAACCACCCCTGTAACCATATAAAAGCCCCGCCATGAAGCTGGCATAGGGTTCGTGCCATAATGTATTGATTTTGCCTGCAATTATAATTTTTAAGGCAAATATTTGCTTAAGGAAAAAACTACCCCCATTTTCCCCTATTTTATCAATTTGACTAGGAATACAATCCACAAAAACACCATACCTAGCCAAATACTTATCATAACGAAAATCCTCCACAGGCTCTGGTTTTTGTAATAAACAAGTAATTCTCAATTTGTCGCCATACTTATAACGTGGGTAAAGTCCGGATTTAAAATAAAAATTACCTTTTATGGTAATTCTTTTTTGCTTTGTTTTTTCTTCACTCAAAAACTGGGCTGAAACAATATAACGTACACCATCAAGGCGTATATCTGGCTCACTACTTACAAAACCTTCTACAACTTCTGTTTCTCCAAAAAAAGATACTAAATTTTTATTATTATTTATAGGGACAGTCACTAAATAACGCAGAGAACCAAAAACAAAAAATAATAAACAAAAAAAGACAAAACGTAGCAAAATATTATGCCAAAAAATAATCACAAAACTAAACAAAACTACTAGACAAACAACTATAAACAAAAAACTAAATCGCCAGTCAAAAATAGAAAATAAAAATACCCCTAACAAAAAAGAAAAACAGTACACAAAAAATGTCCTGCTTTTTGATGTTAAAATTTTGTTCATATTCCCTTCCTATTTAAAAAATTAGGTACCAAAATCATCTAAATAAATTTCTTCACCACTATCTGTGGTAAATTTACGTTTGCCAGAATTATTATTTACAACTTGAACACTCTTGTCCACTGGCAAATTGAGAATATTTTCCATTGGTAAATCAGCTGGTGGCTCGGCTGCTTTTGTTTCAGCTTTTTGCACCAAAGGAGTCTTGACATGGGACATAGGAAAATGCCAGAGAGTGGCTAATTCTTCAATATTGAAGACTACTGCTTTGGCTCCCACATTCATTTTTCTTTTTACATAAGCTTTGAGCAAATCATTTTTTTTCTTAATCACAGCCTTCTTGCCACGGACGTCAGTGGAAGACTTTAGCACAATAGAATTTGAGGTAGGGCTATTGAACTGATTGATAGCGCCCATGAGAGCATTGACACCTCTTTCTTTCTTAAATACTTCTTTTCTAGCCACATAGACTGCTCGTAATTTTGTCTTGAGACCTATTTTGCTAATTTTTGCTTCCATTGCTTCCAAGATTTTCTGTTGACCTGGTGTCAAATATTTTATTTGATTTTTTTCTTCTTTACTTGCAGGTTTATCATCTCCAGAACCACGTTCAAAACCAGTGATTTGAGCACTGAGTTCACTAATACCTTTACCAATTTCTTTGGTCAAAAAATTGTCAGTTACAAAAGACAAGGGATTTTTTTTGGGAGTTGTTTTTTCACCAATTAAAGATTTTATCTTTTCAATAGCTTTTTCTTTCCAATTATTGTCAATCGGCTCTACCAAAATTTGAAACCACATTTGTTCACCAACACCAATACGAGTAAAACTTTCCAAAAAAGTACCCATTGGATCTTTGAGGACAGTGTCTTTGGAAATATTATGTTCAAAATCACGATAACTACGCAATGGATAAGCAGAATCTTCGGACAAAGTAAAATCTCCTACCCAAACATCATATTCATTATTAGGATATGTCTGTGGGACAGAAGTAACATAATCTTCTACTTCCGTAAGCTCTGCATCTGGATACTGGGCATAAACAGACGTCTCTACCAAATCTCTAAATTTTTCTTCCGTTCTGATGATAAATTGAATATAACCCTCAATACTTACTATTTCCAAACTAAACCCTCTTTGTTTGTATCCTTCACGAAATTTATCACGAAGATCCGGCTTACTAAAAGCTCCTGCCAAATGAGCAAACATTTGCTCCACTGCCAAAGGGGTTTGGACATTCTCTGGCGGAATATCAATAGCCAAAACCATATACTTCCATTTGGAAGTATTTTTGGTATCCTGCATATGATCAGCATAAAAATTGACTATTGCAAAAGCAAGAAGCCAAACAAAAACTATCCAACCAAAAATAGCAAACAATTGGGCGACAATTGTCCAAATAGGTTGAACAAAAAAATTTGTTAAAACATTGAAATAGTCACCAAATGAAGTAAAGTCCATATCTTAGACATTTAACAATTTGTGTATAAGAGGATAAAGCAGTATCAGACCTAAAAATAACCAAAACCAACCCAAAGTCCCAGCCACATATCCAGCAAAATAAACCAAGGCCAACAAAATTATTACCAAAGTAGTAATAAGATGTTGTAAAATTTTATCACTCATATAAAAAAATTAGAATACTATATTGAGTATTATAACACAAAACAAAAATTCCCGAAACTACGGGAATTTTTTGATTATAAAATGTTTTTATTTTTTAGCCATCTTTTGCCAAACTACTAACAGTGGACTAGCCAAGAAAATAGATGAGTAGGTACCCAAGAAAATACCAATAATCAGAGCTAAAGAAAAATAATGGATAGTGCTACCACCAAAGAAGAACAAAGCCACCAAAACTAACAAAGTAGTAAAGGAAGTATTGATAGAACGAGAAAATGTTTCGTTGACACCTTTGTTCACCACATCATCAAAATGTTCATAACCATATTTGATCAAATTCTCACGTACACGATCGAATACTACAATAGTATCATTGACAGAATAACCAAAGATAGTAAGCATAGCTACTACAAAAGGAATATCTACTTCTACACCATAAAAATGACCAAGTAAAGCAAACACACCAATTGTACCCATCACATCGTGAATAAGAGCAATCACAGCTGTCACACCATATTTCCAAGAGGAAACAGGCTTGGTAACTTTGCGAAAAGCGTAAGCCACATAAAGAACAATAGCCACAATCACAGCCATAGCCGCTTCCATAGATCTTTGTTGCAATTGTGAACTAATAGCAGGACCAATGGTTTCAATACGGTCTTCAATAAGTCTATTCTCACTAGAATCAGTATTTTGTCTGGTACTAGTAGTAGTCTCAGTAGTAGTACTGGCGACGGCAGTGACTTGAACATTTTTCAATTTTACGTCATTACTATCATCATTACTTACATTTACAACAGAATCTTTGACCACTTCAAATTTATCACGTAATTTTTTCAAGACTGCTTGATGTTCTTCTTCTGAAACAAACCTCATTTTCAAAATATAACCATTACTTTCAGTTGGTTGTACACGAACATTACCATAAGTATTATCAGTGAATTCTGCTTGCATTTCGTTTAGACTTGGACGACTAGAGGTAAAACTTATTTCCATCAGTGAACCACCTGTAAAATCAATACCTGGCTTCAAACCAAATACTAATACAAAGATGATACTCAACCCTACCCACAAACCAGAGATAGTAAAAAATATATTTCTTTTTCCAACAATATTAATCATATTTTTATTTTTGTTCTTTATTAGTAAAAGTACCGACAAAAAGCCAACCTCCATCGCGCTTCTTGAACCAAGGCACAACAAATCTAAGCATAACTCTGGTGATAGTAATAGCACTAAACATAGATAACAAAACACCAATTCCTAAAGTAACAGCAAAACCTTGCACAAAACTAGTACCAAACCAGATAAGCAAAACACAAGTAATAAGTGTAGAAATATTACTATCACGAATAGAAGACCAAGCACGTTTGAAACCTTCTTCCACACCAGCTTTTAGACTCTTACCCTCTCTCAATTCTTCTTTGAGACGTTCAAAAATAAGAACGTTGGCGTCAACTGCCATACCAATAGAAAGAATGAAACCAGCAATACCCGCCAAGGTAAGTGTCACACCAATAAGCTTGAAGATAGCCAAAGTCAAAGTAATATATAATGTCAAAGTAATAACTGACAATAAACCTGGTAAACGATAATAAATAAGCATAAATAGCATAACCAACAAGACACCAATAACCCCCGCAAACAAACTAGCACTAACAGATTTGGCACCTAAGGTAGCACCAACTGTTTCTTGAGAAATCAAATTAACAGGAACTGGCAAAGCACCAGCATTCAATCTTTGAGAAAGTAATTTAGCATCTTGCAAATTGAAACTACCACTAATCACAGCTCGGCCATCAGTAATGACTGTTTGTACTGTTGGGGCACTAATAATATCATTGTCCAAAAATATCGCCACTTGTTTACCAACATTACGTTTGGTAATATCAGCAAATAAATTTTTTCCATCATTATCAAAATTTAGAGCAACCTGCACAGCGCCAGTTTGTTGATCACTTACCACTTCGGAGTGTTTCAAATTTTTGCCAGACAAATCTGTGTTTTTCCAAGGATCTGGCGGAGGTAAAATGTCAGTAGCTTTTTCTGTTTTTACCAAAATTCTCCAAAGTTCGTATTCCTTGGTGTTTCTTTCATCTTTTTTGTAAATAACATGAAACCCAAAATCTGTCTCTACCGTCCCAATAATCTGACCTTTTTCAGCATCAAAAACAGCTTTTTCAAAAGCTGGTACCATCTGTCCTGTACCAAACCAACCCAAGTCGCCATTATTTTGAGCCACACTTGGATCTGTAGAATTGTCTTTGGCTAATTGTGCAAAGTTGTCAGCTGTAGCCTCATTATAGATTTCTTGTGCTTTGGCAAGAGCTTCTTCTTTGGAATATGTTTCACTATTACAATTTTGCGCACCTTTATAACAAATCAAAATATGACTAGCTTTTACTTCTTTTTCACCATCACGCTCAGCACCTCTCTTCAAAATATTATAACCCTCGGTACTACTTACCAAAGTTTTACTTATATCCCCTTCTTTGGCAGTTTGAGCCCAGTCATAAAGTTCCAGATATTGTGATTGATTGTTAATATAATTCAGATAACCACCATTATTTTTGCTATTAGTATCTTCTGAACTTTCCGTAGCTACGTCCTCAAATTTAGCACCATTTTTTATTTTTTTCAAAAGATCTGTTGCTTTAGTTTTGGCATCTTTATTGTACTCATCCATTTGTTTTTGTTCATCTATTGTAAGTTCACGAGCAGGTGTATCATTTATTTCTTTGAATTCCAAAATAGGTGTGGCCCCAATCATAGAAATAGCTTGTTGTACATCAGACACACCTGGCAACTCCACAATGATACGACGAGCTTCACCGACTTGAGTAGTTTGGACTTGCGCTTCGGAAACACCAATACCATTTATTCTTTTTTCAATGACATCACGAACACCTTCAACAGCAGCAGCTTCTTCACCTGCTGGAATATTACTAGTATCAGCTTCGTAAACTAGATGAGCACCACCTTGCAAATCTAGGCCAAGACGAAAATCACGTTCTGACACATGTGGCAAACCTAAATGTATTGTATTATTTGCCCAATCAATACCTCTGTTAAAGAATTGTGGCGCTACAAAAACCCCAGATACAAAAAGTAAGGCAATGATACCAAAAATCCCCCATCTTATTTTCCCACGAATATTTCCTTTTGTCATAATTTTACTTAGCTCCCGAAACTATATCGAGAAATTATTTGTAATTCTAAAAGCTCTTAGCAAAATAAACTACGCACATAGTATAGCATTTTTAGAAAACACCACAAACTTCTTTGCATAATAGAGAGCAATCAAGTGGCACTATTGTACTGGTTTTTGAAGAAAACGTCAAGGCTAGTTAATAACAAGAAAGATTTGACAAATTTGTTAGCTATACACAAGAAATACGTCTCTATAATAAGCTTTATTTCAATACTAGGTATATAATAAAAAAACAGCCAAGGCTGTCAAATAAAACAATATCAATTTAATTTTTAAATAATTCAATTAAACAATACAAGAAGTGAAGGCGTCGCCCGGATTGAATCCAGGTGGGCCATGTCCTGATGCTCTGGCGTTGACGACTAGTCGCCATCGTCCCGCGTGGATACTCCATCACGGATGTCGTTGCGCCGACACCACACGAGAAGCAAACAAACGGGAATCATCGCCAGGGTAGTATAAACGTATACCATTGAACCCTCCCTACCCGCGACTTACGGGATTGGCGAGATAATAGCATAAAATAACAAAAAAGTCAATGGTTGAGCCAAATTTTGAGTATTTTAGTATGACATGTCTTTTCTAAAAAATAAGCAAAAAAATATAAAATTACAAATAATCTATGAGTACACTCTTTTATTTTACAGGACAAACTGACGTTTGTCATTCCAATTGAAATTAACAAAAGTTATTTGTTAATTGTTAGTTACTAATTGTTCATTGTTTTTTTATTTTCCATGACACTTCTTATATTTCTTTCCTGAACCACAAGGACAAGCATCATTACGACCAACTTTGTGCCCTTCGTCATCACGAACTTTTCCTTCAACAATCCCAGCTTCGGCATTAGTTGTTTTTTCAGCACCTTTTAGTGTCATTTTGTCTGTGGCCATAATACTTGGTGCTAATTGCAAACCAATATTTATTTTGAAAAATGTATAGACAACTTCTTTTTGAATATTAGCAAGTAATTGATTGAAAAGATGAAAACTTTCTTGTTTGTACTCTACCAAAGGATCACGTTGACCATAACCCATCAGACCAATACCAGTACGAAGATAATCTATAGCTACCAAATATTCTACCCAAAGATTATCCACAGTACGAAGCAAGACACTCTTTTGTAATTCAGCAATTACTTTCGGTTTGTCTTCTGTAGTAGCAATCTGATCTTGAATATTTTTGGTCATTTCAGTATATTGATGACGAGCTTTAGCTAATAAAAATTCTACCAACTTATCACGACGTTCTACTTCACTAATATTTTGTTCACTATTATCTTTGCCCAAATCAAAAATTTCTTTTTTGTCTTCATCATTCAATGGAAAAATAGTTCTAATAGTTTCATAGACTTCTTGTGTATTCCATTGTGTATCATCTTCTGTATTAGTATGAAAAGATACAATAAACTCTATTTCATTTACAATCATTTCCATAATCATATCATGAAGTGACAAAGATTCTTCTTTGGATTTTATAATTTCTGATTTTTCTTCATTTTCTTCTCCAGTTTTTTTATCTTCTATTACCTCAGCTTCAGTAGCTATACCCTTCATTTCTTTTTCAGCCAGATTCAAAACATGACGACGTTTTTTGTAAATCACAGCACGTTGTTTGTTCAAGACATCATCATATTCAAGCAAATGTTTGCGAGTGTCAAAATGGTGAGACTCCACTTTTTTCTGAGCACCTTCGAGCATTTTGGTAATAAATTTTTGTTCAATTGGCATGTCTTCTGGCACGTTGAAACGAGTCATAACATTTTTGAGTCTGTCGCCAGCAAAAATACGCATTAAGTCATCTTCAGTAGAGACAAAAAATTGAGTTTCACCAGGATCACCCTGACGTGCAGAGCGTCCTCGAAGCTGATTGTCTATACGACGAGATTCATGACGCTCAGTACCAAGTACAAACAAACCACTGGCTTGTTTTACTTTTTCAAAAGTGTCGGTATTAAAAGGCACGCCACCAAGTTTAATATCCACACCACGACCAGCCATGTTGGTAGCTAGAGTCACAGCTCCAGGGCGACCAGCTTGAGCAATGATTTCACCTTCACGTTCATGATTCTTGGCATTCAAGACTTCATGTTGGATACCACTAATAGTCAAAAATTGACTTAGATATTCATTTTTTTCTACAGAAATCGTACCAA
>Ga0210044_10005395_pt1 | contig 17312 bp, 12 predicted proteins | sample CryGey13umfilter_2_FD_183959 | JGI IMG/M metagenome (GOLD analysis project Ga0210044, IMG submission 183959) | Groundwater microbial communities from aquifer in Utah, USA - Crystal Geyser 4/9/14 3 um filter (SPAdes) (version 2) | ecosystem: Environmental > Aquatic > Deep subsurface >... | reverse complement strand
TTTCTTCTTGAACTAATTTTTCATTTTTTAGAGGAAAAGCATACGCTGAAATTCCCCAAACTTTTTCTTCATTTTCATATTTATCTAAGGCTTCATTCATATATTTTACAAACCCCTTTTGTGGAACAATATCATCTTCCATAATAATTACTTTTCCATATTTTTCTAACTCTTTTGCTGCACCTTTCTTCACAGAATAAGCAATCCCTCTATTTTCCTCTGAAAAATGAAGTTCTAAATTTTTAAAATTATGAGTTTCTTTATAATCTAATAAAACCTGTCTTGTTGCATCTATTTCCTCTTTATCTTTTTGAGTAGCTGTTTTTTTCAAACCATCTGCATAAATAATCACATCTGTTTCTTGTATGAAATCACAATTTGAAAGTGCATCAAGAACTATTTTGGTGTGAATAGGACGTTTGTAAGTAAATAAAACAACAGGTGCAAACATAAAAAACTGTATATGTAAAATAAGAAATAAAAAAAATCGTAATACAAACTTTATCACTTTGGTAAAGTTTGTATTACGACTAAAATTCTGCAATTATTATGCGACAGTTAAAATCTATTAATAATAATTATTCAGCATTACTGGCATAACAAGCATCAATACATCTTCTTCGCCAGCTTCATGTGGATACAGCAAAGCTGCACGATTTGGCTCTGAAAATTCAAAATGAACGGTATCACAATTTAAGTTAGATAACATTTCCATTAAGAATTTACCATTGAAGCCAATTTCTAACGCATCGCCATCATAATCACAAGGCAAGTTTTCTTTTGCTTCGTTTGAAAAATCAACATCTTCTGCCGAAATAAGCAAGTTGTTGTTTTCTAATTTGAAACGAATTTGTTGAGAAGTTTTATTAGCATAAATAGAAATACGCTTCAAAGAACTCAAAAGCTGCTGACGGTCAATGTTTAAGTTTTTGTCGTTGCTTGTCGGAATTACGTTTTCATAATCTGGGAAACGCTCATCAATCAAACGACTTACCATTTTGATATTTCCAAAATTGAAAAATACGTTTGTATCATTAAATTCCAACTGAATTTCTTGAGGAGAAGAAGGCAAAGCATTTTTGAGCTGTTCGAATGCTTTTCCTGGGATAATAATCGAAGAGTTGCTATTTCCTTCTGTTCCTTCATAACGATAACGCACCAAACGGTGTGAATCTGTCGCTACAAAATTTGTCTTTCCATCCGATAAATTGACAAAAATACCATTCATAGCAGGTTTCATTTCGTCCGAACTAACAGCGAAAAGCGCATACGAAATAGCACTTGAAATAACATCAGACGAAAACAGTAAGTTTGTCGTATTTTTTGGCTCGGCAGGACGAGGAAAATCCCCTGCATCTTCTCCAGCCAAAGTATAACGACCATTATCTGACAAAATTTCGATGCCGTGAGATTCTGTATCGATCGTAAAAGTGATTGGTTGCTCTGGTAAATTGCGAAGCGTATCCAAAAGCATACGAGCAGGAACAGCCACATTTGCTTTTTCATCTGTTTCAACAGCCGTTTCTAAAGTCATTGCGTTTTGTAAATCGGAAGCCGTTACACGCAAAAGACCATCACCAATCTCAAATAAAAAATTTTCTAAAATGGGAATAACAGGATTGCTAGGAACAAGTCCCTTGAGCGAATTGAGTTGTTTGAGCAGCGCAGCCGATGAAACAATAAACTTCATATCGTATCTATATTAAATGATTAAATTATTTTTCTTCTTAGGACTACAAAGATAAAAATTTGTAGTGCTTTAACATAACATTTTCCTAAATTTATTCATTTTTTCTTTTCTGACAAAAGAGAAGTTTTTGTTAGATAGGTACGATTTTTGGTTTATTTGTTAACGTTCATTCATTTTTATCTAATTATGAATACCTATACACGTATTTTTACTCTCTTTTTGGCTTTTCATATTCTGAATTTCAGTTTGGATATTCCTTCTTATGATTTGTCGTCTAGTGATATTAAAACCGATAAATATGGAAATCATCCGAATTTTGAACAAGATGAGATAGAAAGTATCATGGAACTTGTTATAGAAACGGCTCTACAACAAAACGATTTTTTTCCTAATACTGAAGAAAACGATGCTCAAAATGATTCTTGTTTGAAAAAAGTAGATTGGATTTTTCATTTTTTTTTACTCAAGTTTTCTTTTTTTGAGAATATATATACTTCTTCTGATTTTGTAACTTATACGGTGCAACTTCAAAATTTGAGTCAAGACATTTCGCCTCCTCCTCCAAAAATTTAGTTTAATTTTTTATAGAATTATTCACTTTCATTTAATAAAATAAATGAAAATGCTTTTTTATTTTTATTATTAAACTAACATTAAAAACATGAAACCTTTTTTGAAATTTTCATTTGTGTATCTATGCCTTTCTATTTCCTTTTCAACTCAAAATCAGACACAAGCTCAAGATAGTTTGTCTCAAGTTATAGATAGTCTTTATATTGAAGAAGTCGAAAACGACAAAACACCTGACAAAGTCTTGCACGCTGAACCTTTATATATTGACCTTATACGAGATTTGGGCGCAAGAAAAGGCGAGAAAGAATGGAATGTAGGCTTAGGATTAACCGACAAACTTGATTATGATGAATACGAATTATTGGTAGAATATGAGTGGGCACCTATCAATCGTTTGGGATTGGAAGTTGAAGTGCCATTGACTTTTTCTTTTAGAAATAATCCTGAATTTGATGATACTCAACCTCCTTCACATCGTGTAGAAAGCCTAAAAACAGCCGTTCAATGGTCATTTTTTGTTTCTGAAAAACTCAAAACTTCTATGGCTTTGGGTTATCTCAATGAAATAGAATTTGTTGATTTGAATGCAATGACGAACAGCACTATTCTTCAAGGTAATGTTTCGAATCCCTTTTTTGTAATAGCAAAGCGTTGGGGAAATAATATTCATACATTGCTCTATACAGGAGGAAAGTTTACACGTCATTTTGAAGGAGGAAATACTGATTTTTCGTATCAAAATAATTTTAGTTTCCATTACATGATTCCAAGTACTCGGAATTTTATAGGATTAGAAACAAATCAAGTTTTTAAAAATCAAAATTCTTATGTTACGCTACGTCCTCAAATGCGTATTAGTTTGGCAGATAATTTAATTGTAGGAATTGTGGCTGGAATTCCTTTGGAAAGAAAAAATGAAAGATTGAGTTCTTTTGTGAGGTTGATATACGAACCTTCACATAAACATTGATTTTATTTACATCATTAAACTAAAAAATGCTTGTCAAAATCAGATTTTGACAAGCATTCTTGTTTTTTAACCTTCCCTTTCCCTTCTGTATTATCTCTACGAACGAACTAGTCAAAAAGAAATCGTGAGCTTCAAGAGAAGATTTTGGGTAATACTAACTGAAAAAGCTTTTCTAGTTGTATAAATTGTATAAAAACGAGAGTTCAAATTTTACTTATTCCTCCGTCTTTTTCGTTTTTTGCTTTTTGATTTTGACAGTCAGCTCTGGTTCGCCTTCTTTGTGGTCTGCCATTAGCGTATCGCCTTCCTGTACTTCGCCTTTCAAAAGCTCTTCTGCAACTGGGTCTTCCAAGTACTTTTGGATTGCTCGGTTGAGTGGTCTTGCTCCATACTGTTTGTCAAATCCTTTTTCTGATAAAAAGTCTTTTGCTGCTTCAGAAAGCTCCACCTCATAACCCAAAAGTTTGATTCTATGGAATAATTTACCTAAAGAAATATCAATAATTTTGTGAATATGCTCTCTTTCAAGAGAATTAAAGACAATTACATCATCCAAACGATTCAAAAACTCTGGAGAGAATGCTTTTTTGAGTGCTTTTTGGATTGTATCTTTCATTATATCGTCGCCTACATCTTGTTTGGCTTGAGTAGAAAATCCTACACCTGCCCCAAAATCCTTCAACTGACGAACTCCAATATTTGAAGTCATGATAATAATAGTGTTTCTGAAATCTACTCTACGACCTAAGCCGTCAGTAAGGATTCCATCATCCAAAACTTGTAATAAAATATTGAAAACATCTGGGTGTGCTTTCTCAATTTCATCAAGTAAAATAACACTATAAGGTTTACGACGCACTTTTTCAGTAAGCTGACCACCTTCTTCATAACCCACATATCCCGGAGGCGCACCTACCAAACGAGAGATAGAGAATTTCTCCATATACTCACTCATATCGATACGGATAAGCGCATCTGGACGGTCAAAAAGATACGTAGCCAAAACCTTTGCAAGTTCTGTTTTACCTACACCTGTCGGACCTAAGAAAACAAACGAGCCGATTGGTTTATTTGGGTCTTTTAAGCCTACACGAGTACGCTGAATAGCTTTTGTAAGTTTGACGACAGCTTGATCTTGTCCGATAACCTTTCCTGTTAAGGCTTTTTTCATTCCCAAAATTTTCTGTCCTTCGCTTTGTGTAATACGTTTTACTGGGATTCCTGTCATCATCGCAATTACTTCTCCGATGTTATCTTCTGTAACTGGATAGGTCATTTTGCGTGTTTCGTGTTCCCACTTGTATTTTGCACGTTCTAATTTTTCGATTAGACGTTTTTCTTTATCTCTAAGTTGTGCAGCCTCTTCGTATTTTTGGCTTTTGACAACTTGATTTTTTTCTACTTTTACGTCTTCGATGTCAGCTTCTAGTTTTGTAATTTCTTCTGGAACGTGGATATTATTAATATGCACTCTTGCACCAGCTTCATCCAAAACATCAATCGCTTTATCAGGCAAAAAACGGTCTGTAATATAACGCTCTGAAAGCGTTACACAAGCCTTAATTGCTTCTTCATCGTATTTTACGTGGTGATGACTTTCGTACTTGTCTTTGATATTTTCTAAGATTTGTACAGTTTCTTCTACGTCAGTAGGTTCAATCATAACCATTTGAAAACGACGAGCCAATGCACCATCTTTCTCAATATACTGACGGTATTCGTCTAAAGTCGTCGCACCAATACATTGTATTTCGCCACGAGCTAAAGCAGGTTTGAACATATTCGAAGCATCAAGCGAGCCCGATGCGCCACCTGCACCAACAATAGTATGAAGCTCATCAATGAACAGAATAATATCTCTATTTTTTTCTAATTCACTCATAACAGCTTTCATTCGCTCTTCAAACTGTCCACGATATTTTGTACCTGCAACAAGCGAGGCAAGGTCAAGCGTAACAACACGCTTTCCAAACAAAATACGAGAAACTTTACGCTGAATGATTCGAAGTGCTAGACCTTCGGCAATGGCAGTTTTACCAACCCCCGGTTCACCTATCAAAATAGGGTTATTTTTCTTACGACGAGAAAGAATCTGGGCTACACGCTCAATTTCTTTTTCACGCCCAATGATTGGGTCTAATTTGTCGTCTTCGGCAAGTTTTGTAAGGTCTCTACCAAAGTTATCTAAAACTGGAGTACGTGATTTTTCGGTTGATTTTCCTTGAGTTCCACCGGTACCAGAGGGTTCTCTTCCACCACCAAAAATACGTCCTTCATCATCATCATCATCTGTTGCAGATGTGATGGGTTTGTCTGTGTGATATTGGAGCATTTCTTTTACTACTTCGTAGGTAATATTAAATTTTTCTAAAATATGAGTAGCAATACTATCCTCATCTCTCAAAATAGATAAAAGCAAATGTTCTGTTCCGATTAAATCAGCTTTAAAAATTTTTGCTTCTAAGTATGTGATTTTCAAGACCTTTTCAGCCTGACGTGTGAGGGGAATATTGGCAAGATTGCGAACATTATAGGTGGCTGTACCTTGTGAATGGCGTTCGATTTCGGCTTTCAATTCTTCAATCGTAACTCCTAATTTCTTTAAAATAGTGATGGCACTTCCTTCTCCTTCTCGTATCATACCGAGCAGAAGGTGTTCTGTACCTATATAATCATGTCCAAGCCTCAAAGCCTCTTCCCTAGCTAGAGAAATTACTTCTTTGACTCTGTCTGAAAATTTGGCTTCCATAAGCAGGTTGTATATTGATTTAGTAAAATTATATCTTGTTTATTGTCTGATTTACCAAATATTATTTTATTTAATGCTAATTTAACATCCAATAAAAAATATTGGCTGGTTTGTTTTCTTTGCTTTTTCATTACTCTTCATAAATAAGCAAAAAATATCTCTTATTTACAACTCTGAACGGCTTAAAGCTATAAAATGTTTGCTCTAATCCGAACTACTTAACTGATTAGTAAATGATTTTTATAATTTATATGATAAAATAAAGATAAAAAATTAACAAAATCCATAAGAAATAAATTTTAATTTATCTATTCATAATTTATAATTATTTACCACTTATAATTGTCAAAGCATTTGTACCTTCATTAAATAATAAATCCAAGATACTCAAATTGTTTTCGAATATAAATTTATTTTCAGTATCAAGATTAAATCTATTTTCAAACTTATTGCCAAAGATTTGATAGTATTCTTGATGTGCAAAAATGGCAGTTTTTTTTGGAGAAATTGTATTTCGCTTATCTAAAATTTGGCTATCTACTTCTTTTTCAAAATTTTCTGTGTTTTTGATTGGAATAGAAATACGCAGCAATTTCTGACAGATAGTCAGTAGTTTGTAATTAAATTCCCATAAAAGAACAGGAGGGTTTTCATAAATTGGTTCTAAAAAATCAGCATAATGAATAAAAAAAGGACTTTTTCCATACGCCGATTTTATACTTTGCCAATGCTGTCGATTCCAATCTGTCGAATAATCAATTTTTACTTCTTTGATATTTATTCTTTGACTTCCTTTCTGAACTGGAACAGTCAAAGCTAGTTTTCCATTTGCCCCCAAAATATAAGTACGGTTTCGGTAGCTCTGTTTAGTATAATTTTCGTTGGCTTCTAAAATAACTTTCTTGCCTAGATTATGAGCTTCCAAAATGGTTTTCCAATAATCTAAACAAGGGAGGTAATGGAGTTCTATGAGAATTTTTGTCATTTGTAGCATACGCTTTAGCGTGTGTATTTTGTACCTAATGCTTTAGCTTTCGGCTGATAATAAACTATTTTTACGAAGACTGGAAATCTTCTCTACATTCGAACTCACGCTAAAGCATGAGCTACATTTTATTTTTTCTACATCACAAATTGATAAATATCTTTTACATTTACTTTACAGCCCAAAATCTCTAAAACGCCTTCCAATCCCAAAACTTCTTCTATAAATTTATTCTCATTTTCTAGTTCACGAACATATACTTTTGGCTCTTTTTTAGTTTTGGGTTCTCCGTTTTCGTCTTCTTCTGTCAAATCACTTTCTATCATAATGTACTGTTTGAGTGATTTCATTTGTCTGTAACACTCAAATTTTTCGTCTTTATCGTAGGCAGTTGTAGAAGCTGAAAGTATTTCTATAATTACTTTGGGTTCTTTGAGGGCATACGCACCTTGTTTCATTTTTTCTTTTTTGAGTTCTCCACAATAAATATGAAGGTCAGGATATAAAAATGCTTTTTCACAGGCTTCAGTAGATAATTTTACATCTCCAGTTATTAATAAACACCCTTTTTCTTTTAGACACATAAATAAAAGCCTATTGATGCTACTCATAATAATATTATGTTCAACAGTCGTTCCTGCCATCGAACGAATAGTACCATTTATATATTCTAATTTTTCGCCTGTGGTTGTTTCCATCATAAGGTATTGCTCTACACTTACTTTGTTTTGTGGAATTCCCATTTTTTTATTGTTTATTTTCGTTAATTATTTACTAAAAACACAAAAAAAAGATACAAAAAATAACCCTCTAATCTATTTAGCTGCCCTATTTTTTACGAAGACCAAAATCTTCTCTACACTCGAACTCACGCCAAAGCGTGAGCTACATTTATTTTTTATTTGACTTCAAAATATCAGCAATATCTACAAATGTTCCTCCTTCTCCTGAAATAACAGGTAATTTCCCGTCCCATTTTTCAATCGCTCGTAATTTCAAAAGTTTGTCATCTAAAGAAAGTTGTAATAATTTTTGTGCGTCAGATTGTGCTTGCGCTCGTACTCTTTCTTGTTCGCCTTCAGTTTTGATACGCTCCAAATCGTTTAGAGCTGTCAATGCTTTTTGTTCTGCAATTTGCTTTAATTCAATAGCCGAATTAAATTCTGGCGAAAAATTAAAATCTATAATGGAAAAATCAGTAACGGTAATGTTATTTTGAGCTAATCGTTTTTTGATATATTGATATACATCTTCTTTTACGGCAGGTCTTTTTGTGATTAATTCCTCAGCCGTATAACGAGCAGCAGCCGATTTGATAGATTCTTGCACCACAGGTTCGATAATGGTTCGCTTGTAATCCAATCCTAAATCTCTATAAATAACATTTGCTTTTTCTTTGGATAAAAAGAAATTGAGAGCTACTTTTGAAGTAACAGGTTGCAAATCTTTCGAAGAAGCTGAGGCTTCAGCTTCCATTTTTTGAATACGAACGTCAAGTTGAATGACCGTAGAAATAAAAGGATTAACGGCGTGCATTCCCTCTGGAAGCAAAACATCTTGAACGGCACCAAAATTAGCGACTACGCCAACCTGCCCAGACTCTACGACGACAAAAGTTCTGAATAAAAATACGAGCGCAATGATAATAACTGTAAAAGTTCCGATTCCCAAAAAGACTGTTTTTGGGGAAATAGAAGGTTTGTTTCTTGAATTAGCCATAAAGTTTGTGATTGAATGAAAGGTAATTTTAATTGATTAGTTAAGCAATATAACGTAAAATAACTGATTTGGGTTAGTGTCTTTGCTTTTCGTCCTCTCAAAACTGCTTTTGGTATAAAATATTGGTGTAAGAAAATAGAAAGTTAGAGTTTAGAGAAAGTTAGAGTTTAGAGAAAGTTATTTAATGCAATAAGTAGTCGTACAAAATTAATAATACATATAACTGATTAGCGAGTGATTTTTAAGATAAGACACAAGATAAATAAAATTACAATTACTAATTATTATTTTTTATGCGCATTCAATTTTCTTTGTATTTATCTTCATTCATCATATAGATCATAAAAATCATTTACCAATAAGTTCAAGTCGTTTTTGTTTTGTCCAACTACTTAGTCAGTTATGCTAGTTGTTTATTTAGCGTTAAGTAAATGGACACCTGCCAAAGCAGCGAAGCTAATTTAAAATGGATAATTGATAATTACATAAAACATTGATTATCAAGCTATTACATTAAAAAATAAGATGCATTAATTTTGTACGATTACTTAGTCGGGAAAAGGCTTACCTTTTCCCTACTAAAAACGACATTTTGTTATACACCCAACTAGGAAGTCTGTTATATGAAAATAAAAAAGCCTTTATCTCAAATCTTTCAATTCAAAATAAAGGCTCAATAATTTTAAAATAAGTTGTAAAAATAGGTCTATAAGCCGAGTCCTGTCCAGTTTATTCTTTATTAAAATAAAAAACAAACCTGTCCTATCATTTATCTACGCTGCCTTTCACAAGAGAGCTTTAACGACCTACCCGTCTGCAAAAGCGAGCAACTTTTTTGCTTTTTATTCTTTTGAAGGAATAAAAAGCAAGCGCAGACTTATTTGATCTTTCAGCACATGGGGTTTATTCGCCCAAAAAAGTTACCTTTTCTGTCGGTGCGCTCTTACCACACCTTTTCACCCTTTCCCTTCTACTTATTTTTATTCAAAAAAAGCAAAAGGGTGGTTATTTTCTGTAACACTTTCCGTCTATACTTACAACTTGTTTTGACTTGGTATAGCCTTCCCGTTAGGAAGCATGTTGCTCTGTGCTGCTCGGACTTTCCTCTTTCAATTTTTTCTAGTTACTTTAAAAAAGCTACCAAATAAGAAATATGAAAGCGATAAGATGACCTATTAAGTTAAAATTATTCAAATTTATCTATGAATTAGACAAAAAAGTAACAAAAATTTCATTAAATTCGTTTCACAATGTACTATCGTTTAGCAAATATCAAAATATTTTATCAATTTTATAGAATTATTTTTTGATAGAAGTAAAAATACAAATCAAAAAAGGTTCAAAAAAATTGTAAAGCAAGTTTTAATAAAATTTAGATACAAATTCCCCTCCCCTTTTTGTTATTACTTGTACCTGTTTTTTTACTCTAAATTTTCTATACCATTAACCAATTTTTGATTTTTATTTTACTTTAAATTTTCCCCTTAATAACTATAATAATAATGATTCATTCTTTTAAGACAATACACCGAGAAGAGTATGCTTCAAAAAAACAAATTTTTGAGGATGCTCATAGTGCTTACAAAAAAGATTTAGACAAAAAAACAGTAGAAATTCCTCTTCAAAATACAATTCTTTTTGAAGTTCCTTTTGCTAGAATTAGTTATATTCCAAAAGACAAAACCAATAAAGAGGCCGTCAAAGACGGCATTTTAGCTTTAGAATGGAGAGGCGACATAAACGACGAACAGTATAAAGAGGTAATGAACCAATTACTTGAGTTTAGTTATCTTTATAATATTTCAGGATTACTGATTGATGCAATGGAGTTAGGATACGTAAGTATGTTTGCTCGTGCTTGGCTGATGTTGGATTGGATACCTCGTATGCAACAACAAAAAATAGAGTCGGCAAAATTAGCTATTTTACGTACCAATGCACCTATGCACAAAGTAGGAATTGATTATGTAGTTAGTTATTTACAGCAAATGATGCCGTATGAATGTAGATTTTATGTGAGCAAAGAAAATGCTATCAACTGGATTTTTAGAAAATAAATCTAATTTGTTAGATTATATATAGCCCACGTTTTTTGTGTAAAAATAATATACAAAAAACGTGTTTTTTTACATCAAATGAACAGGAAGATAATAAATAGACGTATTTTCTGTTAAAGAAGGCAAATTATTTTCAGTAGAAGGTTCTTTTGATATTTTGTTTTCAGAAGGATTTTTCTTGTTTTTGGCAGATACTGACTTTTTTGAAGATGATGAGTAAGCAGACCAAGAAAATAAGAAAAAAAAGATATTAATTTTAAGTGTGTGCATTTGGATAGTAATAAGTAGAAGGTGTTGTTATTTATTTGTTTATCAGAGAGTTATCTAAACAATTTCTTTAATTTGATACTACAAAGTTAGCGACACTAATTAAGATAAAAAGTTGAATATCAGTACTTTTATCACTTCGATAAGTCTTGAGGTTGTATTTCTCAAAATTAAATTTCAAGGAATTATTTAATGATTTGTTGTAATTTTTGCGTACTTATTAGTTGGTAATTTGTATAAAACACAAAATGATTAGATATTTATGACCAAATGATAAAACTAAAATATCCACGTCAGCGCATTTTTATCGCTTTTTTGATTTACACCTTACTCTCCTTTGCTGTGGCTACACTCAGTTTTTGGCTTTTTAGGCGTGTCGAATCGATTAATGTTTTGGCAGATAAAGTTCATGAGCTTCATATTAAGATTCGAAATTTATCCAAATTGAGAAGTGATTTTTTATTAAATGAACCTCTCAATGAAAATTTTTACAAAACAGGAAGTAGTCGTTTTTTGAAAGAATATGTAATTAATCAAGCTCAAATACTTATATCAATAGACTCTATCAAAACATCTTCGCAAGCCAAAAAATGGAAAATGATCGAAAATTTGAATTCATTACATTCTGAAGTAAAATCGAGTACAGATATGATGAAAGAACTAGCTCATAAAATAAGATTGAGAGGATACAAAAATCACGGTTTAGAGGGAGTCATGAGAGAGTACATAAGGGAATTAGAAACAAAACCTACCATAAATAAAGTGTTGGTTTTGCAGTTGCGACGACACGAAAAAGACTTTATAAACCGTTTAGATAGTATTTCGCTCACTAAATGGAATGAAGATTTTGAAGAACTAACCAAAGAAATTGCAAATACTAAAAAACAAAAAGTAGAACAACAGTATAAATATTTGAAATTATTGAGTGCCTACAAAGAGGCTTTTAAGCATTTCGTAGAAGTAGATTACGATATAGGTTACCGACAGGGAAGTGGCTATACTGCCAAGACAAACCTCAAAGACCAGCACATTCTAACACATATTAATACTTTAGACACTTATGCTCAAAAGAAGAAAGATTCTATTTTGACTCAGCTTCGTTTTATTACAGTTGTTTTGGTTACGGCTTCTGTTATTGCGTCGATGCTACTTAGCTTGTCTTTTCCTTACATAATGAAAATTTAGTCAAAAAACACTTCTTAATTCTATTAAAAAAGAAACAAATATACCCCCACAAGAACGCCTATTATAATTGTAATAGATGCGTTTTTTTTGTATATTTGTATAATCATTTTTGGAACGAATTGTGCCTTTTATCAAGTACCAAGATTAAAGCATAATCAAGTCATAAAGTATATAAAAGCACAAATTCAGCTATTACAACCAAAAATATAACGCATTAAATAATTAGTAATACAAAAAATGGCAGAAAATAATAAAGAGAAAATTTCAATAGTAGAAACAGATGTAGAAAATACATTTTCTCCTATCCCAAAAAATAATGATAGAGGTAATTATGGCGCAGATAATATTCAAGTTCTTGAAGGATTAGAAGCTGTCCGTAAACGCCCAGCCATGTATATTGGAGATGTAGGTATCAAAGGTTTGCATCACCTTATTTGGGAAGTGGTAGATAACTCTATCGATGAAGCTCTTGCTGGGCATTGTGATACGATACATGTAACCATAAATGAAGGAAATACAATTACGGTTAGAGATAACGGTCGTGGTATTCCAACAGACATTCATACAAAAGAAAATCGCTCTGCTTTAGAGGTCGTCATGACGGTTCTTCACGCAGGAGGTAAATTTGATAAAGATACCTATAAGGTTTCGGGTGGTCTTCATGGTGTAGGTGTTTCGTGTGTAAATGCCTTATCTGATGATTTGAGAGTAGAAGTACACCGAAATGGAAAAATTTATGAGCAAGAATATTCTTGTGGTGCGCCTAAATATTCTGTTCGTGAAATAGGAACTACCGATGTTTCTGGAACTCAAGTTACTTTTCATCCAGATGCAAGTATTTTTACGCATTCTGTCTTTAAATACGAAACAGTTGCTAATCGTCTTCGTGAGCTTTCTTACCTTAATGCAGGTGTCAAAATTACACTTTCAGATGTAAGAGAAGAATTTGGCGAAAAAGATGAGCAAGGAAATTTTGTTACTGAAACATTTTTGTCAGAAGGTGGATTACGTGAGTTTGTAGAATATTTAGACAAAAGCCGTACAGCCATTATTCCTAGTCCTATCTATGTAGAAGGAGATAAAAATGATGTTCCTGTTCAAGTAGCTATTCTTTATAATACGTCGTATTCTGAAAATGTATTTTCGTATGTAAATAATATCTCTACAATAGAAGGAGGAACGCACATTACAGGTTTTTATCGTGCCTTGACAAGAACACTAAAAAGTTATGCTGATAGAAATGGTTTGACAGACAAGAAGGTAGAACTCTCTGGTTCTGATTTTAGAGAAGGAATGACTGCCGTAATTTCTGTGAAAGTAATGGAACCTCAATTTGAAGGACAGACCAAAACAAAACTAGGAAACTCTGAAGTGTCGGGTGCAGTAGAAACCTGTGTAGCCGATGCGCTTTACAATTATTTAGAAGAAAATCCGAAAGAAGCCAAAACCATTATTCAAAAAGTAGCTGTTGCTGCACAAGCTCGTCTTGCTGCACGAAAAGCTCGTGAAATGGTTCAGCGTAAAACGGCTCTTAGTGGAACAGGATTACCTGGAAAATTAGCTGATTGTTCGGAAAAAGACCCTCAAAAGTGTGAAATTTACCTCGTAGAGGGAGATTCTGCTGGTGGGTGTTTTGTTGGTACAACAGAAGTAGCTTTAACAGATGGCAGAAATTTGAGTTTTATAGAACTTATAAAAGAAGCCTATCAAGGAAAGCAAAATTACTGTTATACCATTCTTAAAGATGGTTCAATAGGAATTGAAAAAATCTTATCTCCTCGCAGAACTAAACAAAATGCAAATTTAGTTCAAATTACTTTAGACAATGGAGAGAAAATTAAATGTACACCAGACCATAAATTTATGCTTCGAAACGGTGAGTATGTAGAAGCAAAAGATTTAAAAAATGGCTCTTCTTTAATGCCTTTGTATCAAGATAAAATTGAAAATTTAGATTTTGTTTTAAATCCTGCTACAAACGAATGGATTTTTAAGGATAAATTGAATTTTGATTATAACCAAATTTCTGAAAAAGAGGTTTTAGTATTTAACCACAAAGTAGTAAATGTAAAATTTTTGGAGGAAATACAAGATGTTTTCGACATTGAAGTTCCAAATACGCACAATTTTGCTTTGGCTTCTGGTGTTTTTGTTCATAATAGTGCCAAACAAGGACGTGATAGACAATCACAAGCAATTTTGCCTTTGCGTGGTAAAATCTTGAATGTAGAAAAAGCACAAGAACACCGTATTTATGATAATGAAGAGATAAAAAATATCATTACAGCATTAGGTATTCGTTTTGGAGAAAATGAAAACGGCGAAAAATACCTAAACCTTGACAAACTTCGCTATCACAAAATTGTAATCATGACCGATGCAGACGTTGATGGTAGCCATATTAGAACACTTATTCTGACGCTTTTCTTCCGTTATATGAAAGATTTGGTCGAAAAAGGGTATGTTTATATTGCTCAACCTCCCTTATACCTTATCAAAAAAGGCAAACAACAAATTTATTGTTGGGACGAACCTCAGCGTGAACAAGCGATGAGAGAACTCGGTGGTTCGAATGGAAATATGAATGGAATAGGTGTACAGCGTTACAAAGGTTTGGGAGAAATGAACCCAGAACAACTTTGGGAAACAACCATGAATCCAGAAACTAGAAGTATGAAGCGTGTAGATGTAGAGTCTGCTGCTGCTGCTGACCAACTTTTCTCTATGCTTATGGGAGATGAAGTTGCGCCACGTAGAGAGTTTATTGAGAAAAATGCTCGTTATGCTCGTGTAGATACTTGATAAAATATTCGTTGATGCCTCATTTTGAAGCTCAACGAGATTTAATAAATAGAAGCCACAAAAATTATTTTATTTAATTTTTGTGGCTTTTTTGTGTTGGACAATTTTAGTTATACAGAAACTCCTTCCACCTTAATCTCCAAAATGGCATTACAAACCGTTTCTATCATTTCTTTCGAAATATCCAAATGTGTAACAATTCTGAGCCATTCTTTTCCAAAATTAGAAACTAAGATTCCTTTTTTAGCTAATTCATTTTTAAATTTTTCTGAAGAATAAGAAGATTCAATTCTAAACAAAACAATATTTGTTCCTTCAAAAATAACTTCTTCTACTAGCTTATTTTGCTTTAACGAATCGGCTATCTTTCCAGCATTCTGATTGTCTTCTTTTAATTTTCCTATATTGTTGTCAAGGGCATAAATTCCTGCTGCTGCCAAAAAACCAGACTGGCGCATTCCTCCTCCCAAAACTTTTCGTACTCGTTTTGCTTGATGAATAAGCTGTTTGTTTGCCAACAAAACCGAACCTACAGGCGCACCCAGTCCCTTCGAAAGACAAACCGAAATCGTATCAAAATACTGTCCTAGTTCTTTTGCAGATTGATTTCTATATACCAACGCATTAAAAATTCTAGCTCCATCTAAATGAAGTTTCAAATCATTCTTTTTACATAATTCTGAAATGGCTTTTATTTCATCCATTTTATACGAACTTCCACCTGCTTTATTAACAGTATTTTCTAGCGCAACTACTCTTGAACGAGGAAAATGAATGTCATTGGGCAAAATAACCTCTTCAATCATTTCAGGAGTCAAAATTCCTTTTTCACCTTGTAAAAGTCTGACGGAACAAAGTGAATTATAGGCAATTCCTCCCCCCTCATACTGATAAATATGCGAACGAATATCACAAATAATATCATCTTGAGGTTGTGTCAATATTTTGAGCGCAATCTGATTGGTCATTGTTCCTGAAGGACAAAAAAGAGCAGCTTCATGACCAAACAAATCGGCTGCTTTTGCTTCTAATTCTTTTACTGTTGGGTCTTCATCCCACACATCATCGCCTACTTTTGCATTCATCATGGCTTCTTTCATGGCTTGAGAAGGAAGCGTAAAGGTATCGCTGCGAAGATCTATATTTTTGTTAATCATAATTATTTAAGAAGGTATGATAAAAAAGAATGCTTATTTTTTGATTTAAAATTTTTGTCCTAAAACAGTAACTAAAGGCGCATTTTTGAGGCGTTCTTTGATAAAATCAATGTCTTTACAATAAATTGTGTTATGATTTCCAAACGATTCTATCTTTTTGAGTTCTCTTTTTATGGGGTCGTAAGAATAAGGTTTATACCCCCAATTTTCTACTTTTTGATGAATTTTTGCCTCATCATAACCATATCTATCTCCAGAACCATTGAGTTCTATAATAATTGCTTTTTGTAAAGGAGAAGAAAAAATAGTTTCTCCACCATTTATAACTTCGGTTTCAAATCCTTCTACATCAATTTTCACCAAAATTGAAATTTTTGTAGCTACATCATCCACTTTTTCAATCGGAACATCAATTCTTTGGTCTTGTGGTGTATCTTCTGTTGCTACATGGTTTACTGTATCTAAAGACTTTGTAAACTGCAAAACACCTTTTTCACTTCCCAAGCCAATATTTAATGCTGTTACTTTGTTTGCTAAATTATTTAGTTGAATATTTTTTTGAAGTTTTTGATAAGTAATTGGAATAGGTTCTATACTTGTGGTTTGTGTTCCGATTACTCCTGCTGCCAAAACGGTATAACTACCAATATTTGCCCCAATGTCCATAAAATAATCACCCTTTTTTTCTTCTCTACTTTCTGTATTTCTGAGAAAATGAAGCAAAAATCCCATATCATTAAATTCATGCAGACCTGTATAAATGTTTCCTGTTGCGCCAGTCATTCCACTTTGAGCAGCTAATTTTGTATGAGCTACAAAAGGTACAATATGAATTCCTTTATCTAATCTTGATTGAAATTGCCACTTGAAATACCTAAAAATAGCCGAAATTTTTTGATTTTGGGTAAGTGGATGCGAAGTAATATGTTTTAGAGTAATGGATAAAGACATAAATAAAGGGTAGTAAATCTGTTAAGGAAAATGTATTTTTATCAAACTATTAGTTAAAATAACTTGTCAAACAAAGATAATAAGTAGTTGGACAAAATAAAAACGACTTGAACTTATTGGTAAATGATTTTTATGATCTATATGATAAATGAAGATAAATACAATAAAAATTGAATGGGTATAAAAAATAATAATTAGTAATTGTAA
>Ga0210044_10005390_pt1 | contig 17325 bp, 14 predicted proteins | sample CryGey13umfilter_2_FD_183959 | JGI IMG/M metagenome (GOLD analysis project Ga0210044, IMG submission 183959) | Groundwater microbial communities from aquifer in Utah, USA - Crystal Geyser 4/9/14 3 um filter (SPAdes) (version 2) | ecosystem: Environmental > Aquatic > Deep subsurface >... | reverse complement strand
TCGCAATGACGGGATGTGAAAACAGGAGAACTGACTTATGTATGGAAAAGGTTTACTCAAAGGTCTGAGCGTCACCTTCGTGCGCTTCTTCAACACCTACTGGGATGATCTCACCTGGATGGGTCGGCGCATCACCACAGGCGAGAAACGCTACGGCTCGGCAGAGGGAATTGCCCACCGCTCCAGTAAGAACGCCCGCGGCATCTTCACGGTGCAATACCCGGAAGAAAAACTGCCCATGCCTGAGGAATTCCGCTTCATTCCGTTCCTCGTCTATGACGAGGGCGCGGAAGGAAAGAAAGAAATCCGCTGTACCTCCTGCGGCATCTGCGCCAAGGTCTGCCCGCCGCAGTGCATCTGGATCGTGCGCGGCAACGACCCCTCCACAGGCCGCCCCATCCCGCAGCCCGCGGAGTTCTACATTGACGCGGACGTCTGCATGAACTGTGGGTTCTGTGCCGAGTATTGCCCGTTCGACGCCATCAAGATGGATCACGACTACGAACTGGCCGCGTATCACCGCAGTCTCTTCGGAATGGACAAGTTGATGAAACCCGCCTCGTACTACGCCGGCATCCGCCCGCAGAACGCGGCGCGCGAAGACGAAGCCCGCCAGGCCAAGCAGGCCGCCAAAGCCGCCAAAGCGGAAGCCGCGGCGGCGTAGAAACGTAAACAGGTATACAGGTACACACGTAAACAGGTTCCCTTGTCTACTTGTGTACGTGTTTACCTGTGTACCCATTAAAGGTAAACCAAAATGACAATCGCTCTCACCAAAGAAACCATCCTCGCGGCTCTCTCGAAAGTCCAGGAGCCGGAACTGCGCAAGGACCTCGTCACGCTCAACATGATCCGTGACCTGGAGATCGAGGGCGGTAAGGTCAAGTTCACGGTCATGCTGACAACGCCTGCCTGCCCGTTGCGAGGAAAAATCGAATCGGAAGCGAAACAGGCCGTGATGTCGGTGGGAGGCGTGGAGTCGGTCGAGGTCAAGTTGTCGTCCGACGTCCCCAACGATGGCCGCATGCGCGGGCTGGTCAACACCACCATCAAGAACGCGATCGCGGTCGGTTCGGGCAAGGGCGGCGTGGGCAAAAGCACGGTCTCGGTCAACGTGGCGGTCGCGCTCGCGCAAAGCGGGGCGCGCGTCGGCCTGATGGACGCGGACATTTACGGCCCCAACATCCCCACCATGATGGGCATCGAGAAACTGCCGCCGCCGAAAGCGGAGAAGATCATCCCCGCCATAGCCTACGGCGTGGAAGTCATCTCGATGGGACTGCTTGTCCCGCCCGGACAGCCGCTCATCTGGCGCGGCCCAATGCTGAACTCCGCCATCCGGCAATTCCTGAGCGACGTGGAGTGGGGCGAACTGGACTATCTCATCGTGGACCTGCCGCCTGGCACGGGCGACGCGGCCCTCTCGCTCGCGCAAGCGCTGCCCCTCAGCGGCGCGGTCATCGTCACCCTGCCGCAATTGGTCTCGCTCGAAGATGCCACCCGCGGTTTGAATATGTTCCGCCAACTCGAAGTGCCGATCCTGGGCGTGATCGAGAACATGTCCTACCTGGATCTGCCCGACGGCACGCGCATGGACATCTTCGGCACGGGCGGCGGCGAGCAATTGGCGCAGGCCACACAGGTTCCCTTCCTCGGCAAAGTGCCGATTGACCAGAATGTCCGCATCGGCGGCGACAGCGGGAAACCCATCGTGGTGTCCCATCCCGATTCGGCGGTCGCAAAGGCTTTCATCTCTGTCGCCGAGGCGGTAGCGGCGCGCATCTCCGTTGAGGCGATGGGCCGGGACAATACCCTGCCGATCAATATTGTGGAGTGAGGGTCAGTAATCAGTAATCAGTAATCAGTAATCAGTAATCAGTAATCAGTAATCAGTAATCAGTAATCAGTAATCAGTAATCAGTAATCAGTAATCAGTGAACAGTCAGCAACAGTCCCTGAGAGATCGGGGGCTGTTTTTTGTTTTGTGATGGTAGAATCATCCCAATACGGTACTTCAAAGACCATCCCCTGAAGGAAATCCATGGGCGCAATTTTTTCCGACACCCACCCAAAAATGGAAACCCTGCAAATCCAGTTATGGCGGCAGGCCAGTCCCACCCGTAAAATGCACATGCTGGCGCAACTTAATGCCTCGGCGCATACCCTGGCTTTAATGGGTCTGCGCTCGCGTTATCCGCAAGCCAGTGAAGGGGAATTGCGCCGCAGATTGGCAGGTCTCATTCTTGGAGACGAACTGGCACGCAAAGTGTACGGAGAGATCGGCCATGCAAAATGAACCCATTGAAGTCACGCTCAAAGTAACGGATGTTTTCGAAAATCTGGGTATTCGTTACCTGATTGGCGGTTCGCTTGCCAGTACGCTCTACGGCATGGTACGCACCACGCAGGATTCGGATATTGTCGCCGAAATGCGGCTCGAACATCTCCAGCCTTTTGTCGCGGCGTTGCAGGGCGAATTCTATGTTGACGATGAGATGATCGCCGAATCCATCCAGCGTAATTCCAGTTTCAACATCATTCACCGCGAGACCATGTTCAAGGTGGATGTCTTCATCCCGCGTCCGCGTCCTTTCCTACAATCCCAACTTGCCCGCGCCCAAAAGCAGACTTTCACCTTTGAAACGGAAGTCAGCGCAAAATTTGCCAGCCCCGAAGACACCATCCTCTCCAAACTCGAATGGCATCGCATGGGCGGCGAAGTCTCCGACCGTCAATGGCGTGATATTCTCGGCGTGCTCAAAACCCGCGCGGGCGAACTCAACCTCGATTACCTGCGAGAATGGGCGGCGCAACTCAAAGTCAGCGACTTGTTGGAACGCGCGTTGAAGGAAGCCTGAGACAAAACAACCTCTTGATTGGCGCGGTCGGGGATATGTTATAATTTCTTTACGATTATCATTCGATAAGGAGATGTAAGATATGGAAGCCGCAACAATTTCCACAAAGTTTCAAATTGTCATCCCCCGCAAACTTCGGGAAGAATACAACATCCAACCAGGTTACAAAGCTGTTTTCATCCCCTTTGAAAATGCCCTGCGCGTGATCTTTGTCCCGCCGCTTGAGATGGCGCGCGGCCTCTTCCCCGGGCTGGATACACGCGTAGAGCGCGAAGAGGAAGACCGCGTATGAACGTGGTTGATTCCTGCGGCTGGCTGGAATATTTCGCCAATGCCTCCAACGCCGAATTTTTTACGCCCGCCATTCGGGATGAAGCGAACCTCCTGGTTCCGTCCGTTTGCCTCTACGAGGTGTTCAAACGCATCTGCCAGCAACAGGGAAAACAGGCCGCGCTCGAAGGCGTCAGCCGACTGTATCGCGGCACGATCATTGCCATGAACGATGGGTTGGCTTTGCAAGCCGCGCAACTATCCCTTACGCATAACCTGCCCATGGCCGATAGCATCATTCTTGCCACTGCACGCGCGCAGAACGCCATACTCTGGACACAGGATGAGCATTTCAAAAATATCGAAGGCGTGAAATACATCGAGAAAAAATAACATGCCCAGCGAAGATGTCACCCCCATCCGCCAACAATACCTCGAGATCAAACGCGCCCACCCGGACGCGATCCTGTTCTTCCGCCTCGGCGATTTCTACGAGACCTTCGATGAGGACGCCAAGATCACCTCGCGCGAACTCGACATCGTGCTCACCTCGCGCAACGTCGCCAAAGGCTCGCGCATCCCGATGGCGGGCATCCCCTACCACGCCGTCGAAAATTATTTGGCGCGCCTGATCGAAAAAGGCTACCACGTCGCCATCTGCGAACAGGTGGGAGACCAGCCGCTCAAAGGCATCTTCCCGCGCAAAGTAGTGCGGATCGTGACTCCGGGGACGGTGGTCGAACCGGGACTCCTGCCGGGCGACGCCAACAACTACCTGGCCTCGATCATTCTCGACGGTGGGGCGGCCGCGGTTTCCTACGCGGATATTACTACGGGCGAATTCGCCGTCACCGAACTCCCGCTCGAGTCCCTGCGCGCCGAGTTGACGCGCCTGCGCCCCGCGGAACTCCTGCACCCCGATACGCAGAATCTCACCGACGGCATGTTCGGCCACCCCACCTCCCTGCCCGCCTGGCGCTTCGAGCCGGGCAAATGTGAGGAAGCGCTCCTGTCGCATTTCCGCGCCGTCTCGCTGGAAGGCTTCGGGCTGAAAGGACAGAGTCTTTCCATCCGCGCCGCGGGCGTCATCGTGCAATATCTCAAAGAGACCCAGCCCGACGCGCTCAACCTGCTGACCGGCCTGCGCGTCTACTCCCTGTCCGAGTTCATGACCCTCGACGCGGCGACGCGGCGCAACCTGGAACTGACGGAGACATTACGCGGCGAAGTCAAAGGCTCGCTGCTGAACGTGCTGGATCACACCGTCACCCCAATGGGCAAGCGGTTGATGCGTGCCTGGGTCAGCCAGCCGTTACTGGACGTGGACAAGATCAAGTCGCGGCAGGATGGCGTAGCAACCTTCTTCGATCACGGCATGACCCGCGCCGAGATTCGCGCCGCGCTCAAGCCACTGGCAGATTTGGAACGCCTCGTCAACCGCATCATCGCCGGTCACGCCCAGCCGCGCGATTTGGTGGCGATGCGCTCCACGCTGGAACAACTGCCGAAGGTCAAAGAAGTTATCAGTGACCAGTTATCAGTGATCAGTGATCAGTGGTCAGTGTGCGGTGAAGAACTGGCGTTGCTTCAAAACGCGATTGACGATGATCCGCCCGCCACGTTGCAAAACACCGGCATCATCCGCGCGGGCTACTCCGCCGAACTGGACGGTGTGATCGAAGCCTCCAAACACGCCCGCGACTGGATCGCCAACCTCGAATCCGTGGAACGCGAACGCACCGGCATCAAAACGCTCAAGGTCGGCTACAACAAGGTCTTCGGCTACTACATCGAAATCTCGCGCGGCGCGGCCGACAAAGCCCCCGAAAACTACATCCGCAAGCAGACGCTGGTCAACGCGGAGCGTTTCATCACACCCGAGATGAAAGAGTACGAGACGCTCGTGCTGAACGCCGAGGAGCGCATCCGCGAGATCGAGTTGCGCCTGTTCCGCGAGGTCTGCGCGGAGTTGGCGAAGTCCGCGGCCAAACTGCTCGCAACCGCGCGCGCCCTGGCGGAGTTGGACGTGCTGTCCGCGTTGGCGGAGGCGGCGGCCCTGGGAGGCCTCACCCGCCCCGAGGTCCAGGAAGGAAGCGGAATTGACATCCGCGAGGGACGGCATCCCGTCGTCGAATTGTCCCTGCACGGCGAACGGTTCGTCCCCAACGATGTCACTTTCGAGAACGGCGAGATCGTGCGCGTCATCACCGGCCCAAACATGAGCGGGAAAAGTACTTTCATCCGGCAGGCCGCGCTGATCGTGCTGATGGCGCAAATGGGATCGTTCGTGCCAGCCGCGTCCGCAAAGATCGGGCTGGTGGATCGCATCTTCACCCGCATCGGCGCGCAGGACGAGATCCACGCCGGACAGTCCACGTTCATGGTCGAGATGATCGAGGCCGCCAATATTTTGCATCACGCCACGGCGCGCTCGCTTTTGATCCTGGACGAGATCGGGCGCGGCACATCCACGTATGACGGTGTTTCGATTGCGTGGGCGGTGATCGAGCACATCCACAATCATCCGCAACTGCGCGCCAAGACGCTGTTCGCGACGCATTACCACGAACTGACGCAACTGGCGGAACTTTTGCCGGGCGTGCGGAATTACAACGTGGCCGTGACCGAGGCGGACGGCCAGGTGGTGTTCCTGCACAAGATCGTGCCGGGCGGCGCGGACCGCTCGTACGGCATCCACGTGGCGCAACTGGCGGGGTTGCCCAGACCGGTCATCTCCCGCGCGTCCGAGATCATGGCCGAGTTGGAGAAGACCTCCGGGCGCGCGGTGAAGATTGATCCGCACGCCGCGCAACAGGCCGCGCTCTTCCCGGAGACCAGTCCGTTGCTGGATGAGTTGAAGAAGATTGACGTGAACGCGCTCTCGCCCATCGAAGCGCTGAATAAGTTGTTCGAATGGCAGAAGAAGTTTTTGAAGGAATGACAAGAACACCTGAATGGAAGAAGTATGCAATCTGAAGTAAAACAATTCTCCCACGAATATGCACAGGGGTTATGGGGTGTCTTTTCAAGCGCCGCATTTTGCGTTTTTAGCTGGTCGCTTGTTATTTTCTTTTGGGATCTTCCATCGTTCTTATTGCGCCTTAGTCTGGGAGATATTCTCGGTTATGCGGCGTACCAGTTCTTGTTTGCACTACTGGAAAGCCTCACTGTTACTATTTTTATCGCCGCGCTAGGGTTGATCCTTCCCGCCAAATATCTCAGAAATAATATTCAAGCGTCGGGTACGGCATTGGTTTTTGCCTTTGCAATTAATTCGATTATTCTTAAAGAGCGCCTCGATCTCATAAATTGGTTTATAAACGTCCTGTCTATGAATACTCTTACCGCCACCCAGACCGTCACTAACATCTGGGTGATTAGCTTGATCATCCTGCCCCTCGGCCTGGTGATGGCAACAAAGAACAAGAGGGTGGATCGCGTCATAAATAATTTTGTTGAGAATCTGTTTGTTCTGGTTAGCCTGTATGTGATCTTGGGCCTCCTGGGAATCCTGCTGGTCATTTTCAGGAACGTCTCATAGGAAACCGCGCATGTCACCTCAGAGAATCACCCGGCGAGATTTTTTGAAATTACTTGGGATAGCGAGCTTGCTCATCCCCATGTCAAAGTCACCCCTTATCACAGGCGAACCTGGACGGAGAGCAAACGCTCCGACGAAACCAAATATTATTATCCTTTTATTCGATGCACTGACCGCCCGGCACATGAGCGTGCATGGGTATAAAAGGAGGACAACCCCCAACATAGAGATGTTTGCAAAAATATCTACCACGTTCCACCAACACCATGCGGCGTCCAGTCATACAAAACCGAGTACAGCGTCTTTATTGACCGGGGTTTATCCATGGTCACATCGTGCGTTGAATTTTTACACCGCACTGATAAAGTTTTACGAAACCGCGAATATTTTCGGCGAAACTAAAAACGACTTTTACACACAGACTTATACTCACAACACGTTTGTGATGACCATTCTGGAGCAGTTTGCAGATTATATTGACCTGCTCAAACCCATAGAAGAGCTGGTTATCTACAACCCCAACAAATTACCAAACATTTTTAAACGCGACTATCCGATGGGATTCTATGCAGCCAAGCGATGGCGCGACAATTATATGGGACCGAGCAACTCCCTATTCATCAATCCGCTTTTTACAATAGCCAATGGTATAACCTCGTCGCAGTCTTTGAAGGCAAACGAGGATTTGTATCCACTTGGCCTAAGTGACAACCAGGAGGGATATTTATACAAACTGGAAGATGCGATTGACTGGATCGCGCAAAGCGCTGGCTCAACACCCCAACCTTATCTTGGATATTATCACCTGCTACCGCCTCACGAGGCTTATCGTCCGCGTGCCGACTTTGTGGGTATGTTTTCTGGGGATGGAGTACGTCTGATAGAAAAGCCGCAGCATTACTTTACACAGGGCCAAACTCAGAAACAACTGGAAAAGTATTGCGAACTTTACGATGAGTACATCGCCTTTGTAGATTCCGAGTTCGGCCGTTTGTACGGAATGCTCGAGAAAAACGGTGTTCTTAATAACACCTTTTTGATCCTGACATCCGACCATGGACAGCTTTTCGAGAGAGGCATCCATGGGCATGGAACAACCTTGTTCGAACCGCTGCTCCACATTCCACTCATGATCCACTCGCCCAGACAAAGCCAAGGGAAAGATATCCACACTCCAACCAGCATTACGGATATCGCGCCCACCATTTTGCAACTGGTAGATCAAGCCCCTTCGAACTGGCTAGAGGGCAAGCCTCTGCCCATCTTTGGCGAAACAGAGGAAATCGAGAGAGTCATCTTTTCCATTGAGGGGAAGGAAAATCACAAAATGAAGACGCTCACGAAAGCTACCTTCAGTGCGATCCGCTGGCCATATAAATTAATCCACTATCGAGGTTATCCCGGCTACGATAACGTCAATGAACTCTTCCACCTTGAAAACGATCCGGAAGAATTGGAAAACCTGGCTGCATCTCACCCATCCATTGTTGCGGATTTGAAGGAGGAGTTGCGGAAGAACCAGTCCGCGGCCGAGGAAAAATCCATTGGAATTCCAGGCACCTCGAAATAGGCAAGCCCCGGAGGAATTACAACCATGGCAACCAAAACGAAAAGCCAAACCGAGAGTCTTGAGTTGAGCATTGTCCTGCCATGCCTGAATGAAGAACGCACCGTTGGAACCTGCGTCGCCAAGGCGATGGACTTCCTGAAGCGCCACAAAATCCGAGGGGAGGTGATTGTGGCAGACAACGGTAGTACAGACCGTTCCGTTGAAATTGCGAAACAAGAGGGCGCGGTCATCACGCATGTGGGGCAGAAGGGATATGGAACAGCACTGCGCGGAGGATTCGAAACCGCGCGCGGCAAATATATTATCATGGCGGATTCGGACAATAGTTATGATTTGGGAAATCTGATGCCGTTCATCGAAAAACTACGTGCCGGATATGAACTGGTGATGGGCAACCGCTTCAAGGGCGGAATCAAAAAGGGATCCATGCCCTGGCACCACCGCTACATTGGAAATCCAATCTTATCTTTTCTCGGAAAAGTATTCTTCAAGACGCCTGCAAACGATTTCCACTGCGGACTACGCGGCTTTACCAAAGCCGCCATCCAGAAGATGGACTTGCAGACCAGCGGTATGGAACTCGCCAGCGAGATAGTCATCAAGTCTTCGATCCTTGAAATGAAAGTCTGTGAGGTCCCCACCACTCTCTACCCGGATGGGCGAGACAGGCCGCCACACCTGCACAGTTTCCGCGACGGATGGCGACATTTGCGCTTCCTGCTGATCTACAGCCCACGATGGCTTTTTCTATATCCCGGCCTGATCCTGATCATTCTCGGGGGGATCATGGGGATAGTTTTGTTCTTTGGACGGATTGATATTGGTATCCGGTATTTCGACTTCCACAGCTTTATCCTTGCCGGAGCGATCCTGATGCTTGGGATTAGCATGCTTTCCTTTGCAGGGATAACCATGGTATTTGCATATAACTTTAAACTACTCCCCAAGCGCCCCTCTTTTTTTAGATTGTTCAAATACTTTAATCTCGAGAGTGGCCTTGCTATCGGGTTACTCCTCGTCGTATGCGGAATTGTGGTAATTGGTTATGCTATCGATCTTTCCATATCTCCCGGATTTGAGAGTCTCGGTTTCAATCTAAGTATCCGCCTCGTATTTGGAGGTTCACTGCTCCTTGTCACCGGCGGACAGATCATCCTGACTAGTTTTGTGTTGAGCATGTTGGGACTAAACCCAAGAGAATAACAGGATTATCGCTTTGTACCTTAAGCTGGCAACCCCATGAAACCATTGGATAAATTAATCCAGATATTGCGCATACAAAAGGCGGGGAGACACATCGCTCCCAATTCGTGCCTTCTGGACATCGGATGTGCAGACGGAGCTATCTTCCGGCACCTTCGGCATAAAATCCAGCAGGGTGTTGGAATCGACCCGAATATAATAGGGAATTATCAGGATGGCAATTACCAATTGATCCGCGGAAATTTTCCACAGGATCTTCCCGCTGGCGTTCCGATCTTTGATACAATTACAATGTTGGCCGTCCTAGAGCATATCTCTGTTAAAGAACAACCTATCCTGGCCGCAAATATTTTCAAGCATCTTCGGCCGGGCGGCAAGTTGCTCATCACGGTTCCGGCCCCAATCGTAGATAAAATTTTGGAAGTACTCAAGCTGACAAGACTGATCGACGGTATGTCGCTGGATGAGCATTATGGGTTTGATTTCAGCACAGTACGCCATACATTTTCAAACAGCGGGTTGGTATGCATCAAGCACGAACGGTTCCAGTTCGGGTTAAATAACCTGTTTGTTTTTCAGAAAACGTAGCATTTGGCCTCGATAGCACAAGGAGAATTGATGCGCCAAGGTAATTACAAATCCATTCTAAAAAGGATTTTTGTATTGTCATGGGCGATCGTCTGCATCGTTGTTGCGATGCTCTACACGGCAAGGTTTAGTGTACTGCATGGGGTATTACTTGACAACATCGGATTGCTCCCAGCAAATCTGGAGACAGTATCAGCCGCCCAATTTTTCGGTGACTTGCTGACTTCTTTTTTGGGAATCATCCTTTTTTCTATAGCCCTCATCTCCGCAGGAGCCATTTTCCTGCACATCGCTAAGCTCAATAAAGATGAAAAGCAAAACATTTTTGCATTCCTAGCCCTGGTAGGAACCTCTTTTCTAGTGGGGCATTGGGCGCTGGCTAGTTTATTTATGCTTCTTGCCATGTTTGGAAATTTGACATCCATATCCGTCACGTGGACTCTCCTGGCAGCGCTCGTGGTCGGCATCTACCCAGTGTTCAAACATCTCATCCTGCCAATAATAAATCGGCAACTCAATCCGCCCAACACTATCCCCGAAAAAAAGTACCGGCTCATCCTGGGCATGTCAATAGCTATCCTGTTTCTTACACTAACATTCTCCACGTCCCGGTTGGGATATGACTCAGTATACATCTATTTTTCCGACCCGAAACTGACAGCACTAACACACCGTCTACAATTCTTCTTAAATGATCTATTCGTGATCAGTTCCTTCCAAACCGGGATTCAATTTTCAGCCATCATGCTGATTTTCGGCGACCAGACGGCACGCCTGTTTTCCTGGATGAGCGGAGTGTTCAATATCATTTTTGCCCTAGCCCTCGCGGAAAAAGCGAGATTGTCCAGCCGCGCCAAGGGGATATTCCTAGCACTCGTCCTGACAACTACCGCATTTGTCGACCTCCTCGGCGATGCCAAAGTTGACCTGACCAGTTCGGCTGTCACCATCGCCGCGGTGTACTGGATGTTTGCCGACGATAACAAGAACAATAAACTGCTCGCGGGCTTCTTTGTTGGACTTTCCATCGCGTCGCGACCATATAACATTTTCCTGATGGGAGTCTTCACTGCATCTTTATATTTGGTCAGGATGTATTTCAACAGAGGCGATCCGGAAAAACGTGGAATCCGCCCCTTCATGCGAACCTTCGCGTGGATCGGACTTGGAGCCGTTCCGCCCTTGGCATTCCACCTGGCAGTAAACTGGGCGATACTCGGTGATTTGTTTGCCATGCTGGCGAACACGCAGAACATCACTTCTCAAAAATGGCAGTGGGCGTTTGACCCGCAAAACATCTGGATAATGCGTCTGTTGTATCCGTTCGTGGTAACGTTCTTAAACACGTCTCAAAGTATCGGAGCCATCTCCCCCATATTTCTGGCATTTTTACCGAATGTCTTTTACGGCGCTATCAGAAAAAAAATCAACTTGGCGCGTCCTCTGGTTGAAATGCTGGCCGCGGCGCTGGTCACATTGGTTCTGTGGATCGCCATGTTCTTCACGATCATGGAGATCCGCTATATTTTCTTTTTGTGGATCATCCTCTTCATTGCCATAGCGGAGGTTGTGGTAATTGTGCTGGACAGAACCGAGTACGCCTTCCAGTGGATATTTTCCGCCCTGGTGATTGTTCTGCTGGGATTCACAATTCTGAGGGTGGTTTATATCTCGCTTTACACCTATTCGCCGATAGATGTACAAGGCAACCCACAATGCAGCGACCATGTTTTTTGCAATTACCTGAAACCGATCAATGAACGCGCCGCTCAAGGTGAGCGGGTACTGTCCCTGCTGGCGTACCGCTATTACCTGCGTATTGACCTGTTTGCTTGCTCCACACGAGTGGATGAATATAACCGGATTCTCGAGGCCGCGCGTATAAGCCCGCAGGAATTTTGGGCTGAAGCCTACCGTCAGGGATACACGTACGTGGCATATGAAAACAATTACAGTGTGCGCCATCTGTATATGGATTTCATACCCGATCCGGCAACCGTCCCGGCCTGGATGGAACTGGAGACGCTTTACGGAGGTCCGCAGGAGAAAATAGCGGCCTATCGGATCATCGTCCACGACGCGCCCGTACCACGCGAAAAAGCGTGCGTGCAGAACAACGGGGTTTGGGAAATACAGGAAATCCCTTAACCGTACGGCTATAATTGGTTAAAGACAAAAACACTCGAGGAAAACGACATGATATCTACCCAATCACTTATTTTGGAATTCCCATCAGCATCGTTTAGAGCCTATCTCTAAACTTCGCCAAAGGTCGCGTTTTCCCGCAAGAATCTGGCAAAAATATAGGTTTAGAGATAGGTTCTTAGTCGTTCCAGAAGTTCATCCCTCATCTGTGCGGCAACAGGCGCAGGTAAGCTGCTCGCAACCACAAAAAAGTCCGGCAGGAGAGAGACTGTCTCTCCTGCCGGACGATCCTGAGACAGTTACTTCTTGATCAAAGGCAGGTATATCCGGGAGCCAAGGATGATCGTGGCGCCGACGAATGGGCCGACCTTTCCGCCGCTGTCCACAATGGCTACTCTCCAGTAGTATGTTTTTCCAGTAGTATATGATTTTATCGGTGTGTAGCGGGTGTTATCGGTCGTAACCGAATCATACATCGGAGAGAAGGTGGGAAACAGCGAGACCTCGAGTTTGTACTTCGCCGCGCCGTTTACCGGCGTCCAGACAAAGGTTGGAGTGCCGCCGATACTTGCGCCGCTGGTCGGGCTGACCAGGCTGGTTGTCAGGTATTGTTTGGTGAAGGTCTGGTTGGCCGTGTAGTCTCCCGGCCTTCCGTTGCCATCAATCATGGCTGCGCGCCAGTAGTATTGACCGTCGTCGTAGCCTTTTATCGGCGTCCAACAGTTTTGTTCCGTGTCAATGCTGTCGTAAGTGGAGGAGAATAGGGGATCTTTGCTCACCTGGATGCGGTATTTCCACGCGGCGAGCACCGGGTCATACGGAGGCGTGAGGGAGTTCTGGATCAGAGACGTCCAACACAATGTGGGCGCGCGCCCGACGACACCTGAGGGCTTGTGGTTCAGGCCAGCGGGCGTAGGCAGCGCTAAGGTGAAGGTCTGGGCGGAAGTCCAATTATTGATCACGCTACCGTTGCGATGGACGCGTACGCGCCAGTAATAGATGGCATTTGCCAGTGTGCTTGTATGAGTGTAGGAATTCTGCCTGGTGCTGATGCTGATCGCGGTGGAGCCGAAACCCGGATCATTATCTACTTGAAGATCGTAATATTCGGCCCCTTCGACCATATCCCAGGAGAAGGTCGGTGTGGCGAAGGTGACCGAAGTACCTAGATTCTGCGGGATGAACCCCTGACGCTCGAAGCGCCAGCCCTGGCTCCAAGCCCCGAGGCAGAGTACACACCCCCCATCCCGATAGCGAGGCTGAATACGCCAGTAGTACGTGTTATCCCCGACAAAATCATCACCCCAGGCATGGGATGTTGATGCATAGTAAGCGCCATCGGATGTCAGTGTGTACGTCGCCGCCTGAGTGGTAAATAGCGGGTCCAGATAGGCTTTCATAATCGCGCCGGACCATGGAGCCAGCACGGGCCAATCCCAAAAGAACGGCAGGATGGACGGGTAGGTGGAAGGGTCCACTCCGGCGTCATTGGGCGGCATCAAGAGATTCATGCGCTCGGTTACATTGGCAAAACGACTGATCGGCCCGGCTCCGGGAACGCTCGAATCGGAAGGGACTGAATCTTTCGGTTGACCACTGCCGGCTGGCAGACTGAACAAAGATACAGCATAACTGCCGGTGGTGTCTTGATAGTTGATGGCGGTATTGGGCACCTCGAGTTCAACGTAGTTACCGCTCTTGTTAAGGTTCCCACCGATACTACCCAGAACTTTTACTGTGTCCCAGCCGCTGCCGTTCCAATGATAGAGATAGACTTTGTTGGCAGCAAAAGTGCTCGCTTCCTGGAGAACGTAAATAGCAAATTCGGGTCGGTAGGATGCAATGGTCGTCACACTGTAACTGGACGTGCAGATGGAGTCATGGCCGCAGGCATCAAAGGTCGCGCCGGAAGAATCCAAGTGATCAAGATCCAGGTAGAGCGCATAGGTGACATTTTGGGTGGGAGAAGCGGGAACGTGGAAACCGAAGTACCAATAATCGCTGGACTGACGAGCCTGGAGGTCGGTCAGATCATAATCAGCGGCGACGTCACTTGCCGGATCAGAGCCGATTTGCAGCTGGTTACCGGCATCACCAAGGAGGCTCGGCGCAGGCGGAGGCGGAGAATATCGCCACTGGCTTTGCGCGGCAATCTGGAAGCGCCGGGTCTCGCTCCAACTGCCGCCCGTCTTGCGAACCCGCCAGTAATAAATGCCAAAGTTCACATCTCCAAGACTGCGCTGCGCCAGGCTTTGGGTGGGAACGTAGGCCGGATTAGAAACGGTGGCGGTATTCACAAAACTACCGAAGTTTTGGTCAAGACTGATCTGAATCTCGTAGGAAGATGCGCCGCTCAACGGGAACCATTCCAACAGGGGCGTCATCTCGGCGAATTCAAAGCCATCCGTCGGGCGAATCAATGTCGGGGCGGCGCCGGTAGTGGGCGTCAATCCTAACGAGGGGTCAAAGCGGGTTTTCCATACCTGGCTCCACTCCCCAACCTCGCTTCCGCTAATTAACGGGCGGACGCGCCAGTAGTAATCTATATTCATTAATGGTGTAAAGGGATTACTCGCGGTTGGTGCGGCAGTTAGATTTTCGGTGTCCACAGTCCAATCCACCGAGCCAAAGAGTGGGTCCGCGTCGACTTGCAGACGGTAAGCCTCGGCATATACCTGACCTGCATTGACATCCCCGTACGGTACATAAACGCGGTGCCAGATGAAGATCGGCAGTGGCACGGTGCGGTCTTCATGGGGATTGGTTGTAACACCGGGGAAACCAGAGTAAGTATCGGGAGGGTAGTAGAAGAGCGGGTAAACCTGGTGAGTAGCCACCGATTCTTGATAACTCACATAGGAAAACGTATTGCTGGGAACTCCGGCTTTGGCGTTTCCATCGTAGGGCGTCACCCGCCAGTAATTGACTCTGTTAGCCCCAGTATAAGTTTGCGGAGTGTAAAACGTGTTGGTAGTAGTGCCAGTATTATAGCTAGTACTGAAATTTGAGTACAGGCTGATTTGAACTTTGTAGTAGCTGGCGCCAGGCACCGGCGTCCAACTGAAGATCGGGAAACGCACATGCTGGTATAGATCAGTAGGGGTGAGAAGCACAGGCTGGATATACCATTTCTTTATGAAAGAACGGCTGGCAGTCCAGTCCGAAATCGAGTTCCCGGAATGGACTCTCACATGCCAATAGTAGTTGACGTCATTCGGCAGGGTGGTGGTCGGTGTATAGGCCGTGTTACGGGTATCAAGAGTTATAACGCTTGTGCTAAAGCTGGGATCGGTGGTGTACTGCAGGCGGTAGAATTCAGCGCCGCGCACGGCTGTCCAGCGAAAGGTGGGCGTGAAGGTGGGAGTGGCAAGGTCATCCGGTTCCAGCAGCGTTAAAACAGGGTTGTAATTGACGTCAAAGGAGCGCTCCTCGCTTGGCGTGCCCTCGTGGTTACCAGGATCAACCGGCACGACGCGCCAATAATAGGTGCCGTTGGCCAGTTTGTCCTTTGGCTGATGGGTGGTTGCCAAAGTCGTGGCAGTATATTTCAAAGTTGACCAGCCTCCGGGGCTGGAATAGATCTGCAACTTATACTTGGCCGCGCCCGTCACCGGGTCCCAGGAGAAGACTGGCTCATCATAGAACTCAAGCGTGTCCCAGTCTGCCGGGGAGATCAGGGCCGGGGAATTTTCAGGCGTGGCCCATTGTTTGGTGAAACTCCAGATGCCGCTATACTCGCCGACTGGTGTGGGTGTATCTACCCTGACGCGCCAATACCAGGTCCCATCCGCAAAGACACTCGCGCTGGTGGGCGTATAGGTAGTGTTTGGGGTCGTGATATTCACAATTGTGGTATTGAAACCAATAGCGCTGCTAACCTGCAGACGATATTTCGTCGCGCCTGACACGGGCGTCCACTCAAATTCAGGGATACCCAAAGGCGGGGTATCCACTACAGTGGTGGTCGAGCCGTCGGCCGGCGCAATCAGAACAGGAACATCGAGCGCACGGGCGGGAATCGAACCCAGCGGGCTGAGCAGGATCGAACTCAACACCAGGACACTGACCAAACGCCGCCGCCATTGCCTGCCGCCTCGTCGAGAGGCGTGTACGTCCATGCGCCAGCGCGGCCGACGACTGCCGGAAACAGCGGCGAGAGTTGAGGGGTGATTTTGTTGATTCATTTTATCTCCCGTTTTATATTCTTCTGGAGTTCAATCGGTTGAGGAAGATTCAGGTCACTTGCGCCGCCCTCCAATACAAGCAAATGAGGGCGCGCTTTTGCGCAAGGAGACATTTCTACTTTGCGTTGACACTGCCAAGCGCTCATTTTTATTCTAACCTCGACCCACTAAAGCGTCAATTGGCCGCGTTCCCCGCCTGGATGACACGCCAAAAAACCTACCCCGGCCTGCCGAACATTTCCCGGTTTGCCTCTTCGATCTCCTCGTAAATCTTTTTCACTTCCTCTTTCATGGTTGCGGACACGCCCGCGGTCTGCGGGATGAACTTGACCAGGTCGCGCGCCTGGCGCAGCAGGTCTCGAACCTGCGCGATATAGGACAGGTCGTTTCGGCCGAGTTCGGCCGGGATGCGCGCTGCGCGCGCCTTTTGGATCAAGCCGCGAGCGCGCAGGAGGCGTTCGGCGGCGGGAACGAATGTAGACATGGACGCTAGCACTCGCTATATCCGCAGGCGTAACATTTCCTGCAACCTTCCTCATTCACCACCGCGGCCTCCCCGCATTCGGGACACAGGTCGCCGATGCGCATGGGCGGGACGTTTTCCGCGGCCTCGGCTTCGAGGGTGATGTGCCCGCCGTTGCCACCGTTGGATTTCTCCTCCATAGGGTCGGGGGACAATCCACTCTTTTCGCGCAGGTAGTGATCGAGCACCTGTCCGATGCCGTCGGGCAGGGAGCGGACGCGGTTCGGGCCGAAGCCCAGCGACCGTCCGCCGCCGATGCCCATCAACTGGCGGACGATTTCCTTCATGCGGTCGGTCGGGACGATGGGGCTGGCCATCCGCAAAATGTACGAGATCAACCGTCCGATGGCCTCCGAGACGGCCGCGGTCTCCGAGCCGGCCTTGGCGGTGTTGATGAACGCCTCGAAGGGCTGTTCGCCGCCGTTCTCGTTGATCGTGATGAA
>Ga0210044_10005387_pt1 | contig 17335 bp, 25 predicted proteins | sample CryGey13umfilter_2_FD_183959 | JGI IMG/M metagenome (GOLD analysis project Ga0210044, IMG submission 183959) | Groundwater microbial communities from aquifer in Utah, USA - Crystal Geyser 4/9/14 3 um filter (SPAdes) (version 2) | ecosystem: Environmental > Aquatic > Deep subsurface >... | reverse complement strand
GGGTCGTGGTCGGGGTCGGGGTCGGGGTCGGGGTCGCGGTCGCGGTCGGGGTCGCGGTCGCGGTCGGGGTCAAATATTTTATAAATAATTTTAACGGAGGGATTATGAAAATTAGCGGAGGGATTATGAAAACTGGCGAGGGGTTAGAAAAACTGGCAGGTGAGGTGGTTACGCTGTTTTGTGCGAATTATATTTATTCGGGGAAATTAACCGGCATAAATGACGATTGCGTGCTATTGTCGGATGCTGGGATTGTCTATGAGACGGGAGAACTCACCGTCAAAACATGGAAAGACAGGCAACCGCTGCCTAATGATTGCTATATAATGAAGAATGCCATTGAATCATTTATGATTTTGAAATGAGTATCCTTATTGGTATAGACCCTGACAGCGAAAAATCAGGCGTTGCAGTTTGGGATAATATGGCGCAAAAACTCACTCAATATACAACGCTTGGTTTTTTTGAGTTGTTTGACTTATTGCGGAGTAATACCGCCGTAAAAGTATTTTTGGAAAGTGGTTGGCAAATCAAAAAATCAAATTGGCACAATGAGCGATTAGGTGTGTGTGTTGCCTCTCGCATAGGCGCAAAGGTTGGCGCAAATCATCAGGTCGGCAAACTGATAGAGCAGATGTGCAAATATCTCGGTATCTCTTGCACATTGGTGTTACCACAGGGGAAAATGGATAGAAAGAATTTTGAACACATAACAGGTATCAAACGGAGCAACCAAGACGAGCGGGATAGTATAATGTTGGTCTGGGGAAGATAATCCGCCAATGCGGGTAATGAACCTTAGCACAGCATTGATTTTTCTTGGATTGATGCTCATTGCCGCAGGTATAATCCTCAGCGTTGAATCGGCGCACGAGAGAGCCGCCTATATCGTTGGATGCGTGGAGGCAAAACAACAGGCAATGAAATCAGATAGCAGGATGGTAGGTGTTTTAGAGCGGGAATGTGAGCAGAATTGGAAAAACTATAAGGAGAGAAACCGATGACGCCTAAACAAGCTATTAGGAATGAGTGCAAGTTTTGCAATAATACGACAACATTTGTAGGCTGTGCCAGCGGGGACTGTAAACTCAACGATTCCACGCTGACACAGGTCAAGCGCATCAAAGCGCACTGTTTAACGTGCGTGCCTGAGCAAAGTTACGAGGGTGTAAGAAGCTGTTCAGGCCAAGTTGCTAATTTTGAGGACGGCAGGGCTTGTCCGCTCCATCCCTTCCGCCTTGGCAAAAATCCGAACCGAAAGGGCATTGGCAATCTAAAAGGCAATATGGAGGGATTGAAACAGGCAAGGGCCGTCCTCTCACAAAGACTCACGGCGGTTTAAAGAAAATTTAAGGCTGTTTCGGGGTCGGAGGTATACTGAACTACCTCTTGCTCCCTTTAACAGCCCTAAACAAGCCTAAAAACCTCGTTTCAATCAAAAGTGTAGCTTTTTTGCAACAATACTTAAAAAAGCTTCCACAGGCGTAGAGCATACCAAAAAATATGCCCTCCAAAATATAGGGTCCCGAAGACCAAAACTGCCAATGTCAATAAATCTATGCCTTCAAGGTTTTTAATCTTTGTTATTATTTTGGGTATCATTTCCGCTTAGTACCCTCCCCTTTCAAAGTCAAATTCCAAGCGCAGGTCGTTTGCGAGACAAGCGCCATCGTAAAAGGCTTCATCATAATAGATAGTATCTGCTTCCATCCCTAATATTCCAGTGTGCGATTCTATGTAGTCAATCGCCAATCGCACTAAATATTTTTTCCTGTCCTCTTTTTCTTTTTTTTGTTTGTTCATTTTTTAACCTCCAACAATATTTTTGAAAATTTGCCCTCCGGCTTTTCAATCATCTCAAAATCGTCCAACGGATAGCAATCCTCCAACATTTTCAGCGTTGCCTCCGCCTCAGCGCTTGCGTTAATAATACAATGCAAGCGTCCAGACCGATAGATTAGGTATTCTGTCATACGTCCTCCTTAAAAAAGTCTCTCAATGCCTCTTTTTCTTCTTCCCAGTTATCCACCCTAAAGACCTGCGTGTAGTTAAGAGTTTCAATCGGTTTATTTGTTGTGCAGTATAATTTATCTGCTCCGGTTTTTTTCAATCGTTCTATTGCGTCCTGATTTTCTCCTTCAATCACTCCCTCATGGTTTTTAAAGGCAACAATTTTTCTTCCTTGCCGCCGCCTCCGTTCCGCCTTCCCTTGTTTATAAACCCTAATCTCTCCATCGTAGCTTCGCAGAGCGATTATTTTATAGTATGGCATTTCAGATTTATCCAAAAATGCCCTCACTTTAGTTTTAAAGTCCGCCAAATCAGCGCCTGCGCATTTTACGCGGTGGAATATGCTCATGTTTCTACCTCCTTGCAGAATTTCTGCCAATCAAGCTGTTCGTTTAGTATCCTTACCTCTCCTTTTTGTGTCGTAAAAAACTCCGCCATTTTCAGCGTGTAATCATTAATTTTTACACATATAAATCCTACGCCGTTGTGGCAATTTAACAATTCTTGTCTTTGATGTTTTGTTAATTTGATTATCATTTGCCCTCCTGTATTGCAACATCAACCAATGCCTCAATATAGCTCCGATATACTTCGGAGAAGCCGTATTGAGTTAACCCTGCCTCCTGCCCGAATGTTGCTATATATGCCGCATACATTGTTTCTAAGTCCAGTACTCTTTCCTGTTTTTCCGTAACTGCTATAATATAATTCAATACATCGGTGCATATCTCTAATTTTTCATTATTCTCCAGCATCCAGCCTCTATCATTTAAGAGATTAATTTCTGTCAGCAAGTCTTTCATTCTCTGCCCTCCTTCAACAAGGAAATCCCATATTTTAGGATTTTTAGTTTCGTTTTTGCAGTCGCCGCATAAGCTACATATGCCGCATCAGCCGCATCAGCCGCAGCCGCTACATCAGCCGCATCAGCCGCTGTATAAGCCGCATAAGCTACATAATCCACAGCGGCAGAAGCCGCATCCGCTGCATCAGCCGCATCAGCGGCATAAGCCGCATCCGTCGCAGCTGCATCAGCAGCAGCCTTGTTTTTTCTACTGGGGTTTTTAATGCATTTTTGCGCTGCGCGTATTGCCCTACGCGGTCTATTGTCATTAGGGTATTTTTTTTCAAATATCCCAATTACCTTTTCCGCGCCATAAATGGCATATGACACATATTGCTTATATGTCATTACCCGGACAATTAACCAATTTGCCCAGTCCAATTTTTTTACTCTAATTAATTTTTTTAAGATTTTTAGACTGTCCTTCTCTTTCTGATTTTTAAAGGCCTCCACGCCTGCCTCGCAGGCGCCCTTTTTAACTAACCATTTCTCTGTGATTTTTGCCTTCATTTTTTGCCCTCCTTCAACAAGGAAATCCCATATTTTAGGATTTTTAGTTTCGTTTTTGCAGTCGCCGCATAAGCTACATATGCCGCATCAGCCGCATCAGCCGCAGCCGCTACATCAGCCGCATCAGCCGCTGTATAAGCCGCATAAGCTACATAATCCACAGCGGCAGAAGCCGCATCCGCTGCATCAGCCGCATCAGCGGCATAAGCCGCATCCGTCGCAGCTGCATCAGCAGCAGCCTTGTTTTTTCTACTGGGGTTTTTAATGCATTTTTGCGCTGCGCGTATTGCCCTACGCGGTCTATTGTCATTAGGGTATTTTTTTTCAAATATCCCAATTACCTTTTCCGCGCCATAAATGGCATATGACACATATTGCTTATATGTCATTACCCGGACAATTAACCAATTTGCCCAGTCCAATTTTTTTACTCTAATTAATTTTTTTAAGATTTTTAGACTGTCCTTCTCTTTCTGATTTTTAAAGGCCTCCACGCCTGCCTCGCAGGCGCCCTTTTTAACTAACCATTTCTCTGTGATTTTTGCCTTCATTTTTTGCCCTCCTTTTTTATTCCGCCTGCGCGGAGGTTAAAAATTACAATTATATTTCCGTGCATTTGTCGAGAAAATCGATTACTGTTTCCCCGGTCGGTGTGTAGTCATTTTTTTGATAATCTGCTTTAACGCGCCCCTCTCCACGCACTACAACCGCAGGGCGTCCGCCGCGTTTCCATCCCCAGACGTCCCATTTGTCTCTCCGGGGGACTGATATATCAATAAGATATCCTTTTTTGTAACGCACCGCGAGACAAAGTCCGTTTTCTGGCGTCCATTTTTCTTTAATCGCTTTGGTAATATTCATTTTTTTCTCTCCTTTTGGCCGTGCCTGCCTCTGTGAGGTCAGGTCTTACCGGCTTGTTGTCTCATGTTCTTATATTCTTGATGATTTTTTCATAGAGTTTTTACTTCGGTCAATTTTCTCCGTCTTCGGTCTCGCCGAAACCCTGCCCAATTCCCCTGCGATAGGGCTCAGCGGGTGTTGGCTCTATTTTGTGTGCCTGCGGTTTCCCGCATCTGCAATGTTTGAGACATTTTTCACATACACAGCAGACAGGTTCGTTTCCGCAGCTGCATTCCTGCCACAATTGTCCAATCATTTTCCGCCCTCCTTTTTTATGGCCCAATTATCACTATAAATCCCTTCACCCTCCTGGGTTGTGTCGGTCATCAGAGTCTGCCGCCCACCCATTAATGCGGAGAGATTAATAACCTCTCCGCTTGTTGTCCTGTGATTATATTGTGATTCCTGCCTTTGTGAGCTCCTTCTCATATTTTTTTGCTTTGCCGTTGCTGCCCCTGCTAACTATCGCCTGTATCTCCGAGCGGGGATACGCGCTATCGGGGTTGAGCTCGTAATCCTCGCAAAACTGCTCCACCCCGGAGCGGCAAAAACCAAGTGAGAGCGCATAATCCATCGAGAGGATTTCCCGTCGGCTGCCGGGAGTTGCGAGCTTTAAGACTAAGCCGTGCATTGCAGCGCGGGGTGTGGCCGCATGATAAGTATCCTTATCTTGCACAGCGCAGTAATCTACTACCTCGCCTGCGAGCGTGCGGGACCATATTTCTATGCCTGCAATTTTACGGATGCGCTTAACACGATAATGTGGATCAAGCTGGATATGTGATAATCCGCGCTGCCGCTCCGGGATGATACTAAACAGCGAGATAATTATATTTTGTATCCAGTTTCCCCTCGCAGAATAATTGATTTTACGCTCACTTTTAAATCCGTCTCTGTCAAAATCAGTATTGCGGAGTAATCCTGCCGTGCTGAGGTCGTCCCATCCCTCACGCATGATATATGCCGTGCGGGTAACTGAGCGATGCAAGACGATTGTGCGGCCCGAAACACAAAGATAATAATCAGGGTCGTCCCAGTCTTGCGGAGCGCGCGGGAGCGTGGATAGGGAATATGTATACGGCAGGGACTTATCGATCCGCTCAAGCATCTCTGCGCGGTACTTGATATGATGCGGGAGTAATTCTCCGGGCGTCTCGGTGCGGAGCTGATAGCCGTGCGCGTGGCAGAGCGCATCGCCAGTGCGCTCTATACGCTCAAGCCACTGTCCCCTTATATATTCTTTTTTTGCTTGGGCTGTGTGTTGGTATGTGTGTGCATAGCGGTTGCTGTGTCTGCGCAGTGGGATATCGTTTGCGTGGATTGTAGTGAGGAGATACTGCCATGCTGTCTGGCGCTTTTTAATATTGCCGTTTGCGCCGCGCTCATGGGCTAAGCCCACGATTGTTTTACCTGCGTATTTCATTTTCCCTCTCCTTTATCCGCCGGGCCTGCCTCTGTGAGGTCAGGACTTACCGGCTTGTTGTCTCATGTCCTTATATATGCAAGGGCCGTGCCAGCAAAAAATCCTTATAAATCAATGGGTTATTTATTTTAATGTCGTCCCTTAACTGCCGCAACCTGTCAGCCAAATCCCAAAATCCTTATAAATCAAGGGTTTAACAGCGACAAAAAACGGCAAACTATAACAAAAAATGGCAGTAGAATCAGGCATGGATTATGCTAATGCACGGGAGCTGCAAAATAAATCCATAAGCGCATAAACAGGATTAATATGGTTATAACTAATACGGCTATAAGTTATAGGTATATAAGCGCATAAACAGGATTAATATGGTTATAACTAATACGGCTATAAGTTATAGGTATAATAAGCACATAAGATTGTTTTATGAGTCTATAACTAATAACCATTATTGATTATATTTATAGTCTGATGTGAGGCCTTTTACCCCAGCGCCCAAACCCTAAATCCAGCCGAAAACACCTATAAATCCCTTAAATACTCCTATTTACTCCATTTATCGCCGATTATCGCATTTGCAAAAAAAAATTAAGAGGAGTATAAAGGATATATAAGTAGCAGATAGATTGAGCGGTGGAAGTCTCCGCCCCGGCCTCGGCGCAAGCGGAACCGGCCCACGGAGTGCAGGCACACGCCGAACCCAAAGCAGCGGGAACGGAACTCGGAGCCACCTGTGTAGTAGCTGGCATCCTGAAGCCCGGAATAGATGGATGAGCGAACAGCCGACCAACTCTGTCTGTGATTATTTTCCGACCCCAACTTTAAAAAAAACAGGCTACAGAAATGTCCAATTTTTAAAAACTCCCCAGGTCCGAGGTTAAAATTAGGTATACTTTACTATTAACTCACCCCCAATAATCGATCCTGGGGCATTTTAGACGGTATCAAATTTGGTAATTACTTACCGATTTTGGGTAAACCCCTTGACAAACGCCTAAAACTGTGGTATATATACTCACATGAGGCAAAATACCCCACTTGTCGAAGTTGAGACAGTAAGACCCAAGACCAAACTAAACGTACCTTTGATTAATTTTTATCTTTCAAAGGGCAAAACTCAGGCTCAAATCGCAAGGCTATGTAACGTGAGCGCTCAGGCAGTTAGCTACTATATAGATTACCACCGGGATGAGATAGATTTTCTCCGGGATAATCTTAGAGATAATTTACTCAGAGACGGCGCTGCTCTTATTGCGCATAAGGCTGGCCGCAATCTGGCAGGTATCCTTGATAAGATGGTCGGCGGGGAAAAAGACCTGATTGCCCTTAATGCGGTGTCGGGTACGCACATAGATAAATATCGGCTTTTGTCTGGTCAATCCACAGCTAATATCAGCTATCAGGATGTATGCCAGCAGGAGCGGGAGGTAGGGGCCGAGATAGAGGCAATCCAGCGCAGATTAGGGCTCCTACCACAAGATATAGTGGATACACAAGATATAGAGTCTCAATCCTGCAACAGTGAGGAGGGTAAAGAGGTTGAAAGCCATTGATAAATAAGGATAAATATAGAGGCAATGTCCTATAAGCTGTATTATGTTAAATCCCATATATAGTAGTCATAGTAACGTTCCTATCGGTTGTAGATATTCCCTACATACCGTCAACGGTTTAGAGGTAGGGGGGGAGGGGCGAGGGAGCATTACAAGGTATATTTCTTCCCTCCATTTCCACAAAAAATATAAAACGGTTTATGACTGAGAAAATAATTTATAAGGGTAAGGAATATGAAGTTAAGGAAATTCCAAAGATAAAGAGTAAATAATGGAATCTGTTATAGATAAATCAGATATAAGTCATAGTATAGAGGAGTTAAGGCGATTAAAGTTAAGGTTGGCGGAGACCAGGGAGCAGAGGCTTCGGTATGAAGCGGATAATCGTATTGAGTTTTTTGGGTTAGTGAATGAGGAGAGGGGATTTAAGGGGCCTAATCCGCTGCAGAAGAAGTTATTGGAGGCTTGGGATAATCCACATTATAAGCTCTTTACATATACGGGGGGAAATAGAATTGGGAAAACAACGATTGGAATTATCATTGGGCTGTCAACTTTATTTGGCAAGTGGCTATGGAATGGAAGGGATTTAATAATTCCACATCATCATCCGAGGAAGGTCAGGCTTATAGGGCAGGATTGGGAGAAACATATTAAGGCAGTGCTTGAACCTGAGTTGCATAAATGGTGGCCTAAGAATAGGGCGGTTAGGATTAAGAAGAATAACTTTGGCGCAGAATCTTTTTGGGTTGATGAGAAGACTGGAAGTTCGTTGGAAATTATGAGTAATAAGCAGGAGTCTGAACTTCATGAGGGGTGGTCGGGGGATTTAATTTTATATGATGAACCGCCGAGAAGGGAGATTAGGATTGCCAATGCCAGGGGCTTAATAGACAGGCAGGGGCGGGAATTATTCTGTATGACACTTCTTAAAGAAGCTTGGGTGGACAGGGATGTTATAAAGGCGGTTAATCAGGATGGAACTCCAGATACTACGGTATTTAATGTTCATGGTGATATTTCCGCTAATATTGGATTTGGAATAACTCAGATGGGCGTAGAACAATTTGCAAAAACCCTAACGGAAGAGGAGAAGGATGTAAGATTAAAAGGGATACCGTCTTATATGTCGGGGCTTATATATTCTAAGTTTAATAGGCAGACGCATCTCAGGAAGAGGTTTAAGATTCCCCTTGATTGGTTAGTGGATATTTCCATAGACTTCCACCCCTCTAAGAAATGGGCTGTATTATTTGTGGCAACAGATAAAAGGAATTTCAAATACTGTATTGATGAGATTCACGAAAACGGGAGTTGGAAAGCCATAAGCGAGGAGATAGTAAGGCGTATCAAAACGAATCATTATAGGGTAGAAGCCCCGATTATCATAGACCCGCTGGCGAAAGGCGATGAACAGAGTGATTTAAATGAGGAATCGGTGTTTGAGAAAATGCAGAATCTATTTGCGGCTTATGGGCTTCGGATGTCAGCCGCATCTAAGGATAAGGATGGCGGGATACATCTGGTAAAAGACCTGCTTATGACTGAAAACGAAATGCCGTCTTTATTTTTTTTCAATGACTTGAAACAGACTATAAAAGAGTTAGAAGGATATATGATTGACCCCGATACAAACAAGCCCCAGAAATACGATGATGATTTCATGGAATGTCTGTATAGGATTGCATTATTAAATACGCAATGGTATAATATGGCTGATGACGAGATATTTACATATAAACATGAGGTTGAAACAAGAAACGCCGTAACAGGATATTAACCGGAGGTTATATATGAACAATAAGACATTAAATGCTGTCTCTGGTATGTCAATAGATGCTATGCCTGTTAATCTATTAAATAAGATTAGCGATGATGATGTTAAAACGATTGGTAGTGAATGTGTTTTTAATTTTAAAGCCGATATAGCGTCAAGAAGCGCCTGGATGAAAAGAGCCTCTAATTGGCTGAAATTATTTTCAGGACATAGAGACCCCAAAACATTTCCGTGGCCTCTTTGCAGCAATATCCATGTTCCGCTATTAAGCACTGCATGTCTTCAGTTTCAGGCAAGGGCTTATGAGGCATTAATCCCAAATAAGGAAGTTGCAAAATGCTGGTCTACAGACGGGAAGTCTATAGATTCGGCAAAGAGGGCAGCCCGCTATCTTAATTATCAGCTTTTAGATGAGATGGAAGAATGGGAAGAGGATATGGACTTGCTTCAACTGCTGCTTCCTATTTATGGAAGCTCAGTTAAGAAAACATATTATGATAGTTCCAAGAAAAGAATTGTGAGTTTAACTCTTAGCCACGACAGTTTTGTAGCTCCTTACGGGGTAAAAAGACTTGAAGATGCGCCCAGAAAGACGCACTTTTTTTATCTGTATCCAAATGAAATCAAACGCAAAGTTAAGGCAGGTATATATATCAGCGGGGCCGATGAATTAGAAACAGGTAGGCCTGTATCCGCTCAGTCGTTAGAACCAGAATTTAAAGAGCAGTCGGATAAGATTACAGGGCAAACAGAGGCTTCGGGTCTTGCCGTATATCCCCGCCTTTTTATAGAACAGCATGTGGAACTGGATTTAGACAATACAGGACGGCTTATCCCGTGCGTAGTTACGGTAGACGTTGATACAGAAATGATTGTAAGCATCACAAAGCGGACCTATCTTGATTTGACAGATGGAGAGGAAAAGGAATTTGAATATTTTACCTCTTATGGCTTCATTCCAAATCCCGAAAGTTGGATGTCTTATGGGTTTGGTCATTTCATTGAAGGACTGAATGAATCCGCTAATACAATTATGAATCAGCTTATAGACGGTGGGACGTTAGCCAATATTTCAGGGAAAACAGGACTTATATCCAAGAGAGCAGGGGTTAAAAAACATAAAATGGAGATTGCGCTTGGACAGTTTAATGAAATAGATATGACAGGTGATGATATACGCAAGGCCATGTATATCTATGAGTTTAAAGAGCCTTCACAGGCTTTATTTTCGCTTCTTGGCTTTGTCCAACAATTTTCAAAAGAAATATCTACGGTGTCGGATACGTTAATGGGAAAACTGCCGCCCTCTGATACTACAGCTACAACAATGCTTGCTGTTATGGAGCAGGGTATGAAGGTATTTTCAGCTATTCATAAAAGAGAACACCGCTCTCTGAAGAAAGAACTTAAAAAGATATTTATTTTAAACTCATTGTTTTTGAATGAGGGAAAATACTTTACAGTTCAGGATTCAACTTCGCCTGAGATGCGGGGCTACACTATAGGCAGAACGGACTTTTTGAATTACATAGACGTTAAGCCCGCTTCTGACCCTAATATAACGTCAAGGGCTGAAAAACTTATTAAAGCCCGAAGCGCTTACGAACTCGCAACCCAAAATCCATTAATAGCCAATAACACCGAAGCCCTATATGAAGTTACAAAGGATTTGCTTGTAGCCAATGAGGTGCAGAATATAGACAGGATTCTTAAATTGCCCGAACCTCAGGAGCCTCCCGATATGTCTCCGCAGGAAGAACATGCGGAATTTCTAAAAGAACAAGCCATAGAACCATTGCCTATTCAAAACCATATTCAGCATTATAACGAACATACAATATTCAGTCAGTCAGACTGGTTCAATCAATTAACGCTGCAGGGCAAAAAAGTCTTTGAAGACCACATGAGAAAGACAATAGCGTTTATATATCTTTCGGAACAGGAATTATTAAATCAGCAAAATGGAGGTATAAATGGCGGAATTAACGACAGCGGAGGAATGGCGGGAATGGGGTCTCATTCCGGCTACGAGGGAGTTTTTGAACCTTCTGCAGGAGACGGTGGCGGCGGAAACACAGGAATGCCTGAAGGCAGCGAATTGGGAGCAGTTTTTGGAACAGAGGGCGATGGTAATTCAAATCAACGAGATTATTAATATTATAGAGGACAAACAGAAAGGAGAAGAATAATGGATTTAATGCCTTTGTTCAGCAGAATTATAGTTAAGAGAAAAGACATGAGCCGCACCGCGGGAGGTATTTATATCCCTGAAAGCGCAGAAGGCATGAAGGCAACAGAGGGAGAAGTTCTCGCAGTAGGCGGTGAGGTATCCGATATTAAAGTCGGAGATATGGTTTTATGGGGCAGGTACCAGGGAGCTACAGTTACAAGGTCTGGCGAGGATTATGTAATGATGAATGAGGAAGATGTTTTAGCAAAGGTGATATTATGAGGAAAAAAAGATATTATTAAAAAACTTTTAAAGGAACTTGAAAAGGGAGGTTGAGAAATATGTCATCTAAAATAATATCTAAACCCAACAGCAAAGAATATGAAGATAATTACGAGATAATATTTAAGAAGAAATGATGGATAATAAACTGGTCTTGACAAAAGTTTTGAAAAAACTTACAATTAAGACAGATGATGGGGCAGAAATCCCCATTTTAAACAAGAACACAGAAAGGATAGAGGTAAATTGCAACAATGAAGGAATTAGCGATTATAAGGTTATAACGAGATACAAAGAGTAGTTCGGATAGTTTAATCTCTGCCTTTGGTGGAGCTAATAAAACCGATAGCGAAAGGGCGTAAGGCCTGAATATCTATCGGTTTTTTTATTTAGGGGAGGTAATATGTTAGAAAACACGGAAACAGCTGCCGCAGATGTTGACGTCAAGCTGCCGGATGACAAGGATGCTGTAACGCATCCTGATACTGACTCTGATGATGTAACGTATCAGACAGACGTAAATGAGGCTAAGAAGGAGTGGGAAGAAAAGAAGGTCGGCCCTCCGCCCGGTTCTGCCAGATGGAATAAAATGTATTGGCAGGGGAAAGAGTCAGAAAGGCTTTCCAAAGAATTAACTGAAATTCGTAAAACTGTTGATGAATTTAGACAACATAATGATGAGCTCATGAAGGCTATAACAGAAACGAAAGATACAATTGTTAAGACCAGCAAACAGGACTCAGCAGAACAGATTAAAACTGAAATTACACAGCTTAAACAACAGCGCAGAGAGGCTGCCTCCATAAACGATATGGCAATGGCCTATGAACTCGGAGATAAAATAGATGAACTTAAAGAGTCTTTAACAGCGATAGGCAAAACCACAGGGACGGTGGATATAGCACAACAGGTAACAAGTGAAATTTCAAAGGTTGAAGATAAAAAGACTTACTCTAAGTTTCTAAAAGACACATCTTGGTATGACCTCAAAAGCAGCCATTTTGACGAGGCTATGGCTGCTTATGCCGATGTATTATGGGTTAAGGCTAATAAGAATTGGCAAGGCACGTATGAAGAAAACTTGTATGAAGTGAAATCTAAGGTTGAGGCTAAGTTCGGGATAGGCGGAAATGGCAAATCTAAAACGCAGGACGTAGGCGGGGGTTTGTCCCATGTGCAGGGCGCAAGCAGTAGTTTGCCCCCGAAAGATATAAAAATAGAACTCACGGATGAAGAACGAAAGGTAGCAGTTAATATGTTTGATAACCTTTCTCCAACTGATGCCGTTAAACGATACAGCTTTCAAAAGACGCTTATAGCAAAACGCAGGGAGGGAAGATAATGATTATATTGAAAGCAGACAACTCAGCTTTTCCTACAGAGAAAAGCGCAGCTATGCAGGCAGGCAGAAAGAAACTTGATAATTTTAAAATCATACCCCATGAAAACGGGTATGCAATAGAGACACAGGAATCTACAGTTGTAAACGCTGCAACAGAAGAAAAATCAGAGACAAAGAAGCACAGGGTAACAAGACCGTGGGAGCCAGCAACGCTTATGGGTATTCCTGAACATCTTAAAAACCCTGCATTTGTATATCGGTATTGCACTAAGGAAGAAGCAAGACCTGGCAATATCCGCAAGAAGATAGCGGAAGGATGGGAAATTGACACAGAACTATCTAAGAAGATGGTGAGAATATCGCCTACCATTAATGATGGCAAGCCCTTGGACAGCACTCTGCAAATCAGGGAGATGATAGTTATGAGGATGCCGATGGAGTTAAAGAAAAGCAGGGACGCTTATTTTGCAAAACTCAACGGCGGTAACTCAAATGGAACACAGGAGAACTTTGATGTTGAAGTTCAGAAACTTTCAGGCGGACAAACAAAGGCGTATGGAAATACAAGAACCAAATGGGGTTCTGCCGCCTAATCTAAAAAGGGAGGTAACAAATAATGGCTAATACAGATAAGCCTATTGGATTTAAGGCTGTAGGTCATTTAACGGGTGGAGAAATCCGCACCCGCAATTACACACTGACGACTGGGCAGATAGCATATCCGGGCGCAGTATGTAAAGCAGTAACAAGTGGAACAGTTGAACCCGCAGAGACAGCAATCGGAGCAACCGCAGTTGGAGTGTTTGCTTCGTATGTTGATGATTCAGCAAGCGCAGGAGGCAAGACAGTTGCAGTATGGGATGACCCTGAACTTATTTTTATGGTTCAGTGTCAGACAGGAGATACACCTACGGCTACTGCTGTATTCTCAACAGGCGACCATCTTGCAACAGCAGGAGATTCGACGCTGAAACAGTCAAGGAACGAACTGAAAATAGATTCGCAGGGTCAGTTTAAAATAATAGGTCTCTACGATGCCGCTGATAACGCATGGGGTGAACATGCGAAGGTTCTCGTTATTTTTAACGAGCATCTTTATAAGGCATTAGTAGCAGGCGTATAAGGGAGGTAACAAATAATGGCAATGGAAACTGGTAATTTTGGGCAGCTGCTTGAACCCGCTCTTAACGAGATTTGGGGTCTCAATCCCGCTTCATACAAAGAGGAATACAGTAAGATTTTTACTGTTAAAAACTCTAAGAAGCAGACAGAGCATACGCTTAACATGTCCGGCTTTGGGACTATGCCGTCAAAGGCTCAAGGCTCAGGCGTAACATACGCTGAACCCTTGCAGGGCTTTAAACACTCCGTTTCTCATACGACATTTGCGCTTGGGTTCATAGTAACCAAGGAAATGTATATGTTTGAACAGTATCAGATAATCAATATGCTTCCAAAAGCGCTACGGCTTTCCGGTATTGACAGGGTTGAAACTGACGCCGCCAATATCCTGAACAGGGCTTTTAATAGTTCCTATACTGGCGGAGATGGGAAGGAATTGTGTGCAACAGACCATCCCGCAGTAAGTGGTGGAACATTCAGGAACGAACTTTTCACAGCAGCAGACTTGTCTATGACCTCGCTTGAACAGGCTTTGATAGATATTCAGGCAATGACAACTGAGGCGGGCTTAAAGGGCAAGTATAAACCCGTAAGGCTTATATGTCCTAAAGAGCTTGAGTGGACTGTTTCGCAGTTATTGAAGTCAGAGAAAGACCCTGGAAACGCAAACAACGCAATCAATCCGGCGAAGGGGCTTCTGCCTTCGCTGAAGATGCAATGGCTGACTGACCCAGACGCATGGTATATTCAGACTGATGCGCCAAGCAATCTCGTATTCTACTGGGCGAGAAGGCCTGACTTTACAAGAGATAATGACTTTGACACAGAGAATGCGAAGTTTAAGGAAGTGCAGACATACGTTTGCACATGGGACGACCCGAGGGCTATATTCGGCTCTCCCGGCGCAGCGGAGGGTTAACACTTAGGGGAGGCTCTGCATTGCAGGGCTTCCCTCATAAGGGAGGTTCAAAATGGCAGATACAGTAACGACTAAATGGATATGGCCTCCCAACTGGGATGGCGGCTTTGACGACAATCAGGGAACAAGGAAGTGGATAGCCCAGCTTACGGGTATTTCTGACGGAACAGGTGAAGTGGCAGTCAGAAAGGTTGATATTTCTACCTTGTTTTTGCCTAATGGCGGGACGCCTACTAAAAGCATAATAGAGCGTATAGAGGGCGATTCTTCGGGATATACCGCCTTGCGTCTCTATTGGGACAGAACTCCTGCTGAAAATATTGCTGTTATTGGCGGAAACGGTGGATTCTGTCTTGATTATACAAAAGAAGGCGGCAATGCAGACCCCGGCGAGAATGGGACAGGCGATATTATGCTTACAACCACAGGTTATACAAGCGGAGACAGTTACAACATAAAACTAACATTCAGGCTGAAATAATGCGTCAATACCCATTAAACAGATATGTTCCCGGAACATATAAGCGGGAGTGCGACCGTTGCGGATGGGATTATCTCAGAACAGAACTCGTGAGGGAATACGATACAAATTTACTCGTGTGTCCCTCATGCCTTTTTGAGCCTGACCCGCGGTTGCATAAAACTAACAATATAACAGAGCAACCTTTCAAGGGGGATTAAATGGCAATACCTGCTAATCCGACTTTAGCCACATTAGCAGCGGAGGGGCTTAAAAAAGCGGGTCAAACAAGTCCCGACACTGCGCTTGCTACAAGGGCTGAAGGGGTGTGGATGGAAGAAGCTAAAAACGATATTTTCTTTCTATCGTCTAAATACAATAAGAAATTAAAGTCTTTGTATGCTGTTTCAGTTACGATGTGCGCTATAGGAAAGAGCAGATATGCGATGCCGTCTAATTTCGGCGGGGATTTAACTCTGACTATTCTTGACGGTAATGAGACAGGGACAGCCCAGTCAGGAACGGTTGGGTCTATTACGCTTGCGGCAGACGAGGGGATGGCAGAAGCCTTTGCGCTTGGTAAAAATATTCTTATAACTTCAGGAATAGGCATAGGAAGTATGTCTCAGATTACAGCATACAGCACAACAACAAAAGTGGCGTCTATAATACCTAATTTCACAACTGCCCCCGATGCAACAAGCGGATATATGGTAATTGACAATTACAGGATGCTTATTCCTACGGGTGATATAAATATAGAAGCCCTTGCGGACCCGACATTAAGCGGTAAGCCTATAAAATATTCACATATAGGCAGCAGCACATACGGAGAAATAAGACTTGATTTTGCCCCTGATAAGGCTTACGGCTTACAGATGCGATATTATGTTGACCTTTCTTTGACGGACTTATCTTCTACCTTAATGACAACACTTTACAGGAAGTGGCGGAATCTTTGGATTCAAAAAGTCAAGGCTTCGGCCTTATTTGAATTAAACGACTCCGAAGCAAAAAAGGAAATGGATAAATATTATGAGTATGTAGAGATAGTAATAAACGAGGAAACAGGCGGCACGGATTTGGGAACAATAAATTATGAAGTAAGAACTTAACTTTTTTTAGGGAGGTGTAAATGGCGTGGTCTAAACAGCAGGAGGCAAGCGCTGGTTTTTCAAATGTGTTTCAGGAAGATGTTTTTCAAAACGATGTGTTTCAGGCAAGTAGCGGAGAAGTGAACTATTGGAAATCACAGCAGGAATTTAAGACTGAATTAAATGTGTTTCAGGCAGATATTTTTCAAAACGATGTATTTCAGGTAAGTAGCGGAGAAGTGAACTATTGGAAACCACAGCAGGAGGCAATCGCTGGTTTTTCAAATGTGTTTCAGGAAGATGTTTTTCAAAACGATGTGTTTCAGGCAAGTAGCGGAGAAGTGAACTATTGGAAACCACAGCAGGAGGTGGCATAAATGGCTATAAAACATACTTTTGTAAGCGCAAAGACAGATAGCACAGATACTTCGCTTGTAAGAAAAACAGAGTGGAATGCAGACCATACTCTTGAAAATGACACAGTTACCTATGCAAAGATGCAAAATGTATCTGCAACAGATAAAATACTTGGTCGCTCAACTGCTGGCGCAGGTGATGTTGAGGAGATAGCTTGCACTCCTTTTGCAAGGTCTATTATAGATGACGCGGATGAGGCTGCTTTTAAGGCTACTGTTAATCTTGAAATAGGAACAGATGTTCAAGCCTATGACGCTGAACTTGCAGCAATAGCAGGGCTTGCTTCGGCAGCCGATAAAGGTATTCAATTCACTGGAACTGGAACTGCTGCCACTTATGATTTAACTACTGCTGGCAAAGCTCTCTTGGATGACGCTGATGCGGCCGCGCAGCTTGTAACACTTGGATTAACCGCAACTGCGGCAGAATTAAATGTTCTGGACGGTATTACTCCTACTGTAACTGAACTAAACTATACTAATGGCGTAACAAGCGCAATACAGACACAACTT
>Ga0210044_10005383_pt1 | contig 17342 bp, 20 predicted proteins | sample CryGey13umfilter_2_FD_183959 | JGI IMG/M metagenome (GOLD analysis project Ga0210044, IMG submission 183959) | Groundwater microbial communities from aquifer in Utah, USA - Crystal Geyser 4/9/14 3 um filter (SPAdes) (version 2) | ecosystem: Environmental > Aquatic > Deep subsurface >... | reverse complement strand
ACTGGCTGACAACGTATTGACCAAAAACTTATTATCCCATTATACATTTACATTATTTCCAACTCTGAATTTCACGGAAAAACGCAGAGCGTTTTCCGTAATACCAGATGAATGATGAAGACTGAAGTCTGAAAGAGGTGAAAAAAGATGGCGAAACCAATCTATGTAAGATTTGAAACACCAAAAGAAGTCGTGGATAAAGTATATGAGGCAGTTGAACTTGCACGGGATTCCGGGAAAATAAGAAAAGGAGCAAATGAGGTCACAAAACTTGTGGAGAGAGGAATAGCAAAGTTTGTTGTGATGGCTGAGGATATCCAGCCGGAAGAGATACTGGCACATATGCCAATGCTGTGCGAAGAAAAAGGTGTAGGGTACGCGTATGTTCCAAGCAAGCAGGAACTGGGAAAGGCATCAGGGCTGAGTATTTCTACAGCATCAATTGCCATAGTGGATTTAGGGAAGTCAAAGGCTGTAGTCGATGAAGTCTTAAGGAAAGTTGCAGAGTTGAAGAAGTGAGTCTTATGGATGAGAGCTGGCCTGCTGAGGTTGTTGAAGTCCTAGAAAAAACTGGGATGAGGGGTGAGGCTACCCAGGTTAAGGTCAGGATACTTGATGGAAGGGACAAGGGCAGAATCATTACAAGAAACGTAAAGGGTCCTATAAGGATTGGGGATATACTCATGCTCAAGGAGACTGCAAGGGAAGCACGAAAATTGCAGACAAGGTGAAAAGATGAGAAAATGCTCATTCTGCGGAAACGACATAGAGCCTGGAACCGGTAAAATGTTCGTAAGAAAAGATGCTACTGTAATGTTCTTCTGTTCAAATAAGTGTGAGAAAAACATGCTGAAACTGAAGAGAAACCCACGAAGGATAAAATGGGCTAGGAAATAAATATGAGAACACTAATTTTACTGAAACCTGATGGAATACAGAGAGGACTGATTGGTGAAATTATTTCAAGGTTTGAAAAAAAAGGGCTGAAGATTGTTGCAATGAAAATGATGAAAATGACAAAAAAGAAAGCAGAAGATTTTTATTCTGTTCATAAAGGAAAGCCTTTTTATAGTGGGCTGGTTGATTATATCACATCAGGACCAATTGTTGGAATCTGCCTAAATGGAAATGATGACATAATCACTGTTGTAAGAACCATGATGGGAAAAACCAATCCTTGTGAAGCAGGACAAGGAACTATCAGGGGTGACTATGGTATAGATATTGGTAAAAACACTGTTCACGGCTCTGATTCTGAGGAAAGCGCAAAAAAGGAAATACCAATAGTTTTTGATGAAAAAGACTTTCCATGAATAATTACTGTTAAGATTAGCAGGCTAATTTCTGGTGAATATCCCATCCCAAAACACCAAATACTAAAAAGGACTATAAATCATAAAATGTTGCAAATGTCACTTTACTTTGCATTATCAAAACCTTCATATCATCCATATCCAATTACATGTTATGAGAGTCGGTGTTCTTTCTATTCAGGGCGATGTTTCAGAGCATTTATCTATCGTTGAAAAGACATTAAAGGAAATGAGTATTAAAGGAAATGCTGTTCCTGTGAAAAACAGTCTTGATGTTGATGCGCTTATAATCCCAGGTGGTGAAAGCACAACCATATCAAAAATAATGAAAAAAACTGGTTTGTCTGATAAAATAAAAAAAACATCTCTTCCTGTTATGGGGACATGCGCAGGCTGCGTTCTCATGGATAGAAAACATCTTGGACTTATGGACATGGATGTTGAGAGAAACGCTTTCGGCAGGCAGAAGGAATCATTTGAGGCAGACATAAAAATAAAAGGACTCAGGGAAAGTTATCATGGGGTTTTCATAAGGGCGCCTGTTATCACAAATGCTCATGGTGAATGTAAAATCCTGGCAAAGTTTGAAAACAGGATTGTGATGGCGCAGGAGGATAACAGGTTGGCATTATCTTTTCATCCTGAACTCACAGATGATACGAGGATTCATAGATATTTTTTATCTCTGATAAAAAAATAGGAAATTTACTTTTAAGCATACATAATCTCATTAGCCTTTGACTCAGTTTTTCTTTTCCCTGTTTTTCTTTTCAAAGATTTTTTTTGAACCTGACTTCTTCCAATAAAATGCAGGTTAGGGTTGATTAATCTCACAAATGTTTCATCTGGTAAAATATCAAGCATAACTATGCCTCTTGTCTGAAGTGCTTTCAGCACCATTTCAACTGTGTCCTCATTCACACCGACTTCATCCTGGATTTCATCTACTGTTACAGGATATTTTTTGAGTAGAATCCTAAGGATTCTTTCCTCCAGAGAACCTGTTTTTATCTGCATAGTTACCCCACGTATCAAGGAGTTAGGGGCAATTCCCTGATCCCTAACCTCTGCAAATTCATAATTTGCATGCGACGGAAAGTGCTTCGCACTTTCCTAGCATGTTACGGAAAAATACAGAGTATTTTTCCTAACATCTTAGGAAAAATCTTCGATTTTTCCGTCGGATCTTAGGAAAAACGCAAAGCGTTTTTCCGTAAGAAAAATGAGGAATTGCTGGAGCATCGACAATTTTCCGGTGGAAAATTGTAGAGAACAGGAAACTTTGTTTCCTGTGAAATTCCGAAACTTCTGACTACTAACTACTACATTATCCCACATATATTGATTCACTCTTCTTTTTCTCTTCCTTTGCAGTAGATATAATATCTATTGAAATTATCATGTGTGATGGTATGACCCTAGTTTTCCCTTCCATTTCCTTGTGTGAATCTCCCAGCTCCATGCACAGGGAATCTATTTCACCAATCATGGTGTATCCTTTGAATATCCCTTTTGTGACTAACGGCTTATCCCTGCTTTCCATTGATGTTATCTTGTATTCAGAGCCTACTGTCAGCTGTATTTTTTTCTCCTCCATGCCTCACCCCTAAATTAATTAACCCCTGTAAATGCTCTACGGTTTTCCTGTAATTCTCAACTGCTACCTTAATATGCGCCTCTGCGTGATTCCATGCCTTTGAAAGACTGCCGTATCTGATTCTGTACGCCTTTTTCCTATTCTCCTCACCCATTTGAATCTCTTCAAGAATATCAAAACCTTTTAATTTGTTCAGATGCCGATATATTGTTGGTCTTGATGTTTTCAGTTCAAATGCAAGTTCATCGACAAGCCACGCCTTATCAGGTCTTTTTATGAAGCACTCCAGGAAAAGTTTTAACGGAATATCCGGTGATGAGCCTTTCACTATGTATCCTATCCTCATTAGAAATTGTTTTGCAACCTTCTCAATATCTTTTTCAGTTACGATAGGCGTGTTGTCTGCCACTATGATTTCAAAACCCATATTTGTTAATTGCTTAATTGGAATATAAATGTTTTCTATATCTCCCAAAAAACTATATTGCTCTGAGACTATGCATCCACAATGAAATACCCTGAGATAGAGAAAAAATGGCAGAAAAAATGGGATGAAGCAAGAGTCTTTAATGCAGAGCCGAATGAGAAAAAAAAATTCTTCATCATATTTGCATATCCTGGTGTTTCTGGTTTTCTCCATGTCGGGCACATGAGAGGCTTCACCTATGCGGATGTTATTGCACGATATAAGAGGATGAACAATTTTAATGTGCTTTTCCCGGCAGGTTTCCATGCATCAGGCCTACCATCCGTGACACTGGCAAGAAGGATTGAAAGAGGGGACGAAGAAACAATAAACATGCTGGCTCATGCCGGTTTATCTGAAAAAGAAATCAAAGAATTAGAAAATCCTTTAAATGTTGTGAAATATTTCAGCAGTATCTATATTGAGAATTACTGGAAAAGATTTGGTTTCTCAATAGATCACAGAAGGGCCATGAGCACAATATCCCCTGGATATAACAAATTTATTAGTTGGCAGTTCAAAAAACTTAATGAAAAAAAACTGCTAATACAAAAGCCCCATTTTGCGCCGTTCTGTAGTAACTGCGGCCCTGTTGCTGTTGATGCGTCCGAGACAGATATCTCAAAAGGTGGGAATGCCGAGGTTTTGACGTTCACGCTGCTGTTCTTCAAGGTGGATGACATGATTCTACCTACATCAACACTGAGGCCTGAGACTGTTTTTGGTGTTACAAACATGTGGCTTAACCCTGATGTAGAGTACGTTAAGATTAAATACAACAATAATACCTGGATTGTGAGCAGGGAGGCATCAGTAAAACTCGGGTATCAGAAGAACCTTGAGATTATAGGATCAATAAAGGGTAATGAGTTAATTGGAAAAAAATGCGTTGTACCAATAGTAAACAAAGAGGTATTAATTCTCCCATCAGATTTTGTTGACCCTGACATTGCCACTGGTGTTGTTATGAGCGTGCCTGCCCATGCCCCCTACGATTACATTGCGCTGGAGGACATAAAAAGGAAGGATTTAAGCAGGTATAACATTTCAAAGGAGGAGCTTGAAAACATTAAACCAATATCGCTTATTAAAACAGAAAATGATTTCCCTGCAATAGAGGTATGCAAAAAGATGGAAATAAAAACTCTGGATGACAGGGAAAAACTGGAGGAGGCAACAAACATTGTTTATAAAAAGGAGTTTCACTCCGGTGTACTAAAAGGTATCTGCGGTAAATATGCTAATTTAAAGGTTTCTGAAACAAAAGAGAAACTGCAGAATGAGTTTATAAAAAAAGGTGTTGCTGATGCTATGTTTGAGTTCTCCGAATCTGTTGTCTGCAGATGCGGTGAAAAGATTGTTATCAAAATCATACCAGAACAGTGGTTCATAAAATATTCTGACATAGACTTGACAGAAAAATCAAAAAAATGTGCTGAGAAAATGATGATTAAACCAAAGGAATATCAAAATGGGATAATGAATGTACTGGACTGGTTTGGTGACAGGGCGTGTGTCAGGCAGGGAAACTGGCTTGGGACAGAGTTTCCATTTGAGAAGGGATGGATTATTGAGCCAATATCTGATTCAACCCTGTATCCAATGTATTACATAATATCAAAGTATGTGAATTCTGCTGAGTTAAAAGCTGAGGATATGAATGAGGATTTTTTTGATTACGTTTTCCTTGGTGAAGAAAAAAGGCATCCAAAGATTGCGGAAAAGATAAGAAAGGATTTCCAGTACTGGTATCCGCTGGACATAAACCTTGGAGGGAAGGAGCATAAAACCGTGCATTTCCCTGTATTTCTGATGAACCATGTTGCTGTGTTACCGGAAAAATACTGGCCAAAAGGAATTGTTGCGCACTACTGGGTCACCCAGAAAAGCGGGAAAATCTCAAAATCAAAAGGAGGGGCGGAACCAATACCTGATGCTGCCGAGAAATATTCTGTTGATGGAATGAGACTCTATTATTCACATATCGGCTCATCCAATGTTGATATAGAATGGTCATCTGATGCTGTTCTGAATTACAAATCTAGGGTGGAGAAAATATGGGTTTTGGTTAATCAACTTTTAGAATTCCAGCAGGAAAATCCTACATCTGTTGATCCATGGCTTCTCTCAAGAATAAACAGGAGGATAGGAAAAATTACAGATGCATTTGAGAACTATGATTTGAGGGAAGCAGCAAATGAAATATTCTTTGGAATACATGCAGATGTTAAATGGTACCTGAAAAGAGGGGGCAGCAACAAAAAAACAATCACAAAAATAATTGATAAATGGGCAAGATTGATGTGTCCTTTCACACCGCACACATCAGAGGAAATCTGGGAAAAAATAGGTGGAAAAGGTTTTGTCTCAGGTGCAGAATATCCTCTGTCGGATGAAAAAAGAATTGATGAAAGCTCTGAGAATGCTGAAACATTTTTGAGAAACATGATTGAGGATGCAAACGAAATACTGAAGGTAACAAATATTACACCAAAAAGAATCATTATTTACACAGCACCGGAATGGAAAAGAAAAATGTTTGAGCTTGCGGTTGGTTTAGGAGAAAATCTTGAAATGAAAAACCTGATGAAAGAGACAATGAAAGACAAGGATATAATACTGCATTCAAAAGAGGCTGTGAAATACTCACAGAAAATAATTCAGGAGATGAAAAAAACAGGTTTTGAAAAGCAATTAGTGGATGAAACAACCATACTCATAAACGCAAAGGATTTCATTGAAAAAGAATTCAACTCTAAAATTGAGATTTACTCTGCAGATGAGGAATGCTATGACCCAAAAGGCAGGGCAAAAAATGCTGAGCCTTTCAGGCCTGCAATATATGTAAAGTAATCCCACTTATTTCCACCCATTTATCAGGCGTTTCTACTTCTTTTTACAAGAAAAAGACTACAACATATTTATATGTAATAATGACGATTATCCCCTGATGAATGGGGGCAGTGGTATAAATATGAAAGAAAAAATAGAAGAGAAAAAGCAGCAATTAATCAAATTAACATCAGATTTTTGCGATAAATGTGTTGATAGTGAATATAGTAATTTATGTGAAAAATTGATATCAAAAATGTCTCGAAAGAGAAATGTCCCCTTCATGACTGGAGGGATAGAAATATGGGCGGCGGCAGTAATATATTCATTAGGTCAGATCAATTTTCTTTTTGATAAATCGTTTAAACCCTATGTATCCGCAAATGATATTTGTAATTATTTTGGGACAAATCAAAGTACTGTATCACAAAAAGCGAAATATATTCGAGATATGTTTAAAATGAATTGCTGGGATGCTGAATTTTCAACCAATAAAATGAAAGGGGATAATCCGTTTTCGAAATTAGTAATGTTGAAAAGCGGCTTAGTTGTGGACATTGATACTCTCGCATCAATGATGAATAAAACGATAAATAACAGAGAAAAAAAGGATTTAAATGGCGATTCAACAGAAGAACCGGCAAATAAAAAATCAAATCAAAAAAATAATAAACAAAAATATCTAAATGATTATTAATTGACTTTAATATCCGAATATACCAACTCTTTGGTCGCTATCGCTCCCATTGTCCGCGCACTCTGGACATTGCCTTTCGGCAACGTCGTATATCCGCCAGCCGTTATATGAAATCGGCACATTCCCACATAGAAAAATTATTAAAATCCAACGGTGTTCCCATTCTTGGTGATAAATAATAAAGGAGGATAAAATGGTACAAAGAAAAAAGCAGAAAATAGAGGAAAATCGCAAAGCAAAATCTTCTAAAGCTCGTCCCAGTTGTGAGTTGTGTGGAAAAACAGGTAAACTCACAAAAACAGAATGCTGCGGTCAGTGGATTTGTGATGATGAAGACCAGTATGTTCTCTTTTCTTATGCTCGAAATAGCTGCCATCGGAACCATGATAGATTCACCCTCTGTTCGTATCATTACCATGAAGGACACAAGGGTGATTGGAAAGAATGCCAAAAATGCAGAGAGGATTTTGAAACTGAAATGTATGTGTGGTATGGAACTAACGAGTACAATTTTGAAAAACTTCCAAATCCTCCTAAGTATGAGCCGACAAAGTGTGCAAAGTGCAAAAGAACTATCAGACTAGGTGAAGATGGATATAGTCAAATAGGGGGGAAATATTTGTGTTTAAAATGCGGGGGGCTTGAATGAAAAGAAACAAAACTAAGGTGAAATAATGAAAATTGGAGAAGACAAATTTAGAACAGACCAAATAAAACCGACAGCGTTTTATTCTAGTGAGGATGAGAAGATAAAACTAAATTGGTTTTGTTATGAGTTATCTATGGGTATCTATAATGAGCTTAAGGAGCATCTTGAAAAAAGACTAAAGAAATACAAAATTGATGATAAATCTATTGCTGGGTTTTCAATTTATATTTCGAAGACGATAAAGGAAGATATCTTACAAAAACTATCAGGTAAAATCGAAAGGGTATGCTTCTCATATGAAATGGTGGTCTCATATTTTCCAACCCTTGATGATAGACTGGTCAGTAAAATGCTTGATGCCATTTTAAAAGCTTGGGACGAACAACTCGGCTTTTGTGAAGCATGCCCAACTCGATGCATAAGTGAAAAAGGTGCGTATTGCACCATGTTTGATGATGGACCTTATTAAGGATGTGAGCAATATCAACAAACGACCACCACATCCGATAACACAGTGTATGCGGTTCGCTACGCTCACCAAAATGCCTTCGTCACTTCACATACACCGAGAACGTTAAGTGAAACAGCAAATGATAATTGAGTACACGGAGGTTAATATAATATGACAGAACTTCATTTCAAGTGTAAGAAGTGTCGGGAATATTTCGATTGTGAGGTGGGCAAAATTACTTTTCCAATCGAGAGCAAATGTCCACATTTTGAAAAAAGCATCGTATGTCCTAAATGTGGTGTTTTGTCTATGGATGATGCAGAATTAACCGAACTGGGTCAAACTCAATTATCAGCAGTTTATATGTCAGAACTCAGATAAACATTATATATGCTACATCACATAATACAGTGCAGGTGGCTCGGGCTTACGCACACACAAATTCCTCGCCAAAAATTATGACGTGGTGACATGGTGGAAGAATATTCAGATGAAGAAATGGAAGAAATTCTTGATAGAGTTTATGAATGGAGCGTTGAGTTTTCTAAGAGCCAGCGCTATGAAGCGTTGACTGAAGAGCAAAAACAGGAGTCAGAACCTGTGATTATGTCTTTCACTGAATATATGTACTCTTATCATGGTTTGTCTCCTGAAGAATGGGACGAGGATGAACTTGAAGAATGCTGTCCGGACACCTTGCCAAGAAAAGTTTCCGCAGATGAGTCTTACTTCAAGTCGATTGCTCCAGTACTGTCTGCATTCTTTGTATTTATAGAAGAAAAAGGATTGCTAAGAAACGCATTAAATCTCACTGAAAGGGTCAAAGAAATCGATGAGCAAATTATAGAGAATGCGTCTGATCCTGGGAACTGGGGACCAGCGAAATCATTTGTCATGGTTGCAAAAGATGCAGGAGTAGACATAACAGATGAGAAGGAAATGGGCTTTTTCATGTTGGCTCAGAACCTGCATCAACTCGCATTGATGGAAGGGGTTAATGTAACTGATGAAAAGAAAGTGGAAAAATTTATGTTGGAAAAGATTGCAAGCACAGATGCTGGTTCGGAAAATGTCAAAAAACCAAAACATAAAAAGATAGGCAGAAACGAACACCGTCCTTGTGGTAGTGGTAAAAAGTACAAGAAATGCTGTGGTCGATTATATGACCCTAAAGGCTAAAATCAGGCTCGCAACATATCTTAGAATGAATAAAAGCGGGATGCGATAAAAATGGGTGAGAAAAAATATTAATCAGAAACAACCATATCAGGTGTTAAGGGCTGGTGGTCTAGTGGTTAACATCGCCTTCGGCGCTGTTCGCATGGTGATGCCCACAAATGATACCGCGCTTACAACGCGGTGGTCGGCGGTTCAATTCCGCCCCAGCCCACTTTCACATGGTGAATAAAATGTTCAAGAAAAAGAAAGAAGAAAAGAAAACCCAGGATTTTATTTCAAATCCTGCAGAGGATAGCTGTCCATTATGCAGTAGCAAAGGCAGACCTCTCTTTGACGATTACATGGAGTGCACCGGCTGCAGCCACATATTTGCTAAAGGAAAAGGACATCTAGAAAAAAAACAGAATATCTGTCCTGCATGCGGTTCTGCGGAATTCTCTCCACTATTTGGGGATGAAGTTGAATGCAAAAAATGTGGGCATGTTTATAAATCAAGATAATCGTGGCTCATACCACATTAACAGCTCAACATCATATATATTTCCGTTATAAACAATGATTCTGTGGGCTACCGCGGTATCACCTATTGGTGTACCCATTTCATATATTGTGACTCGTCCAGAGACACTCCTGTTGTATATATTATATGAAACAGCATTGGGTAATGAACTGTTCAGGAAACCAGTGAGTGCTGATATATTGTTTGTTGCTATGTATTTCACAAGTGTGCTGTTATGATATAACCCATCACTAGTTGGGGTGTTATCCAGTGTTCTCAGCGAGTCATCACCAAATGTCTTCAGCTGGGTAAATGAATAGTCTGGCTCTTGATGCGGTGCTGAGAAAGAGGAAATAAAGAGCAACACACCTATAAACAGGATTACTGCGGAAGCCATCTCTATGACGTGTGCCTGAGCATTTTGTTTTTTCATATTCTCTCCCTCTTTTATATCATTGGATAGATTACAAATACAAATATAAGCCATGCAATCAATACCATAATAAAAGCATGCCTCATTCCTGATACTATTTTTCCCTCACCCATCAGCCCGCCAACAATACCATTGCCTATTCCCTGAACAACTGCTGAGCAGAAAAACAAAAACACCATCAGCGGAACATTTATTGATGCAACACTAACACCACCTATGCCGCCACCTCCGCCAGAAAGTTCTTTTGTTGAGCCGGTTATCGCTGGTATGAAAAGCCCTGCCATAATACCAACTATCCCAAGATATACAAAAAATGAGACGTATACTATCATCATGTAGGTTGATGTATTCCTTTTCCTTTCTAACTGAAGCCATTTTATCTCACGTGCATCATTTGATGCAGTAACAAGCACGTCACTGATTGATCCACCTGCCTTGTCTGCTTCTTCAATCAATGAAACCGACCTGTTAACAAGCCTGCTTCCCATTCTCTCGGTAAGCATTCTCAGCACCTGATGAAAAGACACGCCCCATGATATCTGCGTCGCCATCTTTTTTACCTCACCGGTCAATGCACCGTATTCACCCTTAGCCAGTGTGCCTACGGCAGTGCTCATGCTTAAACCGCCTCTCCAGTACTCTGCCAGGTCTCTGAGGAAGTCCGGGAATTTTTCTTCCATCTTATCCAGTTTTCTGAATCTGAAGTACTCACAGAAAGAAAAAGGTCCTATGAAAGACAGTATGGAAACTGAGAGGAAACTTATGTTCCCTTTTTCAAATACAATGTCTTTTCCAGTAATTGATGACTGAATGTAAAGCCATAGAAACAAAACCCCTGTTAGCACGGATGATATTGCAATACCTATCCTGACAACCCTTTCAAATGAGCGAATTTTTATCCCCTTTATTTTTTTCATCTCTTTTAACTGCGTATAAATTACCCTGCCTACGCATATTTCTGAGACTACAAGTAGAATGGCAGCGATATGCCACCATTCAATAAACATTATTTTCAGTGGATGAATTATGAAATAACAGATTGGAAATATGATAAACGGTAACACTATGACCGCTGCTGACAACATTAGCATTACCAGCATACTTGTTTTTGATTTAATATCAAACATTGTTTTACACCTTCGGCGTGACCATATATATTATACCGGCGTAGCCTACATGAATAATTGGAAGAACTAAAAAAACAACAAGAATAAACATTATGCTGGATAAAGCAGCCATGCCACCTACCCAGGACATAACGACCAGCATAATTATCAGAAACAAAGGCATCGCGACACCTACAACAATGTAACTCTCAGCAAGAACACCTAAACTTTCTATAATGTCTTTCTGCTCTCTCCTGTTTTCCCTCATATAATGTTCTGCCCTCCCGGATAGGTAAGTCTTTAACTGCCCACCGGCTGTTAACGTACCTATAATGCCCTGCAGAAACTCCTGAAACTTTTCAGAAGGACTTCTCTCTATAGCCCTTTTAATGGCGGTAATCAGGTCACATCCCAGGGCAGTCATGTCTCTGTATATCCATGCAGCCTCCTTGCTTATCTCGCCATAGGTCCCCTCCTGCTTTCCAAGACTTTTAAATATTGCCTGGGGCGTGGCATGGGCAGATGCCATGGCTGTTATAAAATTTGTGGCGTAAGCTATATGGGTATCAATATCCTTTTTCCTTGCTCTGCCCTTACTTGATGGGGATGTTAAACACAGGAGGTATATTGTGCCAGCGAGTAGGCATGGCAAGATTACAGGTATTATGGTATAGAGCACAGGTGGGAGAATTGGTTTCCCAATCATTGCTTCCACTCCTAGCAAAATTTCCCTAATAATTATTCCTATAACAATCCCTGATACCGCACCTATGAGTGTGTTCATCCATGTATAAGCCATATACGCCTCAGGCAGCATTTCTATTCTTGCTTTTGCAAGGTTGTCTTTTAGTTTATAATTTTTTTTTGTAAAGCTTTTAGCAACACTGCCAAAAATTTTGTAGCACATTCTTTGATATGAGGTCAGCATGTTTACATCATCCCTTTTTCACCCATCTCTTCTTTTACCCTTTCCAGTACCTCCTGCGGCCGTGTTTGATATTCAGCTACAATCCTGGCAACATCTGCATGTTTTCTTACGCCCTTTGACACCATCCATTCAATAATGGCCTGCCTCCTTTTCAGTTCATTCATCACCTCATCCTTTCTTATGTTTGCCTTTATCATGATTTTTTCAAGCACGTAACTCTTACCTGAAAACTCAAAATCATCCAGAGCAGGAGCCCATCTGAACACCTCGTTTGTCAGCAGTTCCTTGCTGTGAGGGTCAAGTCCTATGATTTCAACAATCTGCTTCATCCTTCTCACCCTTCTGCCGCCAACCCTGGTCTGAATCTGAATGCACACTGCATCCAACGAAGGTATCATAACCCTTGGAATATCAACAGGCTTGTTTTCCAGTCTGTGTATTAAACCAGGAACAGAGTCCGCATGCATTGTTGAAAAGGTTGTGTGTCCTGTTGCCATCGCCTGGAATAACACATATGCCTCAGAACCCCTGATTTCACCCACAATGATGTATTCGGGTCTCTCTCTCAGCGACGCCTTCAGCAGATCGTACATGCTAACTTCACCCACAAGTTTGCCCCCGACTGCCTCACCGCCAAAGCCTTCCCTCGTACATCCAGGAATCCAGTTTGCATGCGGAAGATTTAGTTCCCTTGTTTCCTCAATGCTTACAATTTTCATCTGAGGCGAAATAAACAAAGATATTGCGTTCAGTGTTGTTGTTTTTCCAGATGCAGTACCACCAACAAATAACATGCTCATACCATATTGAACAGCGAGCCAGACATATGCAAGCATGAGAGGTGACATTGTTTTGAATGTGACCAGATCTGTCGGCGTAAGAGGATCCTCCCTGAACTTCCTGATTGTGAATGTTGAGCCTTTTGTCGACACCTCTTTTCCTAAAGTCATCACTATCCTTGAGCCGTCCATCAACGTAGAATCAATCAATGGTGTTGATGTAGATATGTGTTTACCGCATCTCTGTGCAAGACGTATCACATATGATTCCAGACTGGCTGCGTCCGCATAAACTATGTTTGTTTCCATGGACTCATACCGTCTGTGATATATATAAAGTGGAATGCCTGGGCCGTCGCATGATATATCCTCAATGTTCGGGTCATTCATTAATACATCAATTTTCCCATAACCAATCATATCTCTTTTAACAAAATAGAATGTCTTGTCCTCCGCCTCTCTTGGTATCGGTAATGAATAGGCTTTTATTATATCATTCATCGCTTCTCTTAAGTGTTTGACTGGTTCCCTGTCAAGTTCCTCAATACTCACACCTAATGATTTTATAAATGCATTCTCTATAACCCCCAGCATATTTTTTTCTTTCTCAGTGAGTGAAGGCTCAACAACCTCATAAAATCGTGTATGCTCCTTTTTATTGTATAATATCCTTACATATGCGTAAGGTTCTATGATTGGGTAAACCTCAATCTCCTCAAAGTTTTCCCCTAAGGGTTTAAATTCTATACCAACATATTCTGCCTTTTCAGGTCCACCGATTTCAAACCCTTCTTCAAAGATTCCTGCTGGTTCAATCCGTTTTTTTCTGAAAACAGAAAAAACCCCTTTCTTTTCTTTTTCTGGTGCAACCTCTTCAGAAACCGCTTCAAACTCTTCAGACACACCCTCTGGCTTTTCAACAGTTTCAAACTCCTCTGGTATCTTGATTTCGGATTCCTCGAATGATTTAAACTCTCCTGGCATTTCTATTTCCTCAGGTTTTGCCTCCCTTGTTTCTGTTTCCTTCACATTCCCCCATTCTTCTAATTTAGCCTCTTTAACACCTTCTTCCTTCATCTCAAATGTTTCCGCGGCTTTTGTTCCAGAAATTTCCTTTTCCTTTTCAGCTGCCTTTATTAACTCCATCTCATGTCTTGAAAAATCCCTTAAACTCATCCTTTCTTTTGGTTTTGCAGGCTTTGGTATTTCCTCTTTTGGTATTTCTGGTACCTCAATCTTTTTTTCCTCAACCTTCACCATTCTTTTACTTGATATTATGTATCCTTCTTTTTCCTCTTCAACGCTAACAGGGACTTCTTTAACTCTTGGAATCGCCTTCTCAAGTTCTTCCGGAGGGGTTATCATCTGCTTACCCTTTACCTTCTTCACCTCCGGGATTTCAAATTTTTCTCCTTCCATCTCCGTTGCCAAAATTCTCAAAGGAATTTTTTTCATCATTCCTTCTTCTTCAATAATCTTTTCCTCAAATCTGCTGCCGCAGCTTGGACATGTCTCTGCAAAAGGTGAAATAAATGCCCCGCATTTACCGCAGATTACAAATCTCTCCTTTGACGTCTCCTTAACTTTTATTTCCATTGTTTGCTTTGCCTTATCCCTCAGCCCCATATCATACCCCGTATCTCTCTAAAACCTTCTCATACAAATTATACTCTTCAGATTTCACGAATTTGTCAATAACCTCCTTTGGCAGTTTACCAAGCAGTTCATCTAACACCTTAAGGAGTTTTTTTACTTCTTCATCTATTTTTTCTTCTACTCTCCCTCCAAGTTCCTTCTCCTTCATTATAAGTTCTCTCTCCCTTCTGTTTAATTCCTCTTCTCTTCCAAGTTGGTGACTTCTGATTACCGCATCAATTTCTTTTTCCTTTTTATTCAACATTTCCTCTTTTCTATTCAACCCCGCTTCCCTTCTAGCATGTGACTCTAAAATCATTGTCTGTTCTATCTCTCCTTTTCTTTTTTCCAACTCTTCAATCTTTTCTTTCAGCTTTTTCTCAAACAATAAACGTGTTTTCCTAAGCCCGCTCTCAAGTTTTGCAATCTCCTTTTCCTCATCAAATCCTAAAATACTTCTCTCAAGTTTAACAGGCTTAAACACCTCAACAAGAGGTTCTTCACCAGCAACCGGTGGGGTTTCCTCTTTTGGGACTATCCTAACCATAGGTGTTATCCTCCGTTCTGTTTTCCCTGAATTCAGAGGCTTAATTTCAGGGATTTTCGCTACAGGTTCTACCCTCTCAGACTGCAACCCATGCATTTCTTTTTTAGTTCTCTTGAAGAAAGACGTGAACCCTCCTAGTTTTCCCTCCTGTGTTTTCTCTATTTCTGGCACTACAGGAACAGGTTTGAAGGTTTCAACCCCTATCTCTGGCTGCACAGTCACCATTTTTTTTCCTTCACCCCTGAAGAGCAATTTGAATCTTTCCAGAAAACCTGGTTTTTTTACTTCCTCAAATTCAACTTCATTTACTTCTTTTATTCCTTCCATTTTCTCACCCATACTTTTAAATTGATAATGCATTTTGCATATATTATCCTTGTGCAATCCTTTAACTGCATTTCGCAGGAAACAAAGTTTCCTACTTTCATCAACAGAGTTGATGATTCGCAGGAATCAAAGATTCCTGCTCTTCTCTGAACGAAGTGAAGAGGTATGTGGAATGAAGTTCCACAACTACTCCAAGTTTGCTTCGCAAACTTGTCGAATTACACTAGCCCATTCGCTAACAATTATGCGCATTTTCATATATTATCTTTACGCCTTCCATACTAGTATACATCCATTGTCTTTATCCCATATTATTTTTATCGTTTGCATTCCACCAGACGCATACTCTCTTACAAGGATACTTCCTTTTATGGAGTCCTTTACCACTTTCTCTCCAGTTTCATTGATGTATCCAATACTGATATTGATATTCCCGAAATTGTGAATTCTGCTTCTAACCATTATACCGCCGTCTGATGCGTTTATGTACACAGTATCATTTGTTACCTCTATTGCATATTTTATCTCCGCATTACCGCCTCTTATCTCTGATGGGAATGAAACAGTTGTATTGTAGCTTGAGTTGGGATGCGCGTTTACCATGTATACTGCGTTGTCAATACCTTTTGCTATCCTGTTTGCAGCATCCTGTAGGATTATTTCTGTTGATGCATCCCTGCTTTCCATTGTTAGATTGACGCATACACCAATAACTGAGGCTAACACCATGGCGGATGCCAGATACGTGAACACATACCCTATTTCAGCATAACCTTTGTCATTCATCATATCTAACCTCGTTTAAACCTCACATTGATTTCATGTTTACATCCATGTTGCAGGACATAAGTTTTAATGTAATCGGTTTTGTACCATATAGTTCAGGATTAATTGTTGTGTTATCTGTCTTGTAAAGCAACGAATCACCATCATCCACAAACCCAGTGTAATTATATTTATTGTCATTTATTTTCGCGTTCTCCCATCCTGTGGTGAAGTATGAATACCATGCCTTAATCCATTCATTATCCTGTTGATCATATATTTGCAGTGTGAGATTGTAAACGTCCACGCTTATATTATTTCTTATATCCATATTCTTCATGTTTAATGTGAAGGAATAACTCCCTGAACCCCCGCTCCTGAGATTTGTAGCTCTTGTTTGAATCATGTAAAGGAGCAGTGAACTCCCAGTCTCTTTAAAAAGTGGTTCGTTTGTTACATATTTCTGGCCTGTTGCCTGCGTGATTATGCCGCCATTAACAGATTTGATATAGTACGTCCCAAAAGCGGATTGAAGCTCATAAGTGATTGGCGTGATATCAAAAAGCCAGAGTTCCGCAATTTTCTTTGTATTCGCAGTGTTATTAACTCTTATATATACTATGCCTGTGAGGGGTTTATCCGTGGTAAAATCATCACCGCTCTGAGTAGGATAATGTGGTGCACCGATGTTATCACCCTCTGGGAAATAAATAGTTACGTTTATATTTGCACTAGGTGTGATTGTTACAGTTTCATCATGAGGATAATCCAACCCGGAAAAGTTCACCTTCTGCTCTCCTTCAAAATTGTAGCTCACAATCCATGTTTCATTCATACTTTCACTTATGTATATGTTGCCTGCGCCAACTGAGACATCAACAGTTCTGGATGCGCCTTCACCCATGTTCACAACATCCTCTAATGCTGAGTCAAGCGAGGTGAAGTATCCAAGGACAGCGCCGTAGTTTGCCTCACTCTGACTTCTTTGAAGAATAGGGGTAGCCCAGCTGAGTATGGCTGCTGTGACAACAAGCACTATTGTTATGAGAAGTATCATGCTGATAATAGGCGACACTGCCTCTTTGTCATCCATCATAGCAAATTATATAACTTTATGGTTTAATAAAAGTTGTGAAAAG
>Ga0210044_10005380_pt1 | contig 17346 bp, 12 predicted proteins | sample CryGey13umfilter_2_FD_183959 | JGI IMG/M metagenome (GOLD analysis project Ga0210044, IMG submission 183959) | Groundwater microbial communities from aquifer in Utah, USA - Crystal Geyser 4/9/14 3 um filter (SPAdes) (version 2) | ecosystem: Environmental > Aquatic > Deep subsurface >... | reverse complement strand
AAGTTCTCGCGGGTGGACGCATCCGAAATACAAACCGGGTCGGCTTCTTTCGTTTTTGCGGTCTCCGCCAGCGAACGCCGCGAGAAATTTTTGTCTACGCGTTTTGAATTATCCGGCCCGCAGACATCTTCCCGATGCAACCCCGCGATGCCGCAGAGGTGAATCCGGCGTTGGGTCGGGCGTTGGGTTGTATGTTGTATCGGGGTGATGGCGATGGTGATTGGAGTGAGCGCCGAGGACCGGGTGGCGATGATGCGCTTGCCGTTTTCGGCGCTGGCGCCGACACCGGAGATCCGCGACGTTATCGCGCGCCATGCCGTGCTGACCCATATTCGAAACGCGATCGAGAATGAGCACGCCGGCGTTCGCCCCGACACCGACCCCATGCAACCGCCGATGGTTCTCACCGCCAATGGACCCGTCCCGCTCGATCGCCACGCCGCCGTCGCACCAAGGAAAGCCTCGCAGATCATGCGGAGCTTCGGCGACGCGCCGTGGAGCACCGCGATAAATGTCTGGATGGTGGAACGCCTGGGCCACGACGCCCTTGCTGTTTTGTCACCCGGTACGCGCGCCTGGAGACCCACTCGTCCGGTTCCTGCGCTGGCGCTGAAGCTCAAGGCGATCGCGCGCCCCAGTGGCGCTGCGCTGGCTGTCGGCGACGAGAGCCGGACATTCTGGCTTCGGTTCGGCGCGATGACGGCGCGCGCGCCAGAAATGATTGCGCTTGGCGATGGGGCGCCGCCCCCGCCAGACGACGCGACGGTGGTCTGGACCGACCGCAAGACCGGTCGCCGCCGGTCAGAGCCCTACACCAGCGTGTCCCGGTTCGGCGACGACACAACCCGGGCCCTGAACCAGGCGCTCGCGGACAGAGCGAGAACCGCCCTTGACGTCGCGCTTTGCCCTCCATGCCTTGAAGCGGCGCGGCACACCTCGAAGCGGCGCGGTCTGACAGGGCTCGATATGCGCGCTTCTTGATCGCGGACTTCGCGCCCGCAAACCCCGGACTTCAGTCCGGGGATAGGGCGACGTGTTCTTGTCGGATACGCTGCTGTCCGCCAGATCGGTGGCGAGCAGGAGCGCGCTCGCCGTCTTGCCCGAACCACCCCTGGGGTTCTCGTAGCTGCGTGAGAGCATGACCCGGTCAGCGGGAAATGTAACGACCCAACAGGGGTCACGCCAAAGAACGCAGCGACAAGAAGCTCCTATGCCACGCGGGGCGTCGCTGTCCTGCGCACGGCGAGCGCCTCAGGCTCGCTACACAGTTCCGGCACGATCCTGAAAGCCCTCCCGATTTCGGCGCGCGGCACGCCGTACCACGCCACAGGGCCCTCAAGAGCGGCCCGGGTCATGTCGAGGCGCTCATCGAACGACCAGCCAGACCAATCGGAGCAGCTGGCGCCATGGCTATTGGGCCATGAGCAGGTCCAGCCCAGCGGCAGCACATCGATCCTGCTGACGTTGTCGGAAACGAACACCGCGGTATCGAGCGGGATGGACCCGAACTCGACGCCCTCGCCGGCGAAGTCTGGATACGTCATCTCGTAGTCCAATCCGGCATAGAGCGAACCGATGACAGACTCAGCGCCAAGGAACGCGCCGCCCCTCTCCGCGCTCAGGGCTGCGACCACCCTGGCGACCGGCGCCACCTCCACACCGCTTCGCAGCGTGATCACGCAACTCTCCGCGCGCAAGCTCTTCACGACGCTTGGCGGCAAGCCCTGCAACGCCGCAGTCCTGTGAAGGGCGCTGATCCGGTCATCGACCCCGACGCAAAAAGACGCCTTAAAACCGAGATCCTTGAGCGTGCCCTTGCGCGCGGCGTGCAGCGCCGAAAGAAAGGCCGCGCCCGTCGAGACGTAGCCGAGCGCCTCCAGGCTGTCGTATGGGGTCTGGCCGGGCGTGTCGATGGCCGCGATGCGGGCGCGCTCACTCTCGGCAAGCCATGCCTCCAAGCCCTCCAGCAGGATGTCCGGCAACTGGCCGAGCGCCATCTGGAGCAGCACCGGGTCCTCCCGGCTGGACCGGGCGAGCGCCGCAGACATCGCGGCGTAGCTCCCGAAGCGCAGGGAGCGCGCCACCGCCTCGAGGCGGCGTTGCGGGCCCATGCGCGGCAGCACGGCGCGCGCCGCCATCTTGATGAGAAGCGCGTCCTCGGCGCTCGCCATGAGCGAGGGAGCCTGGCCACGAAACTTCTGGTCAGGAAAGAACGCGCTCATATCACTCGCGGTCAGGTCGGGCAGAGCGATGTCGCGAGGAGCGGTCACGCCAGACAGGTCGCTGGCGAACGGATCTGTGGTGAACGGATCTGTGGTGGTGAGGTCGTTCATGTTCAACTCCATGCGCCGGTCATCGTGTCAGCAGTCGCCGATTACGTGCATGACGGACCGGTCAGGGTTGCCATGAAAAAAGAAAGACAAGACGGTGCGGTTCAACCCGGCGACAGGTTTGGCGGCGGCCGAAGATGACATGGGGTTGTTGCGCAAATTTCAGTTGATCTTTTTCGGCGCAATTTTAAAGACAAGATGCGCGAGCTTGATGCGCAGGCCGGCCGCCGGGCCGGATATCGGGCCATCGCCGGGATCACCACCTTTTCCGCCTGCGGGTCGCCCCTCCGAGAGGCCGCCAAGGAAAGCGAAAGCGCGGCTGGCACAGCACTCTGTTCCCTCTTTGTCCGCTTAGCGTATTTTCACGCCCGTTCTATGGCGCGATCCCGAGAGAATGTCCTTCACGGGGTCGGTCCGGGAGGGCGCGAGGATGTCGCGATACAATGCGAGCGGAAAGATGTTCGGACCCAGGCGTCCCAACTCAGGCGTCCCAACTCAGGCGCCCCAACTCAGGCAGGGCGGCGGCTGAGGCGCTCATGCTCGGCGATAACGAACGTCATGTAGCTTCGGATAAGGTCGCAGTACAGTCGCGCCTCGTCGATCCCGAGCGGGCGCCCCTCTTTCAGGTCGACGCCATGGCGCACGCCGCCGCCGGTGGGCGACGACAGATAGCCATGCAGTGTCATCATCCACTTGAGGATTTGCTCCTGGTGGTCGCGACCGCGCCGCTGCAGATCGCCGATGATCTTGTTAAAATACCGCCCCTGGATGCCCCCGTCGAAAACTTCCGGACTGCGAAACGCGGTCGCAATCGACTCGAGCAGCCACAAAACCTCCTGAACGGCCTGGCGCCCACTGCCTTCGGCGAGAAACCTTTCGGAAGCCTCCAGCGAGCGGGCGATCATCTCGGCCGCCTGGGCGTCAAGCGACGGCGGCTGGGCCGGCACGGCGATCGGGATGTGCGTGCGCGTGGCGACAAGATTGGGCGGATCGATCTGATACCCGGCGCCTGCTTCGGAAAGGATGCGATTCATGCGCCCGGGGTCCGGCGTCTCCATGTCGGGATTTTTCGCCCTGAGGGCTTCGCAACCATCATAAAACGCCTCGATGAACATCGGCGCATTGACGGCGGCCTCAGCCATCTTCTCGTCGAGATCGTCCGAAGCCCATCTCGCGTCGGAGATCGGTCGCCAGGAGACGCCGGCCGCGCGGGAGAAGTGCGATTTAAAATGCTCGAGAATGGCCTTGCCGTTCGCCTGACCGGCGATGCGGTCGATCAGATCGCGGAAACGTTCGACAACCTCTGTCTCGACCTGTCCTGGGCTGTCAAATCGCCATTTTCCGTCAAACTTGAGCATGAGGCGCTCCTTGTAACCTGCTTGCGGAGCAAGCGTTCTACTGGATATCGGATAGGTCGCGGCCGCGACAAGTCGCATCGCTGACGGTTCAGCAAGGCGGCGTCGCCAGCGTTACCGATCCACCAGGGTGACTGAAACTGGGGCGGAGGCGCTGGGGCGGGCGGGACAAGGATGCGAGCGGAGCGCGCTGACGCTCAGCGTCCGGGACCGGGACCCCCGCCAAGGCGGATCTTGTCTTGGCTTCCAGATCCAATATGGCCGACCTGCCGTGTCTGACGCCCGCTGGCGATCGCGCGACTCCGGTGCGACACTCTGCTGGCGCGATCGCAGGACGACGTCAGACCCTGAGGCGCCGCAGTCAGCCTCGATGCTTTTTTCCACATGTCGATCATCTGGCCGACCCTGACTGACCGCCGGTCCCGCCAATGACGAACGGTCGAGCGATCCTTCGACCGGCTGGATGAAGAACGCGGCGGACAACCCGCAAACAGGCGCATGGCCAAGGAAGCATCTCGCATTCTCCTTTTTACGTCTTGACATCTGGCCGCATATCCACGCCTGCATCACGTCGCCCGAAAGGATTTTCATGACCCGCGCAGAACGCATCATCCGGATCATCGCCAGAGAGATCGGGGCCCAGACCTCTCAGGTCGCATCGGCGATCTCTCTTCTTGACGAGGGTGCGACCGTTCCGTTCATTGCGCGCTACCGCAAGGAGGCGACCGGCGGCCTCGACGACGGCCAGCTCCGCACGCTGGGCGAGCGATTGCCCTATCTGCGCGAACTCGACGCGCGACGCGACGCCATCATCAAATCGATCAAGGATCAGGACAAGCTGACCGACGCTCTCGCGCGGGCGATCGAAACCGCCGAAACCAAGTCCGCCCTCGAGGATCTCTACCTGCCCTACAAGACCAAGCGGCGCACGAAGGCCATGGTCGCCCGCGAGAACGGCCTGGAGGCCCTGCGCGACGCGATCCTCGCCCAGCGCCAGGTCGATCCCGTGGCGATCGCCGCAGACTTCGTGTCCGGCGGGGTCGCCAGCGCGCAGGAGGCGCTCGACGGCGCCCGAGACATCCTGGCCGAAGATCTCGCCGAGACGGCCGGCCTTCTCGGCGATCTGCGCACGACGCTGCGCAAGGCCGCTGTCGTCAAGACAAGGGTTGTGAACGGCCAGCAGGAGAAAGGCGCGAAGTTCGCGGACTATTTCGATCGCACCGAGACATGGGCGGAGATGCCGGGGCATCGCGCCCTCGCACTCCTGCGCGCGGTCGGCGAGGGCGTGATCCGGGTCGACGCCGGTCCGGACGGCGACGACGCGACGGCGCGCTGCGAGCAGATGGTCGCGGCGCGCCTCAAACCAGCCGGGCGGGGCCCGGGAGACCAGTGGCTCCGCGACGTCGCCAGACACACTTGGAAAACCAGACTGTCCAAAACCCTGGAGACCGAACTTCTCGCAGGTCTGCGCGCCCGGGCCGAGCAGGAGGCGATCGCAGTCTTTGCAAGGAACCTCAAGGACCTCCTTCTGTCCGCGCCCGCCGGCGCCAGGCCCACGCTCGGCCTCGATCCCGGGATCCGCACCGGCGTGAAGGCGGCCGCGATCGATGCGACCGGCAAGGTCCTCGCCACCGACACCCTCTACCCGTTCCAGCCCCGCCAGGAGCTGCGCGGCGCGCAGGCGAAACTCCTGGCGCTCGTCCGACACCACGCCATCGAGATCATCGCCATCGGGAACGGCGCCGCCTCGCGCGAAACCGAAGCCATGGCGAACGAGGCGCTGAAAGCCCTGCCGAAAGACGCCGCAAAACCCAGGGTGGTCATCGTCAGCGAGGCCGGCGCCTCCGTCTACTCGGCCTCCGCCCTGGGGGCCGACGAGCTCCCCGATCTTGACGTCTCGCTGCGCGGTGCGGTTTCGATCGCGCGACGCCTCCAGGACCCGCTCTCCGAGCTGGTGAAGATCGAACCCAAGGCCATCGGCGTCGGGCAGTACCAGCATGATGTCGATCAGAAGGCGCTGGCGCGGGCGCTCGACGCAGTGGTCGAGGACGCCGTCAACGCCGTCGGCGTCGATCTGAACACGGCGTCGCCAGCCCTTTTGCGCCACGTCGCCGGCCTGTCCCCGGCGCTTGCGAAGGCTATTGTAGCGCACCGCGACCAGAACGGACCCTTCCGGTCCCGCAAGGAACTTCTCAAGGTGAAGGGGCTCGGGGCCAAGGCATACGAGCAGTGCGCCGGCTTTCTACGCATCCGCGATGGCGACGAGCCGCTCGACGCCTCCGGCGTCCACCCCGAGACCTATGATCTTGCCAGGCAGATCGTTCTCGCCTGCGGGCGGGACCTGAAGGCCATCCATGCCGACCCCTCCCCGCTCAGAAGCGTCGACACGAAAACCTTTGTCACCGGCCGCTTCGGACTGCCGACGGTGCGCGACATCGTCGCCGAGCTTGAGAAGCCCGGCCGGGATCCGCGGCCCGGCTTCAAGACCGCCACCTTCGCCGCTGGCGTGAACGCCATCACCGATCTCGAAGTCGACATGAGGCTCGAGGGCACGGTGACGAATGTCGCGGCTTTCGGCGCCTTCGTCGACATCGGCGTGCACCAGGACGGCCTCGTTCACGTCAGCCAACTGGCCGATCGCTTCGTGAAAGACCCCCATGACGTCGTGAAGGCCGGCGACATCGTCCGTGTCCGAGTGCTTGAGATTGACGCCGGCCGCAAACGCATCAGTCTCAGCATGCGCCACGACACCGCGGAGCAGGGCGCGCCGGACAGCGCAAGAGGGGCGCTGGCGAAATCGCCGCCACAGCCAGCAGGCAAGAAGCCGGCGCAGACGCCTTCGCGTCAGCCCACTGCGGCGCCGGAAGCGCCGACAGGCGCCTTTGGCGCCGCCCTGCTGAACGCGATGAAGCGCAAGTAGGGCTGGCCGGCGGAAATCAGCGTTACGCGATCGTCACGAACTTCTGGATCCAGATCAGCGAGATAGGCGCAGGCATCCATCGTGAATCCTTCGCATACCGCCCGCGCCGACAAGGTGGCGGCGATCAACATCGCGCGGAAGGGCAAGGTCGCCTGGGATGCGCTTCGGGCGGAGGCGGCGCTTGCGCCGGCAGCCGCCGACATCGGCATTGTCGCAACCGCGGGACGCGCGGGGGTAGCCTGTGGATCGGCGCCTATAACCCGGACTTCGCGATCGTGAAGCGCGACGACGAGACCGGCCTTCAGAAGATCTTCCTAATCCGGGAAGTGAAAGGCGCAACGAAGGACGGATCTCAACCGAAATACGGCGCAGAAGAAGGTCGCAAGATCCTTTGCGCCCATGCACACTTCGGAAAGGCCTTTGGCGGAGATGTTGATTACCGCGTCATCGCAAACCCGTCCGACCTGTGAAAGAGACCAACATGCTGAGCGACGAAGAAATCGAGATCGCCAAGAAGAAAGCCCCTCGTGTGGCCGACAAGCGCCACGAGCACAACGACTGCATCCGGATCGCCTATGAATGGCTGGATGCACAGAAGAAGACCGCGAATCCAGTGCGTCGCGCCCGGATGCTCAAGCACTACGTGGAGGAATGGGGCGGTCGCTACGTGTCCACGGACGATGTCGAGGTTGCCGCACATATGCATCCCGACGTGAAGGGTCGCTACCCCAACTACAACATCAGCACCCGGCTGATCCGCCCCTCAGAAAGCCGCCTTCAACAGATCGGGGAGGCAGAGAAGCACGCGGCGACCTACCGAGGCAGGATAGATGTCCCATACGCGTCGCGCGAAAACGCCTCCTGAGGCCTTCAGATGGTTGCGCTACAGCGGAGACGTCGCGGCGACTGAACCGTCGCGCCGTTTTCTCCTTGTCAGAAAGGAAGAAGCCGGGCGCTGCGCCCGGCTCTGAGAGGTCTCACATCAAGCCGGACAAGGTGATCGAGACGTGCGATCTCTTGTCAGTCAGATATCTAACGCCTGAACGCGAACTTCAGCCCGACCTGGCCAAAGTACCAGACCAGGTCGTCGCGCTCGGTCAACCCGTTTGCCTGCAGTCCAACAACATAGATGCCCGGCGCGCCCGGGGCCTCCATGGCGTAAAAGCGGCCCTTCTCCAGCATGACGGGCGGAAGAAACGCCCGGATCTGCGCGACCCGCTGCGCGATGTCCTCGCGGCGTGACAGATAGCTCAGCTCGAGACGCAGGTCGGCGATGCTGATCTGCGGCGCAGGCGGCGCCACCGACCGCTCGACGATCCCGCCAATGCGGCTCTCCGTCGGGATCTGGTCTCCCATCAGGCCGGCCAGCGGGCTGCCCGCCGGAGCCAACGGGCGGCCATACTGGTCGGTGACGATCGTTGTCGGCGGCGGCATTTGTCCAGCCTGCATTTGTCCAGCCTGCATCTGTCGCACGCCATACGCGGGCGCAGGAGCGGCGAGCGGGGCTGACCCCTCCCCCCTTCCGACCCAGTCGTAGTTCTCGCCAAGGGCGTCGTAGACGATCGGCTCAATCGGCGGCGGCGCCGGCTGAGCGGGCAGACCCATGCCAAGGCCCAGACGCGCGTTGCCGGTTCGCGCGGCCTCGCTCTGCGGCGCAGAGGCGGCGTCGCTTGGCGCGTATATCTCCGGCGCTGCGGGAGTATAAGTCTCAGGGGCGGCGACCCGATCCGGTCGCGAGGCGCCGGCAAAGGGGGCGGGGGCGCTCGACGCGCCGTTCAGCCGGCGCGCCATGTCGGCGAAATCGGTGGGCGCCGGAGCGCTTACGGTGGGCGCGGCTGGCTTGGCTGGGGCCACAGCAGCAGGCGCAGCAGCAGGCGCAGCAGCAGGTGCAGCAGCAGGTGCAGCAGCAGGTGCAGCAGCAGGCGCAGCAGCAGCCGGCTGCGGCCTTGCGACCGCGACAGACGGCGTCTGATCGGCCGCACGATTGATTACGTCGAGCGCATCGCGGCGCACGGTGTCGGCGGAGACCGCTGCGCCGTTTGACGCCCCATTTGACGCCCCATTTGACGCCCCCTGCGGCGCCGGCTCGGAACCCGTAACCATCGGCGACAACGTCTGGGGCGGCGGCGCCAGTCCGGGACGCGCGGGCAACGCCTGTGCAACGTCCATGGTGCGCGGCTGACGCGCCTCGGCGCCAGCAGACGCCTCTCCCTGATTGGTCGCAGTCGTGGCGCTCAATTGGTCAGGTTGGGCGATAGCCGCAAGACTGGCCGGCAGCAGCGCCGCCAATCGACGGCGCTCATCGAGCCCGGCCGGCGCCGCCGCCATCATGATCCGCTTTGCGGTCGTATCCGGCATCATGACGGCGAGTCTGAAGCCTTCCGAGCCGCTGCGCGCTGCGGCGACCCTCTCGACCATCGCCGGGGTCATGCGCTGGGCGAGCTTCGCCGCCGCCATGCGCGTCTCCGGGCGCAGACGGGGCGTCTTGAGCGCCTGCGGCGGCAGGGCGCTGAACGGGTCCGCGACAGCCTGTACCCATCGATCGTCGATCGAAACCACCGAGAAAGACGTCTCCACCGATTCAGGCGCCGTGATGCGGATGCCGGTCGAAGCCCGTGCAAGCTTGGCGCCGTCAAAAGCGACGCCGGCCGACGGCGCGCCAGCGCCGGGCGAAGCGAACATCGCACGCAACGACGCGGCGGCCTGGGCGATCTGCTCATCGCCGCTGGGCGTCGCGCGCTTAGCCACCAGAAGATCGGACGCATCATCCGGCTCGACGGCGCCGGGCAGGCGCGTGACATTCTTGTCGCGCAGCGCCACCAAGGTCAGCGTACGCGGCGTGAAATAGTCGGTCGCGTCGTCGGGATAGGGACGAAGACCAATAAGGAAAGACGGCGCCGTCCCGCGCTCGGCGCGAAGCCCGACAGCCATGTCCTCACTGTCGCCTGCCTCATATTCCGTGGCGGCGCCCTTCGTGTCGGAGACCATCGTCATGGCGATCTCGATGAAATCGCGACTCTTGACGCCGTCGCCAGTGACGCCCCCCGCCTCCGCCACGTCGTCGGGAGCGCCGTGAATACCCATGAACCGCCCCTCGACGTCCATCGCTGGATCTTCGAAAAAGCCCCCGTCCATGATTGTTTCCGCAGTCGGCGGATCCGCAGGCTGCGGCTCGACAATCTGCGGCTCGACAATCTGCGGCTCGACAATCTGCGGCTCGACAATCTGCGGCTCGACAATCTGCGGCTCGGCGACACCAACGTCCTGAGACCCCTCAGGAGCGAGGATATCCGAGGTGAGAATATCAGAGGTGAAAACATCGCCCTGCGAATCGCCGTCCGATACATCGATTGAGGAATGGGTCGGATCGACCCATGAAGAAGCATCCTCAGGAAGCGGCGGCGCGGGCGCGGCAGGGTCGTCAAACATCGGATCCGCCACCATCCGGTCTCCCAACACCGGATCCGGCGTCCCCACGCCCGGCACGATTGCGCTCGGCACGATTGCGCTCGGCGGTGTCGGGACCGTCGCAATCAAATCACCTGCGCCAGAATCTGATACGCCAGAATCTGACGCGGGGAGATCTGACGCGGGGAGATCAGGCGCAGCCGGATCGGATGCAACCGAAGGAACGCCAACATTCGTCGGACCCTCGGTCTCGATCCAGCCCGGGTTCAAAGCCTCAGGCAGCGCGGCGTCAATCGCGGCGGCGGCGCCGTAAGCGGTCGCCTCAGCGGCAGACTTCACAACGCCGGCGCTGGCGGCGCCTGCTTTGGCCGTATCGTCACCGCCGCCATCTCGGCGCGCCCATTCCGGAAGATTGCATGCGAAAAACGCCGCGCCGTCGGCGCAGGGGTTTTTCGGCGCAGCGCCTGCGCCGCGACCATAGGATGGATCAAGACGCTGGAGCGAGGCGCCGAGAGGGGCGGCGGCCACAGACATCTTCAGCGCCTGGATCGGCGCACGGGCGGAACGCCCGGCAAGACTGTTCAAGACAGGCTCCAGAACCACCGTCCCGGACGCCTCGTCGATGATCCCGCATTGATCGAGACGCATCGCCATGCACAGGGCGCGGGCATGGTCTGGACTGGCAAGGCCGGAGAAATCGATGCGATAAAAGACCCGCGCGGCCTCAAGGCCACGAGAAATAAACACTTCGGCGTCGCCGATGAAGGCGCCATACCGCTTTAGCAGGGCGGCGCGCAGCCGCTCGATCACACCCAGATCACGAGCCCGAAGCCCTTCCAGGCCCGTCTTTTTCAGCGGAGCGCCCTGCAGGAACGCAGCCAGCTCAGCGGCGGTGAATACAGGCGCTGGCTGCGCCTGCGCCTGCCCGGCGATTGCTGCGGCAATTATGGCGGTGAAGCAAATCGCCTTTTTCATGTCATCTCCGACGTCATTCGCTGAACAAGAGGGCCCGCCATACAAATTGAGTCTTTTCTTGAAAATTGGAAAACTACGATAAGAATCGCGACGAGAAAAAATACTCAAAAAACGCTTGTCTAAAAAAGAAACCACATATCAAAAATAACCCGGGCAAAACTTGCCCGACGGCAGATCAGGCGGCGACGCCCCAACGGAGACAGAAGACATGACCACAACAAACGTAAAGACCTACACTGGCGAAGCACTCCACATGACGCTGATGTTGGCGCTCATGCTCGCCGCCATCGCGGCGATCATGTTTCCTGACCTGGCGCAAGCCGCAAACGGCCCCGAATTTGGAGGAAACAAAGACGTGCTCAACAAATCGTGCAACTTCCTGCAGACGGTGAAGAAATTCTTTTTCGCCGCCCTGTACATTCTCGGCGCGATCGGCCTCGGCGTGATCGCCGTCAAAGCGTACATGGGGCAGTTCAGCTTCAAGTCGCTGTTCGCGCTGGGGGGCGGCGTGTTTCTGGTCGCCGTCGCCGACATGACAATCAGCTTCCTGACCGAAGAAGGCTCCGCTGGCGCAACCTGCGTATAATCGCGTTCCAGTGGCGGCCGTTGGCCGCCACATCAAAACGTCAAGACCCCGCATCAAGACGCTGTGTCAGCTCAAAGCAGCGTAAAACGCCTGGACCATGACCATGAACGACGACAGCCTTCGACGCCTTGGCAATTTCACAACAATCGACTTCAAGATCCTCTCCATGGGTCTGATCGGTCTCGATGGCGCTGAGCAGATGTCGGCTATCATGACGGCGTTTGAAGAGATCGACACCGCAGTGCGGCGCGCCGCGCAAGTCTGGCGGGACAACCGCGACACTTCGGTCACGGCCGCCCACGTTGCGGTCGCAAACGAGGTCGCGCCGCTCACCGCCACAGCCATGCGCTTTGGCGCCGAAGACCTTGCGGGCGCCCTGCGCCACATCTACGCTGGACCTGTCGGAAAATCGCCCGAGACGCTCGACGCCGAGATGGCTGTTCTGATGCTCACGGCGGAGCACGCACTGCTCGCGCTCCAGACCATTTTCCATATGGCGGACACATCCGGACAGGCTCCGGCCGGCGGCCCGATCGGCTGAAGCGGCGGTTAAAGCGCCGGCTGAAGCGACGCGACGGCCCGCCGGACCGGAAGTTACGCCCGAAGATAACGCCCTAAAACATTACCGCAGCAACACCTTCTCGGCGCCATCGAGAAGCAGCGCCATCGAGAAGTAGCGCCAGACCTTGAATCGCGATCATATCGAAGCGCGCCCAAACCGAGTCGCAGCGACAAAAAACAGCGCGATCGTCACCGGACGCGCGTCACTGGCACCATATCCGCCGAAAGGATCGATGGACGCCATCCTCGGCGCAGCGGCCTGAACCCAGGAGGATCGTGATGACAAAAAATGTTCAGGCGCCACAGGGCGCAACCCCCCTCACCGCCCAGGCTGGAACCCAGGCCGGGATCCGTCCCGGATCACGCTCCGCTATTGTACGCAACCTTCCATCTGGACACCAGGCCGACGCCAGCGCTCTGATCGTCAACCTGTTCGGCGGTCCGGGCGTCGGCAAGAGCACGACGGCGGCCGAGATTTTCTGCCTTCTCAAGAGGGCCGGCGTCGAGGCTGTCGCGCCGGAAGAGCACGCCAAGATCGCGCTATGGTCAGGCCAGCCCCACCTGCTTGACAACCAGATCGTCCTTCTGGGGCGGACATGGGAAACGCTTACCGCGCTGGCGCGCCAGGTCGACGTCATCATCCTCGACAGCCCTATTCTGCTCTGCTCGATCTACGCGCTGCGCCGGGAGAGCGAGAACTTCCACAACCTCTGCGACGAGCTCCATCGGCGCCACCGGCGCATCAACATCTTGCTCCAGCGCAACATCCGCGCCAAATATACCCGCAACGGACGACGCGAGAGCCTCGATGAGGCGCGCGACGTCGACGCCATGATCAGGGCGCGGCTGGAGCGCATGGAGGAAGACGTCCTCAATATCGACGCAGACGACACTGACGCGATCGCCACGATCGCGAAAAGCATCATCAGCGGCGTCAAGGGCGACCGGTCATGATCAAGACAGGCAGACATATCTGTCAGGGACTTCCTGGCTGGAAACTTCTCAGCGCCGGCCTGTGCGTCGTCAGCGCCGCGATCTTGTTCACTGGTGCGTCGCACCCCGCCATGGCGCAGACTGAAACGGCCGGCGCTCAAGCAACCGGCGCTCCCTGGGCTACCGGCTACGCCGCAGCTGTCGCGGACATGACCGGAAAACTGCTTGGCGCGCGCGACCCGGACACGCCGCGATCGCCGGATCTCATCGGCCGGATCATGTTGCTCAGCATCGCGCTGCAAGATGTTTCTGACGGCATCCTCAAGCTCGATGAGGCGCTGTTCTACACCAACGCCGACAGCATCCCCGCCGAAGCGGCGATCAGAGGCGGTATTCGCCGCGACCGCCAGGGCGACATCGCAGCAATAGCCCTGGCGCGACGGCTGGCGCTCAACCCGACAATTCTCGGTGAGCGCATGGCGGCGCTTTCCGCACGGGTCGGCCTGCAGGGAAGCTCCATCACCGTCGGCAGGACGTCAAACGGGGCGCCGCGCTTCGACGGCCAATCGACCGCGCGCGACGCCGTGCGCCTGATGATCGCGCTGGACCGCACTTACCCCGCCCTGGTTCGAAGCATCTTCTCGGACTACACCGTCGCAACCATTCCCATGGCCATTGCCAGCGAAGACGGCTGCGCCATGGTGGTCGAGGCCGTAACCTCCAATGGCGACACGCTGCGTATCGCGTCAGCAACCCACGGAGCGCCCGATACGGAAAGCTGCCTGACGGCGGCGCACCGCGCAGCCTATGACCAGGCGGGTCGGAGCCTGACGCTGGCGTATGGCGCGCAGACCGGCCATTGAGACTTGCCTGTTAAGACGAGGCATTGTTTTTAAGTACATGACGTCAAAAAGATAAACGAATTTGCTCGCTCCCGTCGCAGCGCCGCCGATCAGCGATGCGATTTCGGGTTTGGAGCCGGCTCAGTGGTGGTGGCGGCAGAGCCGCAGGACAGGCATGCCGGCTTGACCGCGGTAAGAGCGGCGTCGACGCCATGATCGCGGATCAGGGACGACCAGCTCCATGTCTTCGACCACCCACAGGCGCAGGAAGTGCGCAGCGTAAGTTTCGCCCGGCGAATATCGCGCAGCGTTCGCATCGAACGCGCCTGCGCACCCAGATCCAGCCGCATTACAGCGAGGCTTTTTTCAAAGTCGATGCGCGCGGTGGCGGTTTTCATAGATCCAAGAACGCTATCCAGTAATGCCATCGGATCTACCCCCACCCGAAACCTTGAATTCATCAATATTTGATCATCACGCCAAAAACCAAAAAACCGGTCGCTAACGAAAAACAGAACCTTCTTGGTACGGCCTGCGGTCCGGCGACGGGCGATGATGAACGAAAGCGATGACGCGCACCACGTGATCACAAAAGAGCAACAAGAAAAATCGGCGAAGACGCCTGCATAACCTCATCAGCGAGGGTCATGCGGACGTCTTGTTCCGCACAGGCAAGCACAGCCAGAGAATACGGAACGCAAAAAAAAGACGGAACGCAAAAAATACGGAATCCGACAACAATAAAACAGACCCATACGAGACAAGCCTGGATCGCGTGGCAAAAAAGAAACCTGAACGAAAATCTTTCGTTTCCGGGCGCTGGGACGAGCCCGGAAAGCGACCGATTTACACGGAGAGAAAATCATGAAGCCCATCATCACCGCCGATGTCATCAGCTGCTTCGCGCACTTGATGAAAGCGCACAACGGCGACGCAAGAACGGCGAAAGCCCAGATCCTGACGGCGCTCGGCGACAAGGCGGAATGGGAGCATATCGCGAACGCGAACCTCATTCTCGACGGCGCCGCACAACGCTTTCAGCGCGGGTCTGGCCATCTGCCGGTAATCACGGAAAACGGACGCGCCCTGTTCGCGCGCGCGTTCGGCAAGGATTTCCCCGCCGACACAAGCGCCGATAAAACGGCCCCCATCAGCGGAGCCACCGCCGACAAAACCCCTGCCGACAAAACCCCTGCCGACGCAGCGCCTGCCGACGCGGCCCCTGCCGACAAAACCCCGTCGCAGCGGCAATCTTTTTCGCCGCTATCGCTCGGCGACAAATCGACCAGATCCAAGGCCGACCGCGCCGTCAAGCAGGCGATCGGCGCCCATGGCGTCACCACCATCGAGCAGCTGATGGGCTTCATCGACGACAAGAATCTGGCGCTTGAAGAAATTCGCGCCGGCATCCAGCGCGGCGACATCGAGGCTGTGAACGCGGCGACCCAGCGCATGCGCACGATCGGCCCCGTCGCCAGCAGTCTGCAGAAATGGGCCGATCTGGCCGAAAAGTCGGAAATCCCCGGCATCATGGGCGCGGCGAATCCGATCAGCGAGGCGCTGCGGGTCAGCAACCACCCTCTGATCGATGTCAAGGGCATCCTCGACCTGCTTTCGGATACCGTCGACGCGGCAAACGCCGTTCAGGAAAAGGTTCGCGAAGCGAACCGAAAGAAAAGCCTTGAGGTGATCAGCGCCGCTCGCAGCAGCGCCTCCGCGCAGGCGGCAAAAGAGCCATACACGGGGCATGACCACACCCATCCGGCCGAGGCCGTGTCGGCAGCGACCGTGACGCCCGATCCCGAATTCAGCGCAGCCATTCCCGGAGAGATCATGTCCGCCACCCTGCAGGCCGCGTCGTCGGCGAAAACCACCGACATCGAAGCGGCGGCAATCTTCACGACCTACGACGGCCATGAGGCCAGCGGCATGCTGGACTTCACCGTGCCGTTCTACGAAGTCTCCGGTCCCGCCGCCGCCGACATCCCGGAGATCGACGAGACCTACCAGTTCCTGGGCGAGGTTCTGGTCGAGGGCCTGCACTCCATCAAGATGAACGAGATCATCTGGCTCTTCGGAGACAGCGGCTCGGGCAAGTCGGAGTTCTGGCGGCAGCTCGCCGCCCGTCTCGGCATGCCGTTCACCCGGATGAATATGGATGGCCATCTGACCCGCTCCGACGTCGTCGGCGTCAACCGCCTGATCCCCGGCCCGAACGGCGCGCCGACCATGCGTTTCATCGACGGCATCCTGCCGCGCGCGATGGCGCGGCCCGGCCTGCTCCTGATCGACGAGCTCGACCTCGGCGACCCGGAGATCATGCCGATCCTGCAGCCGATCCTGGAAGGCGGCGCGCTGCGCATTCTCGAGGACGGCGGTCGCGAAGTGCGTCCGCATCCGCTGTTCCGGATCGCCATCACCGGAAACTCGACCGGCCTCGGCGCCGGCGCCGGCGGCTATGTCAACGTCCATGAGCAGTCTGCGGCGACGCGCGACCGCATTTCGGCCTATGTGAAGATGCCATACCTGCCGCCGGAGATCGAGATCAAGGTCGTGATGAGCCGCAACCCGAAGGCGGACGCCGGCTTCGTGCGCAAACTGATCCAGCTCGCCGAGAAGATCCGCCAGGGTTTCGCCACCGGGGAGATCGGCCAGACGCTGTCGACGCGCGGCGTCATGGCGGCCGCGTCGCGCCAGACCCGGCTCGGATCGATCACTTCGGCAGTCAGCACCGCTGACGCCGAGAAGCGCATTCTGGAAACCGTCATCCTTAACCGGATGGACGAGAGCTCTCGCCCGATCGTTGTCGGACTGATCGACAACATCTTCGGGTAAACCAGGGCGCGCGGGCTTGGCGCGTTGACCGCGCCGCCGAAGATCAGAAATCCGAAGATCAGGCGGCCGAAGATCAGGCAGCGGAAGACACAAGCGCAGCCAACCCGCCCGCGACCAGCGCGGAGCGGCCGGGTTGGCTGCGTCGGAATGAAAAGAAAGCGTCACCAACGACGCACGAGCCCCTACGATCGGAGAGCGCCATGATCGCCACATCATCAACGATGCCAGACCTGAAGAACGGCATCCTCGCCCATCACCTGATGCGCGAACTGACCGGCCTGATCCCGGTCACCGGCGACAAGAAGGTAACGGTCACGTTCTCCGGCGACGGCGCTTTCGTCAACTTCAATGCGGCGCACGTCAACATTCCCGCACTGCCTAATCTTGCGATCATCCCGCTCACCGTCGCGCGCGAGATCCGCGGCTTCGCCGCGCACGAGTCCGCGCACCTGGTGTTCAGCGATCCGAATATCCTCAACACCATGATCAAGGCCAAGGATTTCAAGCCGCTGCTGAAAAACATCTGGAACTCGATCGAAGACTACATGATCGAGCGCGAGTGGATGAAGATCTATCCCGGCGCACGCAAGAACTTTGCCGC
>Ga0210044_10005376_pt1 | contig 17359 bp, 14 predicted proteins | sample CryGey13umfilter_2_FD_183959 | JGI IMG/M metagenome (GOLD analysis project Ga0210044, IMG submission 183959) | Groundwater microbial communities from aquifer in Utah, USA - Crystal Geyser 4/9/14 3 um filter (SPAdes) (version 2) | ecosystem: Environmental > Aquatic > Deep subsurface >... | reverse complement strand
GGCTAAGCTGGTGCTCCAGCTCCGAGCCCTTGTCTCCTTGGTGTTGGGTTCCCTCTGTCAGGGCCCCAGGATAGGATTCACATTTCCATGTTTACCTCCAATTCTCTGCGCCATGCTCGGCGCACCCTTCCTCCCTCGCTCCTCGGCGTACCGGTGTACGCCTGCGTCGCTCGGTCGTCGGCTCCTTGCACCTTGGGCATTTCCGAACGGGCACTCAAAATATGTCCTTTGGGAAGATCGCGTGTTTCGCTGAGATCGGTGGAGATGCGACCGAACTCTGAATTTCAAGATGGACTCTAGCCTACCAGCAGTCGTAAGTGTGGGTGTCGCGCTGGTCGATCACGCCGTCGCCGTCGACGTCGGTCGTCTCTTCCTGCAGGTTCCCACCGTCGTCGTAGCGCTGGACCATGACGTGGTCGGGGATTGCATTGTTGTCTTTGTCGAGGAGCGTGGTGACGGTGTACTTGGTGTACTGGTAGTCGAAGCCATAGATCTCGTCGACGCGGCCATCGTTCTCGTTGTCTCGCGCGATGGAGTAGATGCTGCCGTCATCGTTGTAGGTGTAGGCACGCACCCAATCGACGTGGTTGTCGGCCCCTTGGTCGACCTCGAGGCGCTCTAGGCGACCTTCGGAGTCGTTGAGGTAGAAGTAGAACCAGTCGGGGGTGGTGTCGGCATCCGTGAACACCTTTTTTAGAACGAGGAAGTTGGTGTCTTGGTCGTAGAAATAGTCCTCGATGGTGTCGACGACTCCGTTGGCGTCGGTGTCGAGCTCTTTGCGGACCAGCAAATTGGTAGCCGGGTCGACGGTGTAGGTCTCGATCTCGTTGATCGTACCATCGTTGCCGTCGTCGATGTCGACACGGGTGAGGTTCTCGTCGGTCCAGTTCTTGGTCTCGACGCGGTCGATGGCCATCACGTCTTGCGACAGGATCTCAACCGTCACCTGGCAGGAGCCTGGATAGTGTTTCGGCTCGTCCTCGGTGCAAGCCAGCACTGTCGTTGCGAGGGCGAGAAAAAGTAGGGATTGGAACAGCCGAACACAGGTCATGATCATCTCCGCGAGGGGTTGGGCTCAGGGTAACGAATCTCGACGGGGAAAGGTATCGAGAAGGGCGTTTGCCTGGTGATCGTGTGCAAGCATGGCAGCGGGTCGGATTCGCTCGCTTTCCAGCACGGCGCTCGCTCGAGGCGGGCGAGCTGAAGTGCTTGCGCTTGCGATCCCACCAACTTGTTCATCGCGCGAAGCGCGCACGGAGCCGAGGGCCGAACACGACTCCCATCCCGGCAAGGATCAAGAGCCCCAGGAGCCACGAGGTGATACGATAAATCCACCGGTAGGCGGAGTTGCCTTCGCGCAGGACCTCTACCTCTTCCAGATAGATGACCTCGCACGCTCCTCCGCCCGTGTCCTCGCGATTGGTGCTGGACTTCATGCTGAACTCTTCGGCATCGAGCAACGTGAACGAGTCTTCGGAGAGCTTGGCGTGCACGTTGACGAGCTTGCCGCGCATCCGAATCTGGTCGCCGGCCATCAAGCCATCGAGGACGTCGCTGACGTCGTCGCTGGCGGGGATGAGGTGGTTGTTGGAGAGCTCGTCGTCTTTGATGTGGGTCTTTTGGTATTGGATGAAGCAAAAACGGCCGCGCTGTGAGAACTTCAGGTCTTCAGCCTGGTAAACCAAGCTGAAGGCGTTCCATCCCCAGATCATGCAGATGTCATAGGGGATGACGCGGTCGCTGCGCGAGAGGCCAAACGTTCCATATTCGCGCTTGCTGACGATGAATCCGGTGATCTCGTAGTCGAAGGTCGGCGTCATGTGGAAATCGTAACCGTAGCGCGTAAGGTCGATCCCATGGCCATCTGCGACTGGCGTTTGAACGGGGGGGGTGTGGACGGCGGGGACGATCTCGTCGACGGCTCGATAGCGGTCGCGCAGCAGCCAGCTTAGAAACAGTAGCGCCGTCAGGACGAGGAGCGCAACCCAGTAGTATCGCCACGCCGAGGGTGGCTCCACCAAGCTTGCTCGCCTCGGGGCGACGGCCGTATTTTGTTCGTTGTCCGGCACCGCTCCCGCGGTCGTCGCCTCGCATCGGGCGCGGGCTCGCGTTCTCGATGTGTCGATGGGCTCGGGCGGTGGTGGATTGAGTAGCGCTTCGGCCTCGAGCGCCAGCTCGTGCCCCGGATGGTGTTTGACCAGGTACACGAGCATGGACTTGGCCGCGTCAGGCCGATCGCAGCGGTCTCTCAGCAGTAGGGCGCCTCGCATGAGCCACGAAGGGGTCTCTACGTTCTCTCGGTCGATCGAGGCCGCGTGTCGGCACAGCCGTGCGGCGTCGATGAGATTGCCGGTGCGCTCGAGGTGATGGGAGGTCTGGATTGCCTCGTCCGCGCCGAGTTTCTTGAGGGCTCCCGCGGCGACGACACGCCGGTAGGCCTCGGTGGCGAGCAGCGAGTCGTCGTTCGCCAGCGCCGAGGTCAGGGCCTCGAGTGGGTCGTCGATACCCAATTCAGGTTCGGGCGCAAAGCGTTCAGGAGCTGGTGGGGAATCGGATTCCATCGTCTCAGGGAGCCGGAGGGAGTGAGCAGTATCGAGAGGTGTATCAGCGCAGAGGGGACTGCGTCTATCCTGCGAGCCCCTCGGGGGTGGCGAGAGGTCTTTGGGGTCTCTTGTCGGCTGACGTGTCACATTGTCGCACGGCGTGGGCGCCGCGCCGATTTGCGGGGGCACGGCGGTCGAGTCTCTGCGGGCAAATGCAGTGAAGGCAGTGAACGTAGGGAGAATCTCGGCAGGGGCACGACGATTGCTTGCGGTTTGCTTCTTGCTCATGCAGGATGAGCCCAGAACCCTGACAAGAGAGGAGGAGCGACGATGGCGCCCCCGCAAAGTAGACTCGGTGACAACGCGAAGATCTCAGGAGACGCTCATGGCTGTCCGGCTTGCCCCCACACCTGTGTTGGCCCGGCGATCGCGGGTTCGCCGAACGTCTTCGCCAATTCGATGAACGCCCTGCGTGTAGCCCCGGATCCTGGAATCCACGCGGCCTGCTGCGATGGCAACATTTGGCAGACCATGGTGGGTTCAGGCACGGTGTTCATCAACAGCTGCCCAGCAGTGCGAAAAGACGATGCCACCCAGCACTGCGGAGGGATCGGCAAGATGATCGCGGGCAGCCCGAACGTCTTTACGGGCGGCTGAGCAATCGCCTGGCTGTGTTGAAGCCTGGTGTGGAAACCGAAAGCGGGCAGTGGCGATGGCCGGCCAGCGAGTCTCCAAAAGACCGAGGCTTGGCTACAAGAGAGAAGAAGGCGTAAGGGGGTCCGGGGGACGAAGCCCCCCGGCGGGTCAGGGCAGAGCCCTGCCTCCCTAAAGAGCGGCACCCGAGATCGGTCGTTCGCTTGGCAACGAGGGTAGAGGTTCAGCGAGGCAGATACGGGCTGAGGACCTGAGTGAGTTGTGGCCGGGCTGCTTCAACGGCGTCACGAACCGTCTCCATCGTGACCAGCTCACCGAAGACGACGCCGACGATGTAGCGGTCTTCGATGCCGGACATGTAGACGTTCTCGCCTTCCTCTCCTTCGGTCATCTCAGAGAACCGAGCCTGTGGATGGAAGGAGGGGGAGGAACCGACGTGCGCGATCAGGCGCCCGTTCTGGTTGAGCATGAACCCGACTCGCCCCATCCCCTGACGGACAATGGAGTGCAATATGTTGTGGACTTGTCGGAGCGTCTCCTGATCCATGCCTTTCTCCTCGAGCTCGGTTCGCTTTTGGCCCTGAAACGTCTACCATCGGCGGTCGAGGTGGTCAATCTGAAGGTTCTACTAGCCTCAAATAGAGCGTATCACGGCTCACGGTCGTCACTCTGCCCACCTGGCCACTTCCCCATGTGAATGCGGGAGTGTTGCTCACATCCTGACCGCAGCCCTTCGGGTCTACACGACTCTCTGCCAGCCGTGGCGGCGAGCGGCCCGACGATGTTCGTTCGTTTGCTCTAGCATGTGACAAGGTCATGTCCGAATCCTCGCGCTTCGTCTCTTCTCTTTCTCGCCCAGCCTCCACACTTGGCGCTCGAGTCCCCGAGTTTGTGCTGGTGGGGATGATCTTGTGTGTGGTCGCCATCCTGGTGCTGCCACTCAGCGCCTGGATGCTGGACCTCTTACTGGCTTCGAACCTCTGCTTGGCCGTGGTGATCTTGCTCGTGGCCCTGGCGGTCGAACGTCCGCTGTCCATCAGCACGTTCCCAGCAATGCTGCTCATCACGACGTTGACACGGCTCGGCCTCAACGTCTCGAGTACTCGCCTCATTCTGCGGGATGGCTATGCCGGTGATGTCATCTCGGCCTTTTCGTCCTGGGTCGTAGGCGGCAGCCTGATCGTGGGCGTGGTCATCTTCCTCATTCTCACGGTCGTTCAGTTCGTCGTGATCGCGAAGGGAGGGGAGCGGGTCGCCGAGGTCGCGGCTCGGTTCACGCTGGACGCGATGCCTGGACGGCAAATGGCTATCGACGCCGACCAGCGTGCCGGCTCCTCATCTCGCGAGCAGACCCACCGCGCTCGAGAGCAGCTGCAACAGGAGAGCCGTTTCTACGGGGCGATGGACGGCGCCATGAAGTTCGTAAAGGGCGATGCCATCGCAGGCCTCTTCATCCTGGGGGTGGACCTGCTGGGGGGGATTGCGGTGGGAATCTTGGAGAGAGGCACCAGCCCATTGGAGGCGCTGGAGATCTACGGACGTCTGACGATCGGCGACGGGCTCATCACACAGATTCCCGCGTTGTTGCTTGCGACCAGCGCGGCGTTCGTGGTGACTCGCGTTGCGAGCTCGACCGAGGACGGCACCGCAACGCCTCTCGCGCAGGAGCTCTTTGGACAGCTCGGCGAACAACCGCGAGTCTTTGCCGCAGCCGCGATGTTCATGGCCGGACTCGCCCTGCTCCCTGGCCTGCCCGGTATCCCCTTCATCCTTCTGGCCTTGCTCCTCACTGGCTTGTCGATGCGAAAGTCAAAGAGGGGGGCTGTCGAGCGCAGTGCGACCTCTGCAGAGGAGGTGCTTCCGGCCAAGCTCGCGGTTTACTTGCCGCCAAGCGCAGGCGCCGAAACGCGAGCGGCATTGGTCGTTCAAGTCGATGCGCTCTTTCGCTCACGGGGCCTAGAGCCTCCAGACCTCCAACTCGCCGAGGCCGATGGAGAGGGGTTTACGGTGGAGTTGGATGGGTTGTTGGTGGAGCGGACGAGCTCCTCGACTGAGGAATTGCTGGCGCTAATCGAAGACCTCCTGCCCCATGTGCTGACGATGCGGGAGGTGACCCAGCTGTTGACACGCTGGCGAGACCGGGAGCCTGCACTCATCGATGCCGCGGTGCCGCGGCACCTTTCCCTCTACGAATTCACTATGGCTTTGCGACGACTGGTCGCCGATGGGCTGAGCATCCAGGCGTTGGACACCCTCCTGGAGGTGGTGCTGAGCCTTCCGCAGGGCAGCGACGAGGAGCGCTTGCACCAGGAGATGAGGGTCGCCCTTGGTTACCAAGTGGGCCGTCGATTGATTTCGGAGGAGCGAACTCTGCTCTTGTTGGCAGAGGACGTGCGTCGTGTGCTTGAGGGCGCGTTGGTGAGTGAGGGAACGTCGAGGTTGAACCTAAGCGCCGCGATCCAGAACGAGATCATCGACGCCATCCTGGTGGATGTGCGAGCGTTGGATGCGAGCGCTCGCGTCGCAGTGGTGACGAGCAAGAACACGCGCGCGGCTGTCGAGAGGATGCTCGCCTCGAGAGTCGCCGACGTCCTCGTTGTCGCCATCGAAGAGATGTCGCGTGCAGAGGCGCTCGGACTTAGGGTTCCGATCCGAAAGACGACCTCGATGATACGGACCTGATTCGGGGGTGAAGCTGCGCTGCATACCAACCTGATCTTGACGCAGTGCGCGCGGCATTCTAAGAGTGGCCTGCCTGAATCCTCCCATCCCCCATCGCCTGAGAAATGAATGTTCCAGGAGATCCTGCAGAAAATCAGCACGCACGTTGATGGAGTCATGGGGTGTATGCTGCTCGATCACGACTCGGTACCGATCTCTCAGATCTTTCCGAACGTTGACGAAGAGAGCATCACGATGATGGCGGTGGAGGTGACTAATCTCCTGGCCTCCCTGAAGAAACGTAACGCGCTCGAGGAGATGGGGCAGGTCGAAGAGTTCATGCTGACCACAGAGAGGCTCACCGCTTTGTGTCGCATAGTCGGAGGGGAGTACATTCTCCTTCTGGCCCTCGCCCCCAACGCCGATATCGAAAGAGGACGCACGATGTTGCGCCTCATGAGCCCTTGGATTGAAAAGATCCTCTGACCTTCAGCCCTTTGGATTCGCATGTACAGCACCAACACCTTCCGCAAGAATCTCAAGATCGAAATCAACGGCGAGCCTTACGTCATCGTCGAATGCCAGCACGTCAAACCCGGTAAGGGCGTCGCGTTCGTCAAGACCAAGTACAAGAACTTGATCACGGGAGCTGTGCTGTTGCAGAACTTCCGCTCAGGAGACGTCGTCGGAAAGCCGAATCTCGAAGAGCGCGAGATGCAGTTCCTCTACCGAGAGGGCGAGATGATGGTCTTCATGGACACCGACAACTACGACCAGATCTCCATTGAGGAGAGCAAGATCGAGGACGAGGCGCTGTACCTGAAAGACAATCAGGATGTGACGGTTCTCTTCTTCAACGACAAGGCGATCAGCCTCGACCTGCCGAACTTCGTCATCCTCGACGTGACCCAGACCGATCCGGGCGTCAAAGGGGACACGGCGAGCGGCGGCAGCAAGCCGGCCACGTTGGAGACGGGTTTGGTGGTCCAGGTTCCGCTGTACCTCAATGAAGGCGAGACCATCAAGGTGGACACTCGTACGGGGCAGTTCGTCGAGCGCGTAAAGGCGAAGTAGCGACCTGGGTTGAGGGCCAAACGAAAAAAGCCCGGCTAGAAGCCGGGCTTTTTTCGTTTGACGGTCGCGTCTACGGAACGACGGGGTCCACGGCGGGCGGACAGTAGGAGAAGTCTTGTCCAGGCATTATGCAGTGACTGGTGTCCGCAGGGGCGACCGAGCAATCTGCGGGCGTCAAGCAGCCATTGCAGACGAGGATGGGGAAGTTGAAGGTGTTGGACTCCACTTCGGTGTCGGAGGTGGTGACTCCGAAGAGCTTGAGCTTGACCATCACAGTGAGTGTACTGCCCGGCGAGACGACCTGCTGCAGCGCCGTCACGTGGGTCGAGTTCAGGACGCTCATGCCGAATGTGGCCTTACCACCATTGGGTTCAATCACCGCACCGCCGATCGGTAGATCGTAGCCGCGGAAGATCGAGGCGACTTCAGCGGGGATAGCGGCGGCGGTAATCAACTCGAAGTCGACCTGGGCCTCGGTGATGATGACGTTGTTGCCTTCGACCGCGAGGTTGTTGAAGACCGCCCCTGAGCCGCCTGTAGTCTTTCCTTGGGCCCCGACGGTGCTCGAGCTCGGCGCGACGTTCTGCAGGTTCGGCGCAAGTACGTAACCACTCGCTATGGAGACATCCAGGACACCCTCGGTAAGAAAGGCGGCAGGATCCGTGCTCAAGACGCAACTTGAGTCCGAGAGTGCCGCGCCCCGGATGAGGATCATGGTGGGCTGCTCCGCGCACCCAGCTGCAACCAGGGTCAGCAACAGCGCCGACAGCCCGACCCCAGCGCGAAGTGTGTTCTCAATTCCCTTGTAGCGACTCATCGCAAAACTCCTGTTTGGGAGCCATTCTCGAAGCTCGTTCGAGTAGAATAGCAGTTCCGGTATCTCAAGTCTGTAGCTCGATTTCGTACCGCGAGGCGAGCCGAGAGGGCTCGCCTCCGATTCCTTGCAGTGGTTACTTGTTCTGCTCCGCTTCTTCCTCGCTGAGTGGAGCGATGAAGGTCCCAGGACCGGACATGCCGATGCTCGACTCGCGGTTGATGATCCTGGGGGTGATGAAGATGAGCAGCTCGGTGCGATTGTCGGTCTCGTTGGTCTTGCGGAAGAAGTAGCCGATGATGGGAATCGAACCGAAGAAGGGAACCGTGTTCAAGCCTTGTGCGGTATTTCGGGTGTAGATACCGCCGATGACCGTGGTGTCACCATCTGGAACCAAGAGCTGAGTGTGCGCCTCTTTCCGGATGATGGAGGGATCTCCCTGCGCACCGGTGTTGGAGAAGTCCGGCTCGTTCTTGGTCACGTCGATGATGAGGAAGATGTTTCCGTCCTTAGTGACGTGGGGCTGAACCGAGAGGTTCAACTTCGCGTCGAAGAAGACGGTCTGCACACCAGCGGCGCTGACGACGGAGACTGGGATGCTGACGCCCTGTTCGATGCTGGCTTTGACGTTGTCGAGGGTCATCACGCGGGGAGCGCTGACGATCTTCACGAAGCCTTTCTCCTCCAGAGCGCTGAGGCGGAGGTTGAGGTTCACGGAGCCGCCGACCGAGCCGAAGGTCATGCCGAGGGCACCACCAGAGCCGGTGCCGACTGCTGCGGGAAGATTGACCGCGAAGTTCGGGCTCGCGGTGGTGCCAGAGTTGGAGTCATTGGTGGAGCCACCGGCGACGCCGATGCTGGAGGGGAACACGAGACCAGTGGGGTTACCGTTTGCGGGGCTGAAGGAGAAGTCCCCTCCCCACTGCACGCCCATCTCCTTGCTGTAGTTCGATTGAGTCTCGACGATGCGCGCTTCGATGAGGATCTGCGGAGTCTGAGTGTCGAGGCTCTCGACGAGGATCTCAGCGGCGTTGAGGTTGACCCCGACGTCCTTGATGATGAGGGTGTTGGTTCGTGCGTCGATCTGCACGCTGCCACGCTCGGAGAGGAGCCCGTCGACGTTTTTTTGGAGGTCGGCGGCCGTTGCGTAGTTCACTGGAATCAACCGGACTTCGAGGGGCTCGAGTTTGTCGCGAACGATGGCGGCTTCGAGCGCTCGGCGTTGCTCTTCTTGGAAGACCTCGATCTTGGCTACCCAGATGATGCTCCCTTCTTGGCGCATGCCGAGATTCTGAGCTCGCAAGATGATATCGAGGGCTTGATCGAGGGGGACGCTCTTGAGGGAGAGGGTGACCTTCCCTGAGACGTCCGGACTGGTGACGATGGAGACCCCGACCTCATCGGCGATGAGCCGCAGAAGATCGTTGATGTCTGCATCTCGCACGTCGAGGGTGATCCGACGTCGCGCCAGGCGAGTGCTGTCCAGCTTCTCTCGCTTACCGAACTTCACCGTGATGTCGTCCTGTTCGAGGTCGGCGCTGGCTTCAAGTTGAGGCTCAGCGGCGGCGATACGGACGCGTTTGCGGCGGTCGATGAAGGTGCTCGTGTCGGTGACTGTGGATGGATTGCTGGCGAACGCGCTGTCCTCGACCTGGGTGAATTCCCAGACCAGACCACTGCCGTTGGAGCGCACGACCTCCGAGCCCGCGCCGTCGATCTCGGCGACCAAGGTAACGTCACCGTTCTCGCTGTAGGTGCTGATGAAGTTGACGGGACCCTTGAAGGCGCGGGTGTCGAGCTTGCGTTTCAGGCTGTCGGGGAGGTTGGCGGCTCGGAGGACGAGCTTGGCCTGTCCATCGGCCCACGGACTCGTGTGGTAGTCTGCTTTTCCAGCGGTCTCGACGATGATGCGGCTGAGCGAGCCGTCCTTTTCGAAGCGGATGTCGCGGACTTCGATGGCGCTCTCGGTGGTGTTGTCGAGCGGTGCGCCCTTGCTGGACACGACTGTTCCACCCACGTTTTCGTCGAGGGGAGCTTGGGCTGCGAGGGCCTGGGCGTTCTCGAGCTTCTCTTTACTCGTCTCGAGAGCTTTGACTTGCTCACGGAGCTGGTTGAGCTCGGCAACCGATTTCTGGGAGGCTTCCAAGTCCGATTTGAGTCTGGCGATTTCGGCCTCAGCGGCCTTGGAGTCGACCATCTTGCTCTTCAGCTTGACGAGCTCTTCGCGAGCGGCGTCAGCCTCTTCGATCTGGGCACGCAGTCGGGCGACTTCTTCCTCGGCCTTCTCTGTGTCGGCGACTTTGACGCGGAGCTGTTTCAGCTCTTTGCGAGCGGACTCAGCCTCAGCCAGCGTCTTTTTCAGCTTCTCGATCTCGGCCTCGGTCTTTTTGGCCGCCTCGGCTTGCAGGCGCATGGCATCCAGTTCGGCTTGGATTCGATCGGTCTCTTGAGTGCGGACCTCGAGCTCGCTCTTGGCGGCCTCGCCCTCAGCAACCTGTTGTTTCAGCAGTTGCACCTCGGCGCGCAGAGCCTCTTCCCGGGCGGCGGATTCGACCAGCTTCTGCTTGGTGTTTTGCGCCATCTCATTGAGTTGAGTGATCTCCTCGCTGAACTTGTCTTCGCGAGCTTTGGCTGCGAGTTCGGTCTGCTGGGATTGCTCGACGAGTTGTGCGAACTCAGAGTTGTTTTGCTCGAGCTTCTTGCCCAGTTGGTCGACTTCACCTTCGAGCCGCCGTTGCTTCTTGAGCGCGGAGTTGAGTTCGGCTTGTTTCTCAGTGAACGCGGCCCCTCCAGTGGGATCGTTGTTCATCTCGACGGAGGTCTGCAGCGCGGCGAGCTCTTCGCGCAACGAGGCTTCGGTCTGCTTCGCGTCGGCGAGTTGGCCCTCTTTGGTCTCGATGAGAGAGGTCACGGCGACGCGCTCTTTTTCGCGATCGTCCTTGAGGGTCTCGTACTTGGCTTGGAGCTCGTCTTCACGATCTTTGGAGCGTTGGAGCGCGGCTTCACGTTCGGCGAGAGCGGTCTGCAGGGTGTCGACCTCTGCCTCGAGCTCGGTCTGCAGCTTGGCCTGACGTCGCTTGAGTTCGTTCATCTCGACCTGACTGTCTTTTGCTTCCTGCTCAGTGGACTTGTTGGCGTCCATCTGTGCACGGAGAGTGGACTCTTGCTCTTTGAGCTTGGCCAGCTCGGCCTCTTTCACCTTGAGCTCGGCTTCACGCGCAGCGAGGGCCTCACTGAGTTCTTGGATCTTGACGTCGGACTTACCTTTGAGCTCTTTGGCCTTGCGCTGGGCGTCCTCCATCTCGGCCTTCTTGTTGACCAAGTCAGACTCGAGCGAGGTGACCTTGGTCTCCATGGCAGTCTGGAACTGCTCGAGCTTCTCTTGAAGCGAGTCGACTTCGCGGGTCGCGTCCTTGAGCATGCGCTCGGCCTGGGCGAGGTTCTTCTCGGCCTCGAGGTTGCCGTTGGCGACTTGCTCTTGATATTTCGTAAGCTCGGTCTCCAGCAGCGCCCTCTGGGTGTTGGCTTGTGCGATCTCTACGTTCATGCGCTCGACGGAGTCGTCTTCTTTGCTGTTGGTCAGCTCTTTCTTGAGCTTGTCAACTTCGGTGGACAGTTCCTTGGCGCGGGTTTCTGCGACCTCGGCTCGTCTTGCCGCTTCGTCGCGCTCACCGCCGAGCTTCGAGATGAGTTGTTTGGCTTCGACGTTCTCGGCCTGCAAGGCTTCGAGTTGCCCTCCCAAGGACGCAACCGTCTCAGAGACGGACGACACCTCGCTGTTGAGGCTTGCAGCCCGATCTTGCTCAGCGGTCAGTGCGCCGCGAAGTGTCTCCAGCTCGGCTTTGGCTTTGGCGAGCGCCTCGAGGTCTTTGCGATTGGTTTCTGCAGACTTCGTACTGCTCTCGAGGGCCTCGGACTCGCCAGACTTGATCTTGCTTTCGAGGGCAGCCTTTTGCGACTTCAGCTCGTCGAGCGAGACCTGTGAAGCCGACTGAGCTTCCTGCAGAGTCTTTAGGTCTCGTTGGGCGCCTTCGAGCGCCGCCATGGCTCTCTGCAGCTCGACTTCGCGGCTGTCGCTCTTGTCCTCGTCGCCTCTTACGGTGCGATTTTCCGCGCCGACCGCCACGACAATGGATTGAGCCGTCGCGCTGACATCGTAGGTCGCCTCTCCCTCGAGGCTGACGATGACGCGGCAGCGATCCGACTGCCCGCTCTTCTGTGAGCTGACCGAGGCCTGATCGATCACACCGTTCCCAATGTCGACCGAGCGAGCCGTTGGAGCCTTACAATCTGACACTTCGACCAGCAATCGGGATGGATTGCGCAGCTTGAAGACCGAGAATGTGGGCTCCTCGGCGACCTCAATGGTCAAAAGCGTCGCGTTGTCCGTCTCCTCGAAGACGAGTCCGGTCACCTCGTTGCTTCCTCCCGAACCCGCAAGCGCGAGTGGTGCCGGTACCATGAGCGCGACCACGAGCGCCACTACGCCGCGCAACTTCCTTGTTTTTGTCCGTCTCATTATTACACCTAGCGTGTCGCCACAGGGTTACTTCAACTCGATGTGAAGGCCTGCAGCCAATTCGGGGTGAAGCTTCATGACAACTCGCTCCGAGGCATTGAGCGAGTCGAACTGCAAAATTTCGATTTCGTTACGGCGGATATCTACGAGCACCCCATTGCGGTTTCCGATGAGATCGCCCTTCTTGACGGTGTGGGGCTGCTTCTCTGGATCGATGAGGAGCGCTTTGGGTTTGGCGGTGTTGGTCACCACCGCGACGAGCGCGAAGTCTCTTACGTCGAACCGTTGCGCGGGGAGAAGGACCTCTTCCTCGATCATGTTTTCTTGTTGTTCAAGGGATTCCTGGCGTTCTCGCTCCGCGATGATCTCCTGGACGAACCCATAGAAGGGGTCACGTCCCTCGGACGGACGCCGTTCCCAATTCCGTCGTGGAACCCATGAGATTCCTTCCGGCCCTTCGACGCGGGCACTTTTCGGTCCTGAAGCGGCGGCCGCGTTCTTCGACTTTGAACTCTTGCTTTCGCTTGGCCGGGCACCCTTGTTGGCGGGGGGGGGGGGCTGCTTTACGACATCCTCTTCGCAGGCTGTCATCGAGACCAGTGGAACCATGAGCATCAGCAGCAGTGCTATGAGCTGCGGTCTCAGAGGCCCCCATGCTCGGCGCCATCCGGCCCGAAGCAGTACGCCAAACGGTTTTGGCTTTGTCGTCATGATGTTCATCACTTACCTCGACGGCTTCGGGGCTTGCGGGCCTCAGCTTTCGGCTCGTCACTCGCGGCACGGAACAGGTAGGTCTCCGCTACGCACGCGACATGAACAAGACTTGGCTCTTTGGTGTCTTTCTTGATCGCGATCTCTCTCACATTGACAATCTGTTCTTTGCCCCCAGTCTTCAGACCTTCGCCCATGTTGCTGAGCTCCCAGAAGAACTCGGTGGCGGAAGCGTAAGTGGCGGTGAACTCCATCACGATGGGAACTCGCTCGACCTCGCCTGCGGGCTCCGGGTCGTGTTGCTCGAACAGCAACCACTTGGAGATGCGAGCGTTCTGGCCGCGTTGGCTGATGGAGCTCAGGAACTCGTTGAGTTGCTCTTGGTTCTCGGGCAGCTTGGACTTAATGAGCTCGAGACGTTTCTCGAGTTGGCTGACCTTCTCTTGGACCGCGAGGAGATTTTCCTGGGTCTTTTGTAGCTTATCGAGCTGTTGCTCCTGCGAGTACTTTTGCTGGTTCAGCTGCTTGATCTCGTTGTCCTTCGGCTTGTAGAGCATGAAGTAGAAGAGCGCCCCGGCGATCACCATTGCCAACAAGAGCAACAGTGCGATTTGGAGCGGTGGAATCTTGATTTGTCTCTTGGCTTTGCTCGCCATGACTACCCTCGCTCCTCACTGTTCCGTTGTTGGCTGGGGTTCAGTCTCATCTGTGCGCGATTGCTCGATCTGCTCCATCAGAGCGACCCCTTCCTTGGTCTGATAGTAGAAGTTGACCATCGTGGAGAACTGAAACTTCTGCAGGTCCACACCGGCTTGGCTGTTCTTGTGCTCCGTGATGCTCGCCAGCCTTACCGACTGGAAGAGTTTGCTGCTGCGCAGCCGCAGCCAGTACTCAGCCACATCATCGAGTGAGCGGGCGTATCCCCTGATGACGACACGTCCCTCAGTCTCCTCGGCAAATTCCTCGAGGTAGACGTTCTCAGCCTCCCAGGCGACGTTCCAGCCTGCGTCCTTCGCCTGCTTGATCGAAGCGCGAGTCTTGGGACGAGCCAGGATCCGTTTCATCTCGTCCATCATGTGCTGCGGTCCGATGCGAATCGCGGCCAACTCTGCCAACGCACGCTCCCGTTGTTCGAGCTCTACCGCCCGACCTTGCACGTTGGGCAGGCCTGCGATCCCGCTCTGGATCTTCTGCACGTCGGCTTGTGCGATCCGCAGCTGGTCGGCCCGTTTCTTGACCTCGCCAGCCTTGCCATCGTAGGCGAAGTAGAGGAACCCGAGCTCCGCGATGAGCATCACGACCATCACCGCCACGAGACGGCCCAGCGCGCTTCCGACACCACTACGCCTTTTGCCTGGTAGCAGGTTGATTCGAACCATCATCGCTCGCCCGTCCTCCGTAGCGCGAGGCCGACAGACACACCTGCCAGCGGGGCTACGTCATTCAAGTAGTCAGGGTTGTAGGTTTTCGGGTCGTACTGCAGCGCCGCGAATGGGCTCGCGACTTCCACCACTACACCGGATTGCTGCCCAATCACCGAAGCCAGCGCCGCGCTCTTCGCGGTGCCGCCCGTGAGAAGAATTCGGTTGATGAGACCCACGCTCGAGGTCTCGAGGAAGAAGTTCAAAGAGCGCTGGATTTCCTGGGCGATGGTCTCGGAGACTTGGTGAACGACCTCCTCGACCTCGTGCGGAACCACTGCGTCCAGATCTCCATCGCGCCCACCCACTTTGTAAGCCTCGGCTTCTTCGTAGGTGATGCTCAGTTGCTTCTGGATCTCTTCGGTGATCTGTTGACCTCCCATCGAGATGTCGCGTGTGAAAGCGGTCACACCGTTCGAGACGATGATCAGTGAGGTGATCGAGGCCCCAAGGTCGAGAATCGCGATCGTCTCCCCGTCGTTGCCACCTCCGTAGGCCATCTCGTACATGTTCTGCAAAGAGAAGCAGTCGACGTCGACAACCTTCGGAGTCAGACCCGCGTCTCGGGCGGCACTCACGTATTCGTTGACCATGTCCCGCTTCGACGCGACGAGGAGCACATCCATCGTCCCCATCTGCGGGCTGCGCGTGAGGATTTCCTTGTCGATGAACACATCGTTGATATCGAACGGGATGTGCTGTTCGACCTCCCACTGCAGGTTGTTCTCCAACTCTTGGTCGGTCATCAGTGGCAGAGTGATGCGCTTCACGATCACCGAGTACCCGGAGATGCTGATGGCGCACTCCTTTTGCCGAACGCGGTTGCGGCTCACTAGGTTCCGTATCGCGTCAGAGACCGTCCCCTGGTTCATGATGACACCGTCCACGATCGCCTCTTGCGAGAGCTGCACCATGTCGAATGTCTTCAATTGGTAGCCACGCTTGGCTTCCTTGAGGTGACAGAGCTTGACTGAACTCGACCCAATATCGAGGCCGACAAGCAGCTTGCCCTTGGCCATCCGTCTCTCCTTGAGCTCCAACCGCCCAGAACTCCCGACTCACACCGCGTTTTGCGATGACACACTCTGCGGGATCACTGCGATTCTCTCACGAACTGCCGGCGTGTCCATTTTGGTAGGTGTATTTTCTCGGCCACGTCCTTCCTCGATTTGCTGCCACTCACGTCCATCGCCGCGTTGCGCTGAAAGTCACAACCCAAGTAGAAACAATCCCGTGATTCGCGACCCTGAGGTGGAGAATGGGCAAAATTCGAGTACTCATCGTCGACGACGAAGACGGCATCCGAACCGCCGCCAGCCGTTGGCTAAAGAAAGAGGGCTACACGGTCCGCACCTCTCCCGATGGTCAATCCGCGGTCTCTGAGCTCGTCGGGGACGAGTTTGACGTCGTGCTCTGCGACGTCCGCATGCCGGAGCTCGGCGGATTCGAGCTGCTCGACATCATTCGGGAACGGTCGCTCGCCCCAGTCGTGGTCATGATGAGCGCCTTTGGCGACGACCAAGCCTCCCTCGATGCCATTCGAAAGGGCGCTTACGACTACCTCCCCAAGCCCTTCACTCGCGGCGAGTTGCTCCTCACCATAAGAAAAGCCGAAGAGCGAGAGCGGCTCGTCAAAGAAAACACCACGCTGCGTGATGCCCTCAAGACCGAGTCGTCGTTCGACAACATCGTCGCCGGCACCGAGGTCATGCACCAAATCTTTCGGACCATCCGCAAGGTCGCCGACTTCAAGTCCACCGTCCTCATCTCAGGCGAGAGCGGCACAGGGAAAGAGCTGGTCGCCAGAGCCATTCACTTCGGTTCGGCGAGAGCTCAACACCCGTTCGTGCCGGTCAACTGCGGCGCGATCCCGGAGCAGCTGCTCGAAAGCGAGCTCTTCGGACACGTCAGAGGCGCCTTCACCGACGCCACTCGCTCCAAACCTGGCCTCTTCGAGGAGGCCAACGAAGGTACCCTGTTCCTCGATGAGATCAGCTCGCTGCCCCTCAGCCTCCAGGTCAAACTCCTCCGCGTCCTGCAGGAAGGCGAAATCCGCAGAGTCGGTGACACCAAAGCCATTCCCATCAACGTCCGCATCATCGCGGCCGCCATGGAAGAGCTCTCGGAGTTGGCCGCCCAAGGTGAGTTCAGAGAGGACCTCTACTACCGGCTCAATGTCATCCCCATCAACCTCCCGCCCTTAAGGGAGCGCCGCGATGACATCTCGCTGCTCGCCGAGCATTTTCTCAAGGTCCTCAACGAACGCCTCGGCACGCAGATCAAAGGCATCGCCCCCGACACGATGCAGGCCTTCTGCGATTACCACTGGCCTGGAAACGTCCGGCAACTCCAGAACATCGTTGAGCGCGCGGTCGTACTAAGTGAAGGCCCCTTCATCGAACTAAAAGACCTGCCGCCGAAGGTGCGCGCCTCACAGATGGCTCCCGCCGAGCTCTCGCCCCAACTCGAGAGCTTCTTCTCCGACGACCTCTCGGTGAAGAAAGCCACAAGGCTCCTCGAGCGAGAGCTCATCCGCCGTGCCCTCGAGAAGACCGCTGGCAACCGCACCCAGGCCTCCAAGCTCCTCGAGCTCAGCCACCGCGCGCTGCTCTACAAGATGAAAGAATACGAGCTGCAAGACGTGAAGTAGTCGAGGCCCCCTCCCTCCGACACGGGCCGACACGGGAGAGGCCTCACCCCTTCCCCTCTCCCAGTTCGTGGGCGAGGGGAGGTTTCGTAGGTATTGTTTGGGGGCTTTCAGTGTCGCTCAGGCGGCGACGGGGCGACGAGTGAGCCCCTTCAGGCGACCTTCGGGTCGTCGAGGAGCGAACGAGCAAGCCGACGCCCCTGCCCTAACAAGCCCAGGCGCCTAGTTCGTTCGCAAACGCGCCTGCCGCAAGGAGCCGACGAGTGAGCCCCTTCAGGCGACCTCCAGGTCGTCGAGGAGCGAACGAGCAAGCCG
>Ga0210044_10005373_pt1 | contig 17370 bp, 10 predicted proteins | sample CryGey13umfilter_2_FD_183959 | JGI IMG/M metagenome (GOLD analysis project Ga0210044, IMG submission 183959) | Groundwater microbial communities from aquifer in Utah, USA - Crystal Geyser 4/9/14 3 um filter (SPAdes) (version 2) | ecosystem: Environmental > Aquatic > Deep subsurface >... | reverse complement strand
GGCGCATCAGACCACCAGCCGACACCACATGCGCCCGCCGCTCTACAGCCCCGCGTTGCGCGCGACGACCGTTGCCGAGGCCTGCGCCACCGGCTTGACGACAATCTCGTCGATATTGACGTGCGCCGGCCGGGTCGCGGCCCAGACGATGCAGTCCGCGATGTCCGCCGCGGCAAGCGGCGTCAGTCCCTGGTAGACCTTGGCCGCACGGTCGGCGTCGCCCGCGAAGCGGACCATGCTGAACTCGGTTTCGACCATTCCCGGCGCAACATCGGTGACGCGCACCGGCGTTCCGTTCAACTCGAGTCGCAACGTCTCGGTGACGGCGCGGGCGGCGTACTTGGCGGCGGTGTAGCCGCCGCCGCCCGGATACACCTGGCGGCCGGCGATCGACGTCACGTTGACCACGTGCCCGCGCCCCGCTTTCAGCCGAGACAGCAGAGTCCTGGTCATGCGCATCAGCCCGAGGACATTGGCCTCGAACATCCACTCCCAGTTCTCGTCGCTCGCATCGGCAATTGGTTCGAGACCGAGGGCCCCGCCGGCATTGTTGACAAGGAGGTGGAGTTCACCCGGGACAACGGTGCAGAATGCCGCAACCGAGGCCGCATCCCCAACGTCCAGAGAGTGGGCAACGCCGCCGATCTCTCCAGCCAACCGCTCGATGCGATCCAGCCTTCGCGCCCCGACGATCACGTGAAACCCGGCACCGGCCAGCGCCCGTGCCGTTGCCTCGCCGATCCCCGCTGAAGCCCCTGTTACTACGGCGATCCTGGTCGTCATGCATCCTCCTGGACGGCACGCGCCGTCGGAGGCAGGGTAACGCAGCCGCCGCGAGGCCGCACGCCGTCGACGACCCCGGCAAGCGACGGCGCGCGCGCCGCTCCGAAAACGGCGCAGGAGCGGGTGCCGCACTCACCGCAGCAATGAAACCGACACGACCGGAACATCCTCCGGAACCGGCCCGATCGAGTCGGCTCCGACCGCAATCGCCGCCGCGGTGACGAGGTGCATACCGGGAAGTGTCTCGGCTTGCATTCTCTTCAGCGTCCGCGCCACCCGCGACCGGTACCGGCGGCTCAGTCCATCCGGTTTCCATCGCGTCGGCGCCGGCAGCAGACAGGCCAGGTGCGCCGCCTCCAGCCGTCCCACCTCGCTTGCCGACAGACCATAGTAGTGACGGGCGGCGGCCGCGGCGCCAAACAGACGCGGCCCAAACTTCGCGAGGTTGAGGTAGACCTCGAGGATCTCCTCCTTGGTCAAACATCGCTCGAGTTCGTTGGTGAGCAGCGTGAGCCGCGCCCAGCGAAACGGATTCCCGGCTGGCTGCGGCCACAGCATTCTGGCGAGCTGCTGCGTGATCGTCGGCCCGGCGCCAGGACGCTCCCAGGTCGCGTCGGCTGGTCGGTCGACCTCGACCGAGGGTCGTTGTTCAAAACCCTCATGGACGAAGAAATTCACATCTTCGGCCACGAGGACCGCACGGATGAGTTCGGGGGAGAACTCTGACATCCGCACCCACTCGTGCCCGACCGCCGCGACAGTTCGGGTCACGGCACGGCGTGATTGCTGCGAATCTGCCACGGATTGTGCAAGAGTCGGAGCCGCCCAGCCGGCCGCAAGGAAACCCAGCGTGACCACCATGGTCGCAGCGCTCCACCCCGCGGCAGTTCTGCCCGGACTTACACCTTTCGATCGTTGCCGTTCGCCCATTCGTTCAAGACCCATCCTCTCGGTCAATGCAAACCTCGGCCGTGCAATTTCCGCTCAACCCACTTCGCTCCCGCTTCCGAGACCAGCCGACTCGCGCACGGTTTCAGCCCTCGGCCGGCTCCTGCGATCGATCGACAGAAAGCGATCCATGCGCATCGCGATCCCGCTATCGATCTTGTCTTTCCCGTGCCGGCGGATTACTCTCCTGCGGGTTCGGCATCGCCGCTTCCCAGGAGGCCAGTTTGGATATCTCCCGCCGGGCGATCACCATTCAGGAGTCACCGATTCGCAAACTCGCACCCCTGGCTGCCGCGGCCCGCGAGCGCGGCACCGAGATCTACCACCTCAATATCGGGCAGCCTGATGTCGTGACCCCGCCCGAGTTTCTTCGAGCCATCGCCGAATTCAAGGACTCCGTGCTCGCCTATGGTCCTTCCGATGGACTCCCAGAACTCCGACAGGCGATGGTCGACTACTTCGCCCGCTTCTCCATCGCCCTCGAACCCCACGACCTTCTCGTCACCAACGGTGGTTCCGAGGCGATTCTTTTCGCCTTTAACGTCGTTGCCGATGAGGGCGAGGAAATCATTATACCAGAGCCCTTCTACACCAACTACAACGGCTACGCGGAGATGGCCAACCTGAAGGTAATCCCGGTTCGGACCCGAGCGGAGGACGGTTTTCACCTCCCTGCAGATGACGCGCTCGACGCTGCCGTCACACCCCGTACGCGGGCCATCCTGGTTTGCTCGCCCAACAACCCGACCGGAACCGTTCTGACCAGCGAAGAGCTCGATCGCCTCGCCGCCTACGTGAAACGCCACAAGATCTTCCTGATTGCCGACGAGGTCTATAAGGAGTTCACGTACGATGGCCGGCGTCACCGCTCCGTCCTCGAACTGCCCGGCATCGAGGACCAAGTCATCGTCGTCGACTCGATTTCAAAACGTTTCTCCGCCTGCGGCGCGCGGGTCGGCGCGGTGATCTCGCGCAATCGCGAGGTCATGGCCTCCGTCCTCAAGTTTGGCCAGGCCCGCCTGTGCCCCCCGACGCTCGAACAACTAGGCGCGGTCGCCGCCTATCACCTGCCGGAGACCTACTTCGACCACGTTCGAGGCGAGTATCAGAAGCGCCGCGACGTCATGTACGCCGGCCTGACCCGTGATGCCGGCATCATCCTCAAAAAGCCGCGCGGCGCTTTTTACATGATCGTCAAAATTTCCGACATGGACGATGCCGACGACTTCGCCCGCTGGCTTCTCGAGGACTTCGCCCTCGACGGCGAAACCGTGATGGTTGCCCCCGCTGCCGGCTTTTACGCCTCGCCCGGAGCCGGCCGGGACGAGGTCCGCATGGCCTACGTCCTCGACGCCGCCAAACTGGAACGTGCAATCGAGGTCTTTCTCACTGGACTCAAGCGGTACCGCGCCCTGCATTCGCCGCTGCTCGTCTCTCTCGCCCACTGATTTTGCCCGCCGCTGACCCGGCGGCGACCCGAATCGCGCAGTGCTACCCATTCCCGTCCAGCCGTAGCGGCATTGGAGTCGTCGAAAGGTTTTGTCGCCTCGCTCGACCTCACGCAGTAACATCCGATGAGACTCTCCCCTCTTTCATCGCGCCGGTCGGCGATGCCAATGAGCGACGCGACACATCTTTGATACCGCGCGAACCGTGGAATGAGCTACACTCGCACCGTGGACGTCGCGACCCGATGTCAAGGCCATGGTTCGCCAGCCGGATAGGTCGGCCCCCCAGCCGACCCCTTCTCCAGCACCGGCCGAGGGCGACTTCCGCGCCCTCGTCGACAGCGCCCCGATCGGCATCTATCGCACCACCCCCGAAGGCCGAATCAGCTACGCCAACACCACCCTTCTCGCGATGCTCGGCCTCGGCAGTTTCGCAGCTCTGGCTGGACGTAGCCTCGAAACCGAGGTAGCGCTCCCAGACCAATCGCGAAGCCGCTTCAAGGCGGCTCTCGAACGGGACGGCCTCGTCAGCGGATGGGAATCGGCCTGGCCTCGCCGCGATGGTTCGATCATCTGGGTTCGTGAAAGCGCGCGCGTGGTGCGGTCGGGCAATGGCGCCATCCAGCACATTGAGGGCATCATCGAGGACATCAGTGCCCGGCGCGAGGTCGAAGCCGCGCTCGGACAAAGCAGCGAGGACATGGCCGCGCTGGTCGATGCGTCACCGGTCGCGATCGTGCGCACCGACGCCCAGGGCACGGTCACCGTGTGGAACCGGGCCGCCGAGCGGCTCTTCGGCTGGACCGGGGATGAGATCCTGGGACATCCCTGCCCGTTCATCTGCCCCGATGCGAAAGGTGGCACTCGGGCGACGACCGCAACGATCCTTTCTAGTGGCGAGGTGCCGCCATTTGAGACTCACCGGCCACGCAAGGACGGCTCTCGTGCGGAGGTTGCGGTTTCGAAGGCCGGGATTCGTGACAGCGACGGCAACGTTGTCGCGCTCATCGCCCTGTATCTCGACATCGGCGAGAGACGACGCGCCGAGCGGTTGTTTTTCGAGGCGCAAAAGCTCGAGGCCATCGGGCGCCTCGCCGGTGGCGTCGCCCACGACTTCAACAACCTGCTGCAGACGATCCTGAGCCAGATCGAGATGATCCGAAGTCACCTTGGCGATCCCTTTCTCGCCAACTCTGCCCTGCAGACCCTCGCAGCCGCGGCCCAACGAGGCGCCGAGCTTTCCGGCCAACTGCTTTTGTTTGCACACCACGACGAGTCGCGCTTTGAAGTGCTGGACCTCGCGGATCTGCTGCGCACCCGAAGCGCGGTGTTGCGCCGCATCGTTCCCGAAAACGTCACCCTCGTCACCGAACTGGGCTCCGAGCCGCTTCTGGTCGCGGCCGAGTCGGCCGCGCTTGAGAAGGCAGCCATCAACCTGGTCCTCAACGCCGCCGCTGCGTTGCCGGATGGCGGCATCATCTGCATCACGTCGGGATATCAGGATGACACGACCGTTTATTTCGCCGTCGAGGACTCGGGGCCCGGGTTGTCCCCCGAGGAGCGCGACCGTATCTTTGACCCGGCTCTTCAAGGCACCAACCAGGACGCCACAGGCTTGGGTCTGAACCTGGTGCATGACGTCGTGGCCAGCCATGGCGGCCACCTCGAGGTCAGCAGTGCCGTCGGCCGTGGCAGCCGGTTCACGGTCAAGCTGCCCAGGTCGAATCAGATTCCCCGCACCGACACCGAAAAGCCAGCCAGCGAGACGACGCTGGTCCTCCCACCCGAAGGCGTCAGCCCGCGCATCCTGCTGGTCGAGGATGAGGCCGGGGCGCGCGAAAGCCTCGGCCAGGTTCTGACTATGGTGGGTTACCGCGTCACGGCGTTGGGATCGGGGGAAGAGGCGCTCGCCACAGCGCAGGCCCAGCATCCAGACCTACTCTTGACCGACCTCCTGTTGCCCGGCATCGACGGTACCACCCTCGCCGAGACGCTGCGGCGTGACGATCCAGAACTGCCAGTTGTCGTGATGTCCGGATACAGCGTGCCCCGCTTTGATCATGGCGCCCTGGTAGGCGTCCACACCCTGGCCAAACCCTTCGACATCGCGAAGGTCATGGCGACCATCACGCAGGCTCTTCAGGGACGAGGCCAACGCACCGCACAGGCCACGCCCGACGTCGACCAGTCCTGAGCGTCACGATGTTGGCGAGCACGACGGCGAGTGGCGAAATGAATCTCGGCCTCGCCATCGTTGTGCGCCACGCCGGTCGGGATTGGGGTGCTGGTCACCTTCCCTCGGAGTGCATGCGGGCACCACGAATGGGCGCCGACACCAGCAGAGCGCGACTGCTCTCCGATCCCCTGGTCGATCCACGATGGGACTGCCCCCTGGCTGATCGGACGGGGTTGGCGCCGACGAGAGCGGCCTCGGTACCATGGTTCCGGAGTACACCCAACGGGAGCGCAGAATGACCCTGATGATCTTTGCACTGCTTGCCACAGGCCTCGCGCTGCTCACCGGCGGTGCCGAGGTTCTCGTCCGGGGCGCGTCGCGCCTCGCGATCGCCGCCGGAATTTCGCCGCTCGTCGTCGGTCTGACGGTCGTCGCGTACGCCACCAGTTCGCCGGAAATGGCGGTCTCGGTCAAGGCGGCGCTCGCCGGCCAGCCCGACCTCGCGCTCGGCAACGTGCTGGGGTCGAACATCTTCAACGTTCTCTTCATCCTTGGCATCTCGGCGCTGATCATCCCACTGGTTGTCCACCGTCAGCTCGTGCGCCGCGAAGTCCCGATCATGATCGGCGCCGCGGTCGCGTGCTGGGGATTCGCGGCCGACGGCAGAATCGCGCGACTCGAGGGACTGGCACTGACTGCAGGCGCCATCGGTTACACCATTTGGACCGTTCAGGCTAGCCGAGCGAGGACAAGCCAGGCAGAACCCCGTGCCCGACGTCCCGACATGCACCTCAAGGACTGGGCCCTCAACCTGCTGATGGTTGCGGGTGGCCTCGGGTTGCTGGTCCTGGGCGCACGCTTGTTCGTAACGGCTGCAGTTGACCTTGCCCGGGCCTTCGGCCTCTCCGACCTGGCCATCGGGATGACGATCGTCGCTGCCGGCACGTCGCTGCCCGAGGTGGCAACCAGCATCATCGCGGCGGTCCGCGGCGAGCGCGACATTGCCGTCGGAAACGTGGTCGGATCCAACATCTTCAACATCCTGGCCGTGCTCGGCTTCGCTGCGGCTCTCTCCAGCAGCGGAATGGCGGTTCCTGCTCCTGCCCTTGCGCTCGACATCCCGGTCATGGTTGCTGTAAGCCTGGTTTGCCTGCCGATCTTCTTCACTGACTTCACGATTTCCCGCTGGGAAGGAGGACTCCTGCTCGCCCTCTATTTGGGATACGCGTCGTACCTGCTTCTCGCGGCCCAGCATCATTCCGCTGGCGCGATCCTGGGTGGCGTGATGCTCGTCTTCGTTCTCCCGATCACGGTGCTTGCGCTGGTCACGACGTCGATTGCGGCGCTGGGCCGGCAACGCAGTGCGGCCCAGGACCAGCCCCCAAAAGGTGGGATTACCGGGTGAGACACGACGTTGGAAGCTACGATGAGAGCGGTCGCCGGAAAACCCGCTCAACAGCAAACCGCCGGCTGGTGCCGGCGGTTTGGAGCAACAGGAGGGCGGTGGTACGAAGCATTCGTGATTGGCCGAGTTAGGTAGGCAATCGTTCGAATGGAAAGTTAGGTGGGCTTCGTATGAATGGCTTGCAAGAGTGGTCGCTTGACCGCCGCCTCCATGTGTTTCTACAACTGTGGGAAGTATAGAACGTTCAATCTGGTTTGTCCAGCCCCCCGGACCCGAGATTGATCACGACGCTTTGGCGATCGCCAGAAGCCACTTCGACCTCGACGGTCTGTTGGGCCATACCGGGCGCGATTGCCTCGACCTTGTGGCGGCCCGCGGAAACTGACAGTCCACGCTCCAGGCGTGCCAATTCTTCGCCCGAACCGACCATCACGCCATCGACGTACACCGCAGCGTGCGGCGGCACGATCTTGAAATCGAGTGAAGCGCCGGCTTTCACCACCGGAGCGGCACTTGAGACCACCTCGTGGGTCTCGGGCCGCAGGGTCGGATCTGCCCCTTTGCCCCGCTGTGGTTGGGTCTGACCTTCTGCGGGATTCACATCCCCCCACACGGCATCATCCTCCCCGCCGCTCTCGTCATCCTTGTCGTCCTCGTCATCCTCACCTTCCAGTTTCGGCTTGTTCAGCGAACCAAACACCCGACTCGCCGGAAGGTCTTTGGGCCGATCCCACCACGCCGGAGGCTTTTCACCCGGCACGCTGGCGAGTTTCATGTCCACCGGGACGAACCGCCCGGGCTCCGCCGAGATCTTCATGGTCTCGGTCTTGTAGCCGGGCAACTGAAATTCCAGCGTGTATTCCCCAGGTTCGAGGTAAAGATAGTCCGGATAGCCGTCGAAGTCGTCGGCCACGCCGATCAGTTTGCCGCCGAGCAGAACCCTGGTCTCTTCAGGTGAGACATCGAGATCCACGGCCGTGAGGCGCGGTCCGTCGGCCGGCGGACGTACGTACACCGCGACGGCAGGGGCGCCCCACCACCAGCCGGACCAACCCGCCCAGTAGCCCCAGGGACGATGCCCGCCATGCCGCGCCGAGGCGACGCCGGCACCGGCCACGAGCATCAGCACTGCCATTACCGCAGGCCGGATTACCCTGTTCATGGCTGCGTACCTCCATTCTTCTTGCAAGCAAGCGTGGTGCCGCTCTCCACCAAGGCGCGACGCTGCCACGAGGCTGCAGCGCCCTCAAGAGGTGCCTTGCGTGACTCCTCCCGGTGTCTTCGGCCGGCGACCGCCCACCGGCCAGGTTCTCCGTGCGTCCATCCCCGCCGTTGGAGTCGGGCCCGGTCTAGCCAACCACCCTCCGCCACGCAGCCGCCGAGCCCATCTCCGCGGCCCATTGGCGGATCGACCACCGCGCGACTCGGGCTGCCGGTGCGAGAAAGAAAGCCTCGGCCCGACCCACGCCATCCAGGGTCATCGACCGCAGGAGCCCAAGTGCATCCATGACCTCGACGTACGGCCGGACGGCAATCTGGGAACCATGGCACAGCGCCGCCCGCCGTTTGGCTTCCCAAGTGGCATCACAATCCGTGAGCAGATTGGGCCGCAGCGGCGTCGTGACCTCGTAGGCGGCGATCCACGCCGGGCCACGGTAACGCAACCCGCCCCAGGTGAGTCTCCGCACCGCCGACTGCACCGCCCGGGCCAGGACCCGGTGATCGGGGTGAAGGTCGACCGGAGAGGTCACCAGTACGAGGTCGGGGGAGGTTCGCGCCAGCGCAGCCGCGACGGCGGCCCGCACCCGAACACCGGCGCCGGCCAGACCACGGTCTTCGAACGAAAAGAACTCGGGTTCCCCGAGACCGAGTTCGACCATTGCCCGCGCCGTCTCGGCGCGCCTGACGGTTGGTTCGCCCTGCCGGCCGCCGTCGCTCGCGACGATCACGTGAACGTCCACGCCACAGCGCGCCGCCGCCGCCAACGTAGCGCCCGGACCGAGGGTCTCATCGTCGGGATGCGGCGCCAATACCAGCCAGCGACGCCCGGGCAACGTGCCGGTTGCGTAGGGAATGAGATCAAACTCCGAGGGCAACTTCATGGTCTTGGAAACTCCCATCGCGCCAGGATACAAGGCGATCGGCCTCTGGCCCGGCTGCGCTGGAGCGCGGCCTGGTGACGACGAGTCAGGCCAGACTTCCCGACAGTAGTGGAATAACGAGGCCGAGCTCTAGACAAGGTCGGAGTCTCCATAGGTCAGGAACTGGTGTCGGGCAAGCAGATCGAGATCGATTCCCGAATGACAGGTTCGGGCCACCCGCATGAGGTCCTCGGGCCCCGGTTCCATTCTCCAGTCCTCCTTCACGAGAAGTCCGTGCATCACCGGGTCACCCCCCAGCCATGCATCTATGGTCCTGCACCGCATCCGGCGTGCCAGCGAGTCGAGGGCCCTGGACAATGCGCGAACGGCACGCGGGTCCTCGCCGTCCCAGAGCAGGTCGGCCACGCGCAGTCGGTCGGCAAGGACCCGGGCGACGGCAAGAGCGTGAACCCGTCCGTGCCGCTCGACGGCGACCCGGTGATACTCGACGCCGGGCCGCTCGCCGTACCGCCAGGCGAGGTACTCCGTGTCCCTGACAGTCGCGCACCTGCAGCGCGCACGACATGCGCCCCACAGCTCTCCGCCCTCCTCGTCCTGCCAGTTTTCCCTGGTGAGGAAACCGCTTCGCGTCAAACCCAGTGGCCACCGGGGCACTCTTCTGCTCAAGTAAGGGGCCGGTCCCAGGGGAGCGTACTCGAGGAGCTTGCGCCCCAACTCGAAGTGCCGCCTGCCGGGGAAGCCAAACAGGAGCGCCGCCAGATCGGGCCGCAAGAAGTTCTCGATAAAGACCCGGTAGAGGTCTGCAAAGACCCGAGTGTGTCTCACCCCGGGCAGCGAAAAGCAGTCGACGACCTGCCCCGCCCAGACCGCCAGGTCGCCGAGGACGAGACGGACCGGGATGGCGCTGTAGTGTGCCTGTACCCGGCCTGACTCGTCGACTGCCACGGCAATCCAGCGGCCGGCACCGCGGTCCCTGAACTTCCATGCCCACTCGTCAAGCCCGCGGTCGAGAGCGAAGACGGTGTTGAAGCCCTCGTTGATCGCAACCTCATCGCCCGGTTGGTAGGCGCGCAGGGTGATGCCAGACGTCACGACACCTCCCAGTCGTGCTCGGTGGTAAACAGCCCCGGCTCCCAGCGTCCCGGATTGACCGAGATGGCCCGCCTGAATACGACCTGGTCGATGATCTGCAAGCCGGTCTCGTCGGCAAGGACTGCAGTCACATCGACCTGCCCGCGGGCCAGTGGAATGCTCGGAATCCTCAGCGTCACGTGCTGCTCCGTGCCGCCGTCAAGTGGCGGACGGCCATCCCAGAGTGTCGCGAAACACGCCAGACACTGGCCGCTCTGATCCTCGAGCACGAACGCAAGATGAAGCGGCATTCCGGGTCGCAGACGCACGACGGTGGTGCAGATGGTGACCGCCTCGCCGGGCGTGATCTGGCGCCCGGCCGGTTCGATCTCTAGCTTCGCGACCGACGCGCCGGCCCGAGACGTCACCGGTAGACCCTCGCCAATTTCACGCTGACCCTGATGGCGAAGGTACTCGTCATACGCCTGGACCACCTCGCGAGTCGCCCCGCAGGCCTCGACCTTCCCCTTCCGCAGCCACAACGCACGTTCACAGAACCCCGACACGAGATGCATGGCGTGCGAGCAGAAAAGGACAGCTCGCCCTTCGTTCTTGATCCGGACCATTCGGTCGACGCATTTCTTCTGAAACGCGCCATCCCCGACCGCGAGGGCCTCGTCGACGACCAGGATCTTGGGATCGACGTGGGTTGCGACCGCGAATGCGAGCCTCGCCGCCATCCCCGTCGAGTAGGTGCGAACGGGCTGATCGACGAACTCCCCGATCTCGGCAAAGGCGAGTATCTCGTCGAGCTTTTCCCGCATGACCTCATCCGGCACACCGACGAGAGCGCCGTAGAACACCGCGTTTTCTCGCCCGCTGAAGTCGGGGTGGAACCCGACCCCAAGCTCGAGGATCGCGGCAACCCGACCGTTCACGCTCAATCTTCCGCGGTCGGGGCGAGTGATGCCAGCGACGAGGCGCAGGAGCGAGCTCTTCCCGGACCCATTCTCCCCGATAATCCCGAGCGCTTCGCCGGCGTTCACCTCGAACGAGACCCGGTCCACGGCCACCAGCGTGCCCGACGAGGACCGGCCGGTGAGCAGTGCGACGGCGCGGTCACGCCGGCGGAGGAAGCGCGGGTAGAGCTTTGTGATTTCCGACGCGCATACAGTAGCGCGCGATGCGCACTCCCTGACCCCGGGTTCTGACACCCGGACAGCCTACCACGCGCGGCGATTGGGCTTCCCACCCGGGCTTACCCGGGTTGGAAGCCAAGAGGGTGTGAAGTCATCTGGAAGGGGCTCCTTCCGAATCGCTTCACACCCTCTAAGCCAGCGCGCATTCGTCGAGTCCGCGAAAGGTCACGCGCAGCAAACCTGCGCGCACCTTGACTCCGTCAATGAGTGAGTGCACCCTCGACCCCAGTGAGAGGCTGGCTCCTGACGATCTTCAACCGCGAACCCGGTCCCGCCGCCGCGAGCACGCAGCGTGGCCCGACGCGGGGAATCCCGGAGTTGGTCTAGACATGGACGCTGCCGTCCTGGCCTGGATTCTGGTGCCTCTGCTGACCATCCACGCGTTCGCCATGCGGCGGCCGGCCCTGTTGCGCTGCCAGCTCGTCCTTGATCTCGCTCTGCTGCTTTTGCCCGGCCGTCATCTCGTGACGGGCAGGCATCTGGGGCCCGGCGTCGCCGGAGCAACGGATTGGGGCGCGCCGCGTACGGTCGCGGGGTCGCCGGAGCAGGTCGACCTGACGCTGCAGCTCGGCCCTTGGTGGGAGGAGGTGCGACGGCTTGCGGCGGCCGGCGAGCCGCCGTGGATCACCGACCGAATCGGCGGCGGAGTCCCGCTCTTCGCCAACGGGCAGACCAACCTTCCCTTCCCGCTCCATCTTCCAGTCTGGGTCCTGGGTGCCACGCGCGGCAGCGACGTGATAGTGATCTGGAAGCTCGAACTGGCGGCCTTGGGCGCCTTCGTCCTGCTGCGGCGCTTGGGTCTGCGCGCTGCGGTCGCGACGCTGGGCGCCGTCGCATTCGGGTTCGGCCTCTTCCCGCTGTCCTGGGCGGTGTCACCCCTCGCCTGGATGGCCGCGGCGACGCCGTGGGCGTTCTGGCTGATGATAGGGGCCCTGCGCGGGGACAGACGCAACGCCGCCGCGCTCGCCGTGCTCCTCGGCGTGCTGGCGGGGTGGTCCGTCAATCCGGAGGGCGCGGCATTCCTCTGGCTGGGGGTGGCCGTGAGCGGGGTCGTACTCGCGTGGGGCCGCCGGGGCAGGGTCCGACGGCTGGTCGCGCCGTTCCTCCTTGCCCTGCTGGTTGCCGGGATTGGCATCGCGCCGACCGTTGCGTCGATCGCTGCCTCCGGGAAACTCCATGCCGCAACGGCGACCTCCGCCTACCCGGCGCCGGGGCTCGACTGGAGGATGCGAGGACGCGCCGCGTCGCTGGTGCTCGCACCGTGGCGTGAGGGTCACCCGGCGGACGGTTCGTGGCGGCTGCCTTTTCCGGCCGCGGCAGTGGCCGTGTCCGTCGGCGTTCTCCCGTGGGTCTTCCTCGTCGCCGCCGCACCGCGACGGCGCCACCGCCGCGTCGCCCTGGCACTCGTGGTGCTGGCCGCCACCGCCACCGTACTCGTCTACCAACTTCCTTTCGCAAGCAACATCCTCGGCCGGTTGCCCGTGCTGTCGGTCATGGTCTGGGTCCGCTCGGCCTTCCTTGTCTCCTTCGCCGTGGCGATGCTCGGAGCGCTCAGCGCCGATGCCTGGCTGCGGAACGGCTCACGCCGGCGACTCGCCCTGTCCGGCCTCTCGCTGGCGGCGGTCGCCGTCGCGCTGCTACTGGTGTCGCCGGCGTCGCTGCGTTCCCGCCAGTGGCGAGGGATGGCGCCGCCACTGCTGGTCGCGGCAGCCGCTCCCATCGCCGGCGGCCTCGGTGGCTGGCTCCTCCCCGGCATAGGTCTCGCCGAGGCATGCCTCGCCGGCTGGGACGTCGGCGGCGCGTCGGTCGCCGGCGATGAGAGCCCGTTCTTTGCCGACGCGCGGCGCCTCATCAGGGCGGAGCCGGGGCGGGTGGTGGGGGTGGGCGCCGCACTCCCGCCCAACCTCGGGGCGGGGCTGGGCCTGAGTGACCTGCGCGCCAACGATCCGACGCGGAACACACGGCTTGTCGCCCTCCACCACGCGCTGGGGTCCGCCGGAGACGATCTCCCCGGCCCGCTGACCCGGCCGTGGGCCGGGCTGGCCGGTGCGTGGGGGGTCCGCTGGCTCATTGCGCCGGCGCCGGGACTGACGGGTCCTGCGGCCGCGGGTTGGCAGGAGGCTTTGCGGGGCGACAGAGCCGTCCTGTATCGCAACGCCAGGGCTCTGCCGGTCGTGCGGCTCGCCACGCAGGCGATTCTTTCGCCCGGCGACCCGACCGAAGGATCGTGGCAACGGATCGACTTCGCGGTCGTGGCAGTGACGGAAGAGCCCGTATCACTCGGCGGGAGCGGCCGGATCGAGGTTCTCGAGGATCGTCCCGCCCATCACACGGTGAGAGCAGTGATTGACGGGAAAGCTCTCGTGGTCCTCCACGTGCCATCGGCGCCGGGATGGCGAGCGGAACTGAACGGGCGTCCGGTCGCGATTCGCGTGGCCGACCTTGCAGCCATGGCCGTGAGCGTCCCTGCCGGCGAGCACGTCGTGGTTTTCCGCTACTGGCCTCCCGGCCTGATTCCCGGCGCCTTGATGACCTTGCTAGGTCTCATCGCTGCCGGGGTGTGGGCGCGGTCATCGCGGTCGTCCGCTCCGCCCCTGCCCGCTCAGGTGACGGATTCCCCTTGACTCGGGCGGGACCGGGCCGACCAGAGGCCACCAAAGGCTTCTTGGGCGTCACTCTCGAGATTGACTGAAATACCACCCCCTGTATCCATGAAGAGGTCCCATTTGATCCACTGCGATCATTGACGGCGGACGAACTCGGTGTTGGCGTCAATGGTGACGCAGAGGACGCATAGCCGAAAACCTCGGCCGCCACCATGGCATTGCTCCACAGTGGATGGCGAACTCTGTAGGAATGCCGGCGGATTCCCGTCCGGGAGTCCTGCGTGCGTCGGCGAAACGACCCACCGCGCCAGCGGGCCGTCTGGACACCTCAAGTGAAGAGCGGTCGCGTGGCACATCGACGAAACGGCCCGCCGGGGCGGCGGGCCGATTGCTGAGTACTCTGTTGGTCCCGATCGGACCGGCGCGACGCTACTGCGAAGCCTGCGCCGGGATGTAGATCGGTGAGTTGTTGCCGTTGTTGACCAGCGAAGCGGAAACTACAACTTGCGTGCCGGCAGCGACTTCGATCTTGACGATGATCCGTCCCAGATCCTCAGTCGCTGGCACACCGAACAGGGTGGGCAAGCTGACCTGCTCGTACCAGTAGCCGGCGTACGGCGACAGGAGCCTCACCACCGACGAATAGGCCACGTTCTCGGTCAACAGCGTCAACTTGACGGTCTCATCCCGCCACCGGTCGCCCACCGGGTTGACGATGGTGAAGTTGGTGCGGAAACCGCGCTTCTCGTTCTGCGCCGTGCTGCCGTTGTGTTGCGCGCCCATCAGCCAGAGGACGAGGGGGCGGTCGGGGGAGGTCGCGCTCACGGTTTCGACGTTGACGAACTGGCCAAAGTCGTCATATGGGTCGACCAAGCCGGTGTGGGTGCGGGCCGAGAGTACCGGCAGCGTGATGCCGCCGTCCGTCCGCCAGATCCACAGCGACGCCTTGGCGTTGTCCAGGGTCAACCCGGAGAATTCCAAAAGCTTCGCGAGGTCGAGTTCCTCGTAGGGGAGCAAGTCGAATCCTCGCCCTTCGGTGCGCCCGGTCTCCTTGGGATGCTCGAGCGCGATCTTGATCGGCATCGAGTCGGCGGTCGGGTTGTAGAGGCGGACCTCGGTGTTCCACAGGCTGTCGCCCGACCCCGCCAGGTTGCGCGCGACATCGACAACGAGCAGCGCGTCCGGGATGCATGAAGTGCCGCCCACCGCCACGCTCTGGGTCTTCGGGGCACTCGCCACCGACCCGCGCTTTGCTGTCAGGGTGACCTCGTAGTTGCGGCCGCAGCCGAAGTCGTGGGTCACGCTCGCACCGGCGCCGGTCTTGCCATCACCGAAGTTCCACTCGAACGTGTCGGGATCACCATAGCCGGAGCCCGACTTGGCAGTGAACTGCATCGCACTTGCCCCGACCGAGATGGCATCGAAGTCCGCCGTCACGGTTCGGGTGTCGGGGTACACGGTGAGCTGTACGGTCTTGGTCTTCGTGGCAGCGCACACGTCGGTGGCCGTCGCCGAAACCGAGTATGTTCCGGCAGTTGCGAAGGAAATGAGGCACCCCGAACTCGACCCCTCGCACTTGGTCGACGTCCCGACTTTCCACGTCCACTTGGTGATCCCCGTGGGAACCGGCTGGCTTACGGCCAGCAGCACCGCCTGGTTGACGTACGGGTCCTTGCCCGCAACGCAGGTCCCACCGCCGCAACTCCAGCCGAAGCCAAAGTCCGGGATCGCGCTGCACTGCGCGCTCACGGTGATAGTGGCGGGTGATGAGGTCGCGAGAACGGTACCGGAGCCATCCTTGGCTCGCGCCACGACCGAGTAACTCCCGCTCGTCGCGTACGCGAAGCTGAAGGATGGCACGCCGCATTGGCCGGCCAGGCACCCGGAGGCCTGTTCGCGGTCGTAGCCAGTTGCACCCGTGCCACCAAAGTCGATGACGATCTGGCTCACCGAGGTCGGCAAGCCGCTGGGCGTCACTTGCACGGTGAAAACTTCGGTGGCATTGACCGCCGTCTTGCTTGGCGCCAAAGCAAGGCTGCCGCCGCCGGTCGAGCCGACCGAGAACGAGAAAGTCGCCGACGCGCGATAGAGCCCGCAGGAGTTGCGCGCGATCACCTTCCAGGTGTGAGAACCCTGCGTGACCGTCCACGTCCACGACGGGAATCCGGCGATACCGGTCTTGACCGTCACGTTATCGATGACGAGGTCGTAGGTCTCCGCCCCGGCCGAGGCGCTCCAGACAAAATTGACGGATGTACTGCCGACCGTTGCCCCGCTTGCCGGGGTGTTGAGGGAGAACGTGCCGGGCGTGGTGCAGGTGACGCACTGTCCGGCGCCGATCGGGACGCTGATCGCCGAGGTCGTGGTCGAAAGCTGGCCCTCGGTAATCGTCGCCTTGACGCTCTTGGTCCCCTGGGTGGAGTAGCGGTGCTTCACCGTCAACACGTTCCCCGAGCAGGCGAACTGGGCGCAGTCGTTGAACGGGCGCACCGAGCCGTCGAGTTCGCAGTTCTGGCCACCGAAATCCACCGAGATCGACGGGTTCGTCACACCGGCGAAAGAGACCCTGATCTGCGCCTCGTCGCCGACGTTGTACGGTCCACCGAGCAAAGTGACAGTGCCCGAGATCGGCGGCGGGTCGTCGGCAATGACGTTGAGGACCTTGCTCTTGGGCGACTGGCCGGTCTTGGACACTTCCAGGGTCGCACTGACGGGCCCCGCGGCAAAGGTCGAGCCCGGCACCGTGCAAGTCGAGGCCGCGGCGCAGCCGGCGTACGCGGGGTTGAAGCTCCACGAATAGGACGTGCCGGTGGGCGCACTTCCGTCAAACGAGAACGTGATCGGCAAGTCGCGGCGGAAGTGCCCGCCATCCGTGACATCCACGTTGTTCTGCACGGCCCTGACCCCGTTGAAGGTGATCCAGTCGAGGCCGAGGTACTGGTGCGACCACTCGTCCACGTAGGGTCCGCCGGACGCGGCCTGATGCTGATACTGCACGGCCGCCGTCACGGTCGAGTTGCCCAACGGCAGGTCGATCTGGCAGGTGGCCAGGCCGGCACACGGCGTCTGAACGACAGTGTTGAGCTGCCACTGGTAGGTCGAGGTCACGGGCGAACCATCGGCCACCGCGTTGAACTGCGTGCTGCCGGCGAACGGTGCGGCCGGGACCGTCGTCACGGTCAATTGCGGCGAGGCGCAGGCGAGCAGGCTGACGACCGTGCTGTAGAACTGCTCGTCGGTGCCCTGGACACTCAGGGAAAGGGAGAACGGCCCACTCTGCGTGACGGGCGGCGCCCACGATCCGCTGCGAGGGTTGCCATTGATGGTCTGATTCAGGTTGACCGTCGCGATCACGGCTTCCTGGGCATTGCGGATGGTGACCACACCGGTGCCTGCAACGGTGTTGACGGACGTGTCGACGAGGGTCAGCGAGTCGCCGGGAAACGCGTAGACGTCCGCAATCGCATCCCCGCAGGTGGTCGCGTTCGGCGACAGCGCACCCCCCGCGCGGTCGATCCGCAGCGACGGCAGCGGCGTCGTGCTCTGGCACGACGGTTCCAGCCTGGTCCACGAACCCGCCTCCATGTGAGCGGAGGCGATGAACCAGGTATTCTGGCTATCCGGGATCATGC
>Ga0210044_10005372_pt1 | contig 17375 bp, 12 predicted proteins | sample CryGey13umfilter_2_FD_183959 | JGI IMG/M metagenome (GOLD analysis project Ga0210044, IMG submission 183959) | Groundwater microbial communities from aquifer in Utah, USA - Crystal Geyser 4/9/14 3 um filter (SPAdes) (version 2) | ecosystem: Environmental > Aquatic > Deep subsurface >... | reverse complement strand
CGCCTACCGCTGGCGGGTGGCGTTCGCGCTCGCCTGCCTGATCGCGGCCAAGGTGGCGAACGTCGGCGTGCCGCTGGTGTTCAAGCAGATGATCGACGCGCTCACGCCGATGCCCACCGCGCAGGCGGCGCTAGTGGTGCCGGCGGCGCTGCTGCTCGCCTACGGCGTGCTGCGCCTGTCGGTGACCGCTTTCACCGAGCTGCGCGAGCTGCTCTTCGCGCGCGTGACCCAGCGCGCGGTGCGCACGATCTCGCTGCGGGTGTTCCGCCACCTGCATGCGCTCAGCCTGCGCTTTCACCTCGACCGCCAGACCGGCAGGCTCACCCGCGACATCGAGCGCGGCACCCGCTCGATCGGTTCGCTCATCAGCTACACGATCTATTCGATCGTGCCGACGGCCGTCGAGGTCGGGCTCGTGCTCGGCATCCTCATGAGCCGCTACGAGGCCGCCTTCACCACGATCGCGATCGTCACGCTGACCGGCTACGTCGGCTTCACGGTGTGGGTGACCAACTGGAGAACCCACCTGCGGCGTGAGGCGAACGAACTGGACTCGGCGGCCAACTCGCGCGCGATCGACAGCCTGCTCAACTACGAGACGGTCAAGTACTTCAACAACGAGGACTACGAGGCGAGGCGCTATGACCGCCAGCTCGTCGCCTGGGAGGCCGCACAGGTGAAGAGCCAGATGTCGCTGTCCCTGCTCAACATCGGGCAGTCCGTGATCATCGCCCTCGGGGTGACGGCCATGATGTGGCGGGCGGCGCGCGGCGTGAGCGCCGGCACCATGACGCTGGGCGACATCGTGCTGGTCAATGCGCTGCTCATCCAGCTCTACGTGCCGCTCAATTTTCTCGGCGTGCTCTACCGCGAGATCCGCCAGGCGCTCACCGACATCGAGCGCATGTTCGCGTTGCTCAACGAGAACCGCGAGATCGCCGACGCGCGCGATGCCCGCGAGCTGCCCGCGGCACCATGCAAGGTGCGCTTCGAGAAGGTCGGATTCTCCTACGAGCGCAAGCGCCAGATCCTGTTCGACGTCGACTTCTCGATCCCACCGGGGAGCACGCTCGCGGTGGTCGGCCAGTCGGGCTCCGGCAAGAGCACGATCGCGCGCCTGCTGTTCCGCTTCTACGACGTCACCTCGGGCGCCGTGCGCATCAACGGCCACGACATCCGCACGCTCGCCCAGGACTCGCTGCGCGCGGCGATCGGCATCGTGCCGCAGGACACGGTACTGTTCAACGACAGCATCTTCTACAACATCCAGTACGGGCGACCCGAGGCCGGGCGCGACGAGGTCATCGCCGCGGCGCGCGCCGCCCACATCCACGACTTCGTCGAGCGGCTGCCCGACAAGTACGAGACCCAGGTCGGCGAACGCGGGCTCAAGCTCTCCGGTGGCGAGAAGCAGCGGGTGGCGATCGCGCGCGCGCTCTTGAAGAACCCGCCCATCCTGGTGTTCGACGAGGCGACCTCGGCGCTCGACTCGAAGACCGAGAAGGCGATCCAGGCCGAGCTGGAGCAAGCGGCGGTGGGACGCACCACGCTCATCATCGCGCACCGCCTGTCCACGGTGATGAACGCGGCGCAGATCCTGGTGCTCGACCAGGGCCGCATCGTCGAGCGCGGCACGCACGCGCAACTGCTCGCGCGCGGCGGCGCCTATGCGCAGATGTGGCGGATCCAGCAGCGCGAGGCCGCCGACACCGGGCCCGCTTCAGGGGAGGCGCGCGACGCGGCGCTCGCCTGAGTGCGCCGCGGCGGGGCCCGCGTCGCGGAGCGCTCAGGCGCGCTCGTCGACGATGCGCTTCGCCTTGCCGACCAGCGTGCGCTCGATGGTGTCGGGCTCCTGCACGTGCACGCCGACGCTCACCCCGATGTAGGACTTGATCTCGTGCCGGATCTGCGCCTCCAGATCCTCGCGCTCGATGCGGCCCAGGCCCGCGGCCGCCTCCGGGCGCAGCTCCACATGCACGTCGAGCCGATCGAGACGGCCTTCGCGCGAGAGCCGTAGCTGGTAGTGCGGCGCGAGACTGGCGTGGCGCAGCAGCAGTTCCTCGATCTGGGTGGGAAAGACGTTGACTCCCCGGATGATCAGCATGTCGTCGGTGCGCCCCACCACCTTGGCCATGCGGCGCATGGTGCGCGCGGTTCCCGCGAGCAGCCGGGTGAGATCGCGCGTTCGGTAGCGGACGACCGGCATCGCCTCCTTGGTAAGCGAGGTGAAGACGAGCTCCCCCAGCTCGCCGTCGGGCAGCACCTTGCCGGTCGCCGGATCGATGATCTCGGGATAGAAATGATCCTCCCACACGGTCAGGCCGTCCCTGGTGTCGAGGCATTCGATCGCGACCCCCGGCCCGATCACCTCCGACAGTCCGAACAGGTCGAGCGCATCGACGCCGAGGCGCTTCTCGATCTCCTGGCGGAGCGCCACGGTCCACGGCTCCGCCCCGCAGATGCACAGCCGCAGCGCACTCGAGCGCGCGTCGAATCCCTGGCGCTCCATCTCGTCGGCGAGCGTCAGCACGTAGGAGGGCGTGCCGATCAGCACGGTGGCGCCGAAGTCGCGGATGAGCTGCACCTGGCGCTCGGTCTGGCCTCCCGAGATCGGGATCACGGTGGCGCCGAGCCGCTCGGCCCCGTAATGCACGCCCAGCCCGCCGGTGAACAGCCCGTAGCCGTGGGTGTTGTGGATGATATCGCCGGGCCCCGCGCCCGCCGCGCGCAGCCCGCGCGCCATGATGCCCGCCCAGGTATCGATGTCGCGCTGCGTGTAGCCGACCACGGTCGGCCGGCCGGTGGTGCCGCTCGAAGCATGCACGCGCACCACTTCGCGCATCGGCACCGCGAACATGCCCCAGGGATAGTTGCGGCGCAGATCTTCCTTCGCGGTGAAGGGAAAACGCGCGAGGTCGGAGAGGCTGCGCAGGTCCTCCGGCCTCACCCCGGCTTCGTCGAAGCTCTCGCGGTAATGCGCGACGTTCCGATAGGCGTGCTCCAGCGTCCACCTCAGCCGTTCGAGCTGCACGGCGGCGAGCTCGTCCCGGCCGGCGGTCTCGATCGGCTCGGAGGCAGTGCCGGGGCGCGGATCGGTGTTCATGCGAGGCTCCATTCCGCGGCCGGGCGCAGGCGCGCGTGCGGCCGGAATGCCGTGAAAAAATCCCGTCCGGCATGCACCGGACGGGACCGCGGAGAAGCTGCCTTACTTCGCCAGCGTGAATGCGCCGTTTCTCACCTCGAGCATGCGGAACGCATCCAGCCCGAGGCCCATGTGGTCGGTCGCCGACATGTTGACCATCCCGCCCGTGCCCATGTAGCCGCGGGTCTGCTCGATGGCGTCGCGCACCTTGGCCTTGTCGGTGCCGCCGGCGCGCTTGATCGCATCGACCGCGATCATGAGACCGTCATAGGCATGGCCGCCGAAGGTGGACACGTCCTGATTCCACTTGTCCTTGAACGCCTTCGTGTAGTCGGTGGTGACCTTCTTCTGCGGGTCGTTCGCGGGAAGCTGCTCGGCGACCACCAGGCCGGCGGCGGGCAGCCGCACGCCCTCGGCGGCCGGCCCCGACAGCGCGATGTACTGCTTGGAGGCCACGCCGTGGAGCTGATACAGCGGCATCGAACTCATGCCGAGCTGCCCGTAGTTCTTGGTGACGATGGACGGGCCCTGACCGAAGCCGGACACCAGCAGCGCCTGCGCACCCGAACCCTTGATCTTGGTGAGCTGCGGAGTCATTTCCGTGTCCTTGGGTCCGTAGCTCTCCTGGGCGACCAGGGTGAGGCCGTACTTCGCTGCGTGGGCGCGGGCCTCCTTGCCTCCGCCCTGGCCGAACGCGCTGGTTTCCACCAGCAGCGCCACCTTGGTGAAGCCGCGCTTCTTCATGTCCTCGAACACCTTCTCCACCGCCATGCGGTCGGTGTGCGGGGTCTTGAACACCCACTTCTTCACCGGTTCGATGATCACCGCCGCGCCGGCCAGCGAGATGAACGGCACGCCCGCCTTCTCGACTTCCGGCGCCATGGCCATGGTCGATCCGGTGGTGGTGCCGCCGACGATGATATCGACCTTGTCGTCGGCGAGCAGCCGCTTGACGAAACCGTTTGCCTTGTTGGCGTCCGTGCCGTCGTCATAGGACACGAGCTCGATCTTCCGCCCCAGAACCCCGCCTTCGGCGTTGATCTTGTCCACGTACATCCGCATGGTCTTGACCTCGGGGTCGCCGAGGAAGGCGCCCGGACCGGTCGCCGAGAGCACCGAGCCGATCCTGATCGGATCGGCCGCCTGCACCCCCGCCGCGAACAATGCCGCACAGCCCATCGCCACCAGTGTCTTGCCTGCGATCTTCATCTCATCTCCTCCTTTGACAGGTTGAACGATCGAACCCTTTACGACCCCCGCGGCAATGACCACGCCGCGTTCAGGGATTCGGGCATGATGCCATGCAAACGTTGCCCGATCAAACGTTTCGTCCGCGCTTTCAAAGCGAGAACTCCCGCTCGAGCTCGGCCAGGCTCGTGGCCCGCGCCGGTCGCTCGTGCGCGTACGCGGGACGGCTGCCGCGGTAGAGCACCTTGCCGACGTTGAAGCCGTCGTCGGTCATCAGCCTGCGCGCCGCACGCGCGGCGTCCTCGGTGAAGTCCACCGGCGCGGTGCGAACCACCCTCTTCCACTCCATCTGCTCGGGGCGGAAGGTGATGCAGGGCGAGAGCACCTGGATGAGCGAGAAGCCTGGATGGCGGATGCCTTCGAGGAGGATCGCGGCCATGTTGTTGGGATCGCCCGAGAAGCAGCGGGCGACGAAGTTGGCCCCGGCGGCGAGCCCGATCGCCAGCGGCTGGAAGGGATTCACGCCGGTGCCCTCGGGCGTGAGTTTCGAGCCTTCCCAGTCGGGCGGGGTGGTCGGCGAGGCCTGGCCCTTGGTCATCCCGTAGACCTGGTTGTCCATCACGACGTAGGTCAGATCGACATTACGCCGGCAGGCATGCAGGAAGTGGTTGCCGCCGATCGAGAAACCGTCGCCGTCCCCGCCGGTGACGATGACGGTGAGATCGGGCCGCGCGAGCTTGAGCCCGGTGGCGAGCGGCAGGGCGCGCCCGTGCACGCCGTGGAAACCGTAGACGCTGGTGTAGGCGGGAATGCGCGAGGAGCAGCCGATCCCCGACACGACCGCGATTTCCTCGGGCGGCCTGCCGAGTTCCGCCAGCGCCTTGGCGAGTGCGTTGAGCACCGCGTAGTCCCCGCAGCCGGGGCACCAGATCGGCTTGACCGCGGACTTGAAGTCCTTCGCCGTGTAACGCTTCTGCGCGGCGACGCTCATGGCATCGCCCATCCCCGCACCGCATCGCACACCTCGGCCGGGCGGATCGGCAGCGGGCCCGGCCGGTGGAGGCTGCGCACCTCGCCGGGCAGGTCGAAACTCCCGCGCAGGTAGCGGTGGAACTGGCCGCTGTGGCTCTGCTCGACCACCAGCACGCGCGTCACACCCGCGAGTGCGCGGGCGAGCTTCTCCGGCTGCGCCGGCGAGAGCAGCCGCATCGCCACCAGCCGCGCAGGCTTGCCGGCTTCGCGCAGCCGCTCGAGCGCCTCCCGGCACGGCGGAACGCTCGATCCCCAGGCGAGCAGCGCGAGTTCCCCCTCGCCCTCGATGACGGCCCAGTGCTCGCCGTAGTCGTGGCACTCCAGCTTGCGCGCCCGCTTGTCGAGCTGCGCGGCATGGTCGGCTGCGCGCGAGGAGGGAACACCGGCTTCGTCGTGCTCGAGGCCGTCGGCCGTGTATTGCCCGCCGGCGCCACCGGGCCGGGCCATCGGCGAGACGCCCGAGGCGGTGATCGCATAGCGCCGGTAGGCGGCCGCCTCCGCGCCGCCCTCGTACACCATCCGCCGCGCCGCGAACACGAAGTCTCCGGGACGCTCGATCACCGCGCGCGCCTGCCCGAGCCGCTGGTCGCCGAGCACGATGGCGGGAGCCTGCAGGGCTTCGGCCAGAGCCACCGCCCACTGGGTGGCGAACAGGCAGTCGCCGATCGACACCGGCGCCACGACCAGATGGGGCGCATCGCCGTGCAGGCCGTGGATCGCGATGTCGAGGTCGCTCTGCTCCGACTTGGTCGGAATTCCGGTGGACGGTCCGCCGCGCATGACGTCGACGATCACGACGGGAACCTCCGCCGCGACCGCCAGTCCGATCGACTCCGTCATCAGCGAAAGACCGGGGCCGGAAGTCGCAGTGAGCGCGGGGACCCCGCCCCAGGAAGCGCCGATGATCTGGTTGATCGAAGCGAGCTCGTCTTCGGCCTGCACCAGTGTCCCGCCGAGACCGGGCAGCGCCGCGGCCAGCGATTCCAGCACGTCGGTCGCGGGCGTGATCGGATAGGCGGCCACGAAACGCACGCCGCCGCGCAGCGCGCCCATGGCGATGGCTTCGGAGCCGGTGATGTTCCAGCGCATGCCGCTGGCGGCCGGAGACGGCGCGGGCAGCGGCATCCTGGGCAGATCCGCGGCCGCCTGGATGCCCGCGCGCAGCGCGGCCGTGCTCGCCCCGGCCACCTCGGCGCCCTTGCGCGCGAGCGATCTGCCGAGCACCGCGACGATCGCCGCTTCCGGCAGCCCGATCATCGCCGCAAGCAGGCCGAGCGCCACCATGTTCGGGCGGCCGCCCACGGCCCTGGCGATGTCCTTCATCGGAACCGCGAGCATGCGCGCTCCCGCACCGGCGATCGAATCCGGGGGCTCGCCCTGCATCGGATCGCCGATCACGATCGAGCCGGGTGCAAGCGGCATCTCGCCTGCGAAGCGTTCGATGTTGTTCCAGTCGAGCGCGACCAGGATGTCGAAGGCATCGCCATGGGAGGACACCGGTCGCGCCGCGAGGCGCAGCAGCGCCGCGGCCTCGCCGCCGCGGATCTGCGGTCCGGCACTGCGGCTCATGAGCGCATGCCAGCCGGCGCGGGCCGCCGCTTCCTGCAGAGCCGCCCCGGCGGTGACCACGCCCGCTCCGCCGCTGCCGGCGAGCGCAATCGAGACCGATCGCAGCGCCATCCTCCCATTCCCTTCCGGCCGGGCCGGAACCGTCACGGAAGCAGGCTAGCAGCGTTTTAGTTTGATGTCAAACTGTTGTGGCTCCTATAGTCATCCGGACGCCCGGCGCGGCCGCAAGGCAGGCGCGGCTATCGGGAAAGGACATGGACCAGCGCCAGGCTCAGCGTTGGAAACGAGACCACCAGCACGACCCGCAGCGCATCCGAGACCAGGAAGGGCACCACGCCGCGGAAGGTCACCGCCATCGGCACGCCGCGCGCGAGGCTGTTGATGATGTAGACGTTCATGCCCACCGGCGGCGTGATGAGTCCGATCTCCACCACCATCAGCGCGATGATGCCGAACCAGATCGCCTTGTCGGTCGCGCCCAGTCCCCAGTAGTCCAGACCCATGACGATGGGGAAGAAGATCGGGACGGTGAGCAGGATCATCGACAGGCTGTCCATGACGCAGCCGAGCGCGATGTAGAGCGCGATCATCGATGCCAGCACCATCATCGGCGGAAGTCCCGAGGCGCCGATCCAGTGCGCGAGTTCCGCCGGCATCTGGGTCAGCGCCAGGAACACGTTGAGCACGTCGGCGCCGAGCAGGATCAGGAAGATCATGCCGGTGGCCTCGGCGGCCCCGTAGATGCACTGCGCCAGGCCCGTCAGGCGCATGCCGCGGGCAGCAGCCAGCAGCCCCATCGCGAGCGTGCCCACCGCCGCGGCTTCGGTCGGCGTGAAGATGCCGCCGTAGATGCCGCCGATCACGACCACGAAGATCAGCACCACCGGCCACACATCGAGCAGTGCGCGCAGCCGCTCGGCCGTTGGCGCCCGCGGCGCGGCCGGCCCGGCGCCGGGGAACAGCCTCACGTAGATCGCGATCGCCGCGATGTAGCCCGCCGCGGCAATGCTGCCCGGAACGAAGGCCGCGATGAACAGGCGCGCGATGTTCTGTTCGGTGAGGATGGCGTAGATCACCAGCACGATCGAGGGCGGGATCAGCACGCCCAGCGTGCCGCCCGCGGCGAGCGTGCCGGTGGCAAGCGCGGGCGAGTAGTTCAGGCGGCGAAGCTCGGGCAGCGCCACCTGTCCCATCGTCGCCGCGGTCGCGAGCGACGAGCCGCAGATCGCGCCGAAGCCCGCGCACGCGCCCACTGCGGCCATCGCCACGCCACCGCGGTGATGTCCGATGAACGCGCCGGCCGCGCGGAACAGGGATCGCGAAAGGCCGCTTCCCGAGGCGAAATGGCCCATCAGCAGAAACAGCGGCACCACCGTCAGGTCGTAGACCGAATAGCGGCCATAGGCGGCGGTCTTCAGATAATTGGCGAGCGGTTCCCAGCCGGCCAGCGTGACATAGCCCGCGGCGCCGGTCGCGAACATCGCCACCGCGATCGGCACGCGCAGCGCGAGCAACGCGAACAGCGCCGACAGGAAGGCGACACCGGTCGCGGTGCCGCTCACTTCGCGGCGCCCCCGAACTCGCTCCAGGCGGTGTGCGCGGCGGTGAGCGCGAGCAGCGCGAAGGACGGCAGCATCAGCGCGTAGGCAATCCAGACCGGCACCCCGAGCAGCATGGTGCTCTCGGCGGCCTGGCGGATGCCGATTCCGCCCAGCGCGATGCGCCAGGTGAGGAGCGCCGCAACGGCCGCGAGCAGCGCGGCGCCCGCGCCGTCGAGCAGCGCGCGGGCGCGGGGCCGCAGCCCGGTGGTGAAGAAATCCACCAGCACATGGCCGCGGCGCATCTGGCACCAGGGCAGGAACGCGCTCACCGAAACCGCGCAGCCGAGCTGGACGAGTTCGAAATCGCCGAGCACCGGACGCCCGATCAGCCAGCGGCTCAGGATGCTCGCCACCGACATCGCCGAGATCGCCACCAGCACGGCGCCGCCGGCCAGCGCGAACCAGCGCGCGAGCTCGTACACGACGCGCCCGAACACATCGCGCGGCGCGCCGAGCTGCCGCCAGAGGGGCTCGGTCATCCTCCGCTCATCGCGCCGCGCAGCGCTCCAGCCGGCGCCGCGGACGGCGCCCGCGAATGCGCCTGCGATTCGCGCTGCCGGCGTCCGGCACTACTTCGTGTCGTACTTGTCGATGAGTTCCCGGGCACTGCGCAGGAGCGCCTTGCCGTCATGGCCCCTGGCCGAGACCTCCTTGATCCAGGAGTCATAGACCGCCTGGCCGGCGCGCTCCCAGTTCTTGAGTTCGGCCGCCGGAATCGTGTTGAACTGGTTGCCCCGCTTCACCGCGAGGTTGCGCGCCGCCGGGGCGGAGTCATCCCAGATCTTCCCGACCCAGGCGGAGGCCTCCGCGCCGCCGTTGGCATCGATCACCTTCTTCAGCTCGGGCGGCAGGCTGTCGTACTTCGGCCGGTTCATCGCGAAGATGAAGGCGGTCGTGTAGAGCGCACGCGAAGCCGGATCGGTCTCGCTGTGGTACTTCACCAGCTCCTGCACCTTGACCGCGGGCACCACTTCCCACGGCAGCATCGCGCCGTCGATCACGCCCTTGGAGAGCGCCTCGGAGACCTGCGGCACCGGCATGCCGACGGGGGTCGCGCCGAGCGCGGCCAGCAGCTTGTTGGTCTGGCGCGTGGGCGCGCGCAACTTCAGCCCCTTGAAATCGGCCAGCGTCCTGATCGGCCCCTTGCGCAGATGCAGATGGCCCTCGTCATGTACGTGGAACAGGATCGGGTGCACGTCCTTGAATTCGCTCTGGTCGAGCTTGTTCGCCCTGACGTATTCCCACAGCGCGCGGCTGGCACCCTGAGCGGTCCTGGTCATGAACGGCAGTTCGAAGGCTTCGACCGCCGGGAAGCGCCCGGCCGTATAGCCGGGCAGCGTCCAGACGATGTCGGCGACGCCGTCGCGCACCTGGTCGATGAGCTGGGGCGGCGTGCCGCCGAGCTGCATCGCGGGATAGATCTGGCACTTGAGCCGGCCCGCAGATTCCTTGTTGATCTTCTCGCACCACGGGGTAATAAATTTCGCATGCGCGGTGGAGGGCGGCGGAAGGAAGTGGTGCACCTTGAGGACGATCTCCTCGGCCGCGACCGCTCCCGCCGCAGCCATCAGCCCCACACCCGCCAGCGCCAGCCTGATCGTGCTTCGCATCGGTATTCCACCTTCGAGATCGTGGTGGTTCGAACGAGCGCGCCAACCGTGCTCGTTGCACCAGCCCACGCGGCCGTCATGGTAAGCCACGCGGCTGTATGACCGCAATCGCAATGCGCGTCCGCGCCCATGGACTTGATCCGAATCATTGAAGGCGTCCGCACATTCGCGTATCCAGGACTAGAATGTTGCCGATTCCAATCAGTTCGCCTCCGATCATGCCACGAAAGAAATCCGGCGCTCCCGCCGCCCGCAAGATCGAGCTCGGCCTCCTGCCGAGCCTGCTCGGCTACCAACTGCGCCTCGCGCAGATCGCCATCTTCCGAGATTTCGCCGCGAGCATCGGCGCCCATGGCGTCAGCCCCGGCCTGTTCGGCGTCCTGGTGATCATCGAAGCGAACCCGGGCATGAAGCAGACCGAGCTCGCGCGCGCCACTCACCTCGACCGTTCCACCGTGGTCTCGGTCATCGACAACCTGGAGCGGCGCGGGCTCGTCGTCCGCAGCGCGGAGACCGCGGACCGCCGCTCCAACGCCCTGCATGTCACCGCCGAGGGCGCCGCCCTGCTCAAGCAGCTCAAGCGGCAGGTCACCCAGCACGAGAAGCGCCTCGCCCATCAGCTCGACGCCGGCGAGCGCAACACGCTGATCGGGCTGCTCGCGAAGATCCTCCCCGAAAAGCGCTGACCGCACCCCGGCCGGGGCCGGCAGTAAGCTGGAACCTCAATTGTTTGACTACACACCATTTGTGCGCTACAGTGCGCGCATCGGTACGGCGGCGGGAGGGCGGAGATGGACATCCGGAGCAGGGTCGGGCGGCTCGCCGCGCGGATGTTCGATTCGCCCCGCTATCCGGGGCAGGGGGCGACGCTGTTCGTCGACCTCGAGCGGCGCGAGACCCTCCGCAAGTATCTTCCGCGGGAAGTGCTGCTCGAGTTCCTGGGCGGGCGCGGCGCCAACATGTTCCTGCTCTACAACCTGCTGCAGGAAGACCGCGCGGCGCTCGATCCCGAAATCCCCCTGATCTTTGGCACCGGCGTGCTCACCGGCGACATGCCCTCGGCGACCCGCGGCAACTTCACCAGCCGCTCGCCCGACTCCTACGCCATTCTCGACTCGAACGCCGGCGACTACTTCCCCTCGTTCGTCAAGCGTCACGGCTACGACCACCTGGTGCTGTACGGGCGCTCGCCCGAATGGACGCTGCTCACCATCGCCCATGACAAGGTCGCATTCGTCGACGCCCGGCCCTACGTCGGGCTGGACAACCTCGACATGGCGCAGGCGATCGAGCGCGACTTCCGCTGCACCGAGCGCAAGGACATGGCGATGGCGCGCATCACCAGCGCCGGCGAGCACCTGGTGCTGTGCAGCGGCATCATGGGCGGGATCAAGTCGATCTGGGCGCGCGGAGGCGCAGGCGCCAAGATGGGTTCGCTGTGGCTCAAGGCGATCGTGGTGCTCGGCAAGCCGACCGAGCCCGCCGCGCACAAGAGCCTCAAGGACTACAACAAGGTCATCGGCAAGAAGATCACCTCCACCTCGGTGATCCGCAACGCGCTCAAGATGGTGGGCACGCCCTTCCTGTACAAGCCCTCGCGCGTGCTGGGTGCGATGGGCGCGCTCAACAACCAGCGCACCACCTGGCACGCAAGTCTGGATGCCGACAATTTCGATCCCTACCGGCCGGGGATGGACGGCTGTTTCAAGTGTCCCGTTCACTGCCGCAACCTCAACGACATGACCCCCGGGGGCAAGGGAGGCTGGGGCTCCCACGCGCTCAAGGGGCTCAAGGGCAACGCCAGCTACGACAAGGCGCAGGCCGAAATCGAGCACGGGCACCAGAAGACCTACCGCGGTGTCCGCGGCGACGGTGTCTTCGACCGCTACGACAAGGGCGACGGTCCCGAGTACGTCACGCTGGGCAAGTTCGGGCCGCTGATCGGCATGAAGGCGCCGGAACAGGTGCTGCGGCTGAACAACATCCTGAACGACCTCGGGCTCGATTCCGCCTCCACCGGAAGCGCGATCGCCTGGGCGATGGAGCTGTACCAGCGCGGCATCCTCACCCGCAGCCAGACGGGCGGGCTGGACCTCGCCTGGGGCAACTACGAGGTCGTGGAAAAGCTGCTGTTCATGACCGCGCGGCGCGAGGGCTTCGGCGACACCATCGCGGATTCCAATCGCGCGGTCGAGCGCGGCAAGTACCCGCGCGAGGCGCTCGACTACCAGATGGCGGTGAAGGGCCTGTTCCAGTCCGACCCGCACGATTCCCGCATCCTCAAGGCGTTCGCGCTCGGGCTCGCGGTCGCCACGCGCGGCATGGATCACCTGCGCAACCGTGCGACGCTGGAGATCAATGCGCGGATCAACGACGACGCGCCGTTCAAGACCGCGCTGTACGGAGGCCGGGTCGCGCCCGAGCCCAACGGCTACGACGGCAAGGAAATCGCGGTGCGCAAATGCGAGAACAACTACGCGGTCGGGGATTCCGTCGGCATGTGCCGCTTCAACACCAAGCTGTTCAATTCGCCGACCCTGCCCGATCCGAACGATTTCGCCGAACAGATCCACACGATGACCGGCATCGCGTTCGACGCCGCGGCTCTGGACGAAGTCGGGCGCAACATCACCGGGCTGGAACGCATGCTCAATTTCCGGCTGGGGTTGCGGGCGAGGGACGACACCCTGCCGCGGCGCTGGTTCGAGGAGGCGGTCGAAGCGGGGCCGTTCAAGGGCGAGCGGATCGATCGCGGCGAATTCGAGAAACTCAAGGCGCGCTTCTATGCACTCACCGGACTGAATGCCGAGGGCATCCCGGCACCCGACTGGCACGAGAAGCTCTCGCGGTCCCTGACCGGATTCGCGCTGCGGGTGGAGCTGCCCGAGCCGCTTCCGGGGGCGCCCGACCAGGCCATCGTCATCGACGAGCCGGTTGGCAGCGTCGCCGAACTGCGCCAGGCGCTGCGCCGCAGGCTGCCCGAGGCGGCCGCGCAGCTCGACGACCCCTCCTGGAACATCGCGGTCAACGGCGAAATGCTGCTCGCCGGCGAGCGCACCGCGGCTGTGCGCAGCGGAGACCGGGTCGCGATCGTGCCGATGATCGCGGGGGGCTGAGTTCCAGGTTCCAGGTTGCCGGAGCCGAACCTGAAACTCGGAACCTGAAACCTGAATTTAGCGCGGCCGCGTGTCGACGACGCGCTTGGCCTTGCCGACCAGGGTGCGCTCGATGCCGCCCTCGTCGAGGACGCTCACCTGCGTGCTCACTCCGACGTAGGACTTGATCGCGTGCTGGAGCGCGGCCCCGATCTCGTCCTTCTGCGCGCGCGTGAGCCGCGCCGACTCCTCGCGGCGCAGCTCCACATGCACGTCGAGCTTGTCGAGCGGGCCGTCCTTGCCCACATGAAGCTGGTAGATGGAGTTGAGCTGCGGCACCTTGAAGATCAGCTCCTCGATCTGCGAGGGGAACACGTTGACCCCGCGGATGATGAGCATGTCGTCGGAGCGGCCGGTGAACTTCTCCACCCTGCGCATGGTGCGCGCGGTTCCCGCGAGCAGCCGGGTGAGGTCGCGCGTGCGGTAGCGGATCACCGGCATCGCCTCCTTGGTGAGCGAGGTGAAGACCAGTTCCCCCAGCTCGCCGTCGGGCAGCACCCTGCCGGTCGCCGGATCGATGATCTCGGGATAGAAATGATCCTCCCACACGGTCAGGCCGTCCTTGGTCTCGACGCATTCCTGCGCGACTCCGGGACCGATCACCTCGGAGAGCCCGTAAATGTCGAGCGCGTCGATGGCGAGGCGCTGCTCGATCTGGGCGCGCAGCTCGTTGGTCCACGGCTCGGCACCGTGGATGCCGATCTTCAGCGACGAGGTGCGCGGATCAATGCCCTGGCGCTCCATCTCCTCCGCGATCACCAGCATGTAGGAGGGCGTGACCATGATCACGGTGGGCTTGAAGTCCTGGATGAGCTGGACCTGCTTCTCGGTCTGGCCGCCGCCCATCGGGATCACCGTCGCGCCGAGCCGCTCGGCGCCATAGTGCGCGCCCAGCCCGCCGGTGAACAGGCCGTAGCCGTACGAGACCAGGACGATGTCGTCGGCGCGCCCCCCGGCGGCATGGATGGAGCGCGCCATCACCCCGGCCCACATGTCGATGTCGTTGCGGGTGTAGCCCACCACGGTCGGCTTTCCGGTCGTTCCGCTCGAAGCATGCACGCGCACCACGTCGCGCATCGGCACCGCGAACATGCCGTACGGATAGTTGTCGCGCAGATCCTGCTTCACCGTGAACGGGAATTTCGCCAGATCGCCGAGTGTCTTCAGGTCGTCCGGATGCACCCCCGCGGAATCGAACTTCTTGCGGTAGTGCGCGACATTCTCGTAGACATGCTTCAGCGACCACTTCAGGCGCTGCAACTGCAGTGTCTCGAGCTCGTCCCGGCTCGCGGTTTCGATCGCATCCCGTCCGACTTTCCCTGCCATTTCGTCCTCCTCGTGTGATTTCGCGGCCGCTGCCGCGTCCGCCTTCCTACATCCCCAGGTAGGCCTGCTTCACCTGTTCGTTCTGCAGCAACTCCTGGCCCGGCCCCGAGAGCACCGTGCGCCCGGTCTCCAGCACGTAGCCGACGTCGGCCACCGAGAGCGCCGCATAGGCATTCTGCTCGACCAGGAAGATCGTCATCCCGCGCCGCCGCAGCTCCACGATGGCGTTGAAGATCTCCTCCACCAGCAGCGGCGCGAGCCCCATCGAGGGCTCGTCGAGCAGCAGCAGCTTCGGCCGGCCCATCAGCGCACGGGCGATCGCCAGCATCTGCTGCTGCCCGCCCGAAAGCGTGCCGGCCGCCTGGCGGTGCTTCTGGCGGAGGATGGGGAACATCGAATACATGTGCTCCATGTCCTCCTCGACCCCATCGCGCGCTCGCGCGTAGGCGCCCAGCCGCAGATTGTCCTCCACCGAGAGCGGACCGAACATCTGGCGTCCCTCCGGAACCTGGCAGATGCCGGCGCGAACGCGCCTGTCCGCACGCATCCGCGTGATGTCCTCGCCCTGGAACCGAATCGAGCCGGCGCTCGCGCGCTGCACTCCCGAGACGGTGCGCAGCAGCGTCGTCTTGCCGGCGCCGTTCGCGCCCACCAGCGCGACCAGTTGCCCCGGCAGGATGCGCAGCGACACCTCTTCGAGTGCCTGGATGCGGCCGTAGTGGCTGCCGAGCCGATCCACCTCCAGAGCCGCGACGGCCGCGGCGGCGCCGAATTCCGGCCCACCCTCCACTCGCTTCAGCCCCAGGCCGATCGGGTCGGGGGCCAGGTTGACGATGCGCGTCCACAGCGCGCGGAACTCCGCCTGCGCCGCCACGCCGTAGAGCGGATGCGCAGGATCGAAGCAGCCGCGGTCGATGTCCTCCCAGTCGGCGGGCTTGAGGATGTGGCGCGCGGCGGGCATCAGCCGGCCCTCTTCCTTCTTGATGTGCTCCTGCGCATGGCGGACGAATTCCTCCAGGCGGGCCACGAACTCGTCGCGCCCGGCGGGGAAATCGCGCGAGAAGCGCAGCAGCGCGGCGCGCAGGCCCGCGAGCAGCTCGGGGCCGCGGCGATGCTCCGCCTCCAGTTCGTCGAGCACCGGCAGGCTCACCGCCGCGCGTTCGCGCAGCACCCGGTACAGGCAGTCCTCCTCCTTGGGCTGGTGGATGCGCGCGATGTAGCTGTCGAGATAGTCGAGCATCAGCCCCAGCAGGTCCGTGTCGGGCCGCTCGCCAGCGCGCTCGGCGCGCGCGCGCAGCACGTCGAGGGCCTCGAGCAGGCGCCACATGCTGCGGTGCTCGGCGGACAGGATGCGCAGCGCTTCCACCGCCTCAGGCCCCGCCCAGGTAGGCGACGATGACGTCGGGATTGCTGCGCACCTCCGCTGCGCTGCCCTCGGCCAGCTTCTTGCCGTAGTCGAGCACCAGGATGCGCTCCGAGATGCCCATCACCAGTTTCATGTCGTGCTCCACCAGCACCACCGTGACGCCCGAGGCGGCGATCTTCTGGATCAGCGTGTCGATCTCGCGGGTCTCGGTGTTGTTCAGTCCCGCGGCCGGTTCGTCGAGCAGCAGCAGCTTCGGGCCCGCGGCGAGCGCGCGCGCGATCTCCATGCGCTTGAGCGCGCCGTAGGGCAGCGAGCTGGCATGGGCATGCACGTAGCGCCCGACGCCCACGAAGTGCATCAGCCGGGCCGCCTCCTCGCGGCAGGCATCGTCCGCCTTCGCCAGCCACGGCGCGTGCAGCATCGCGGGCAGCAGCCGCTGGCTGAGCTTCAGGTGGGCGCCCACCATGACGTTCTCGAGCGCGCCGAGGTTCATGCAGACCTGGAGATTCTGGAAGGTGCGGCTCAAGCCGCGGCGGGCGAGCGCGTGGGGCGGCTTGCCGGTGATGTCCTCGCCGTCGAAAAAGATCCGGCCGCGGGTCGGCTTGTAGATGCCGCTCACCATGTTGAACAGGGTGGTCTTGCCGGCGCCGTTCGGGCCGATCACGGAGTACACGGTGCCGGGCGCGACCTCGAACGAGAGTCCCTGCACGGCGTGTACGCCGCCGAACACCATGTCGAGATCGCGCACTTCGAGCAGCGCCATCTCAGCTCCTGCGCAGCCACCCGGCGAGATTCGGCACCAGTCCCTTCGGCATGAAGATCATGCTCAGCATCAGGATCAGCCCGAACACCACCAGCTCGTAGCCCTCGAAGGTCGAGAGCAGTTGCGGCAGCACGGTCAAGATCGCCGCACCCACCACCGCGCCGTAGGTGGAGGCCATCCCCCCCACCACCACCATGGTCACCAGCTCGATCGAGTGGAAGAACCCGGAGAGCTGGGGCGTGATGAAGCCGACATAGTGCGCGAGCAGGCTCCCAGTCAGGCTCGCGAACACCGCCGAGATTACGAACACCTTCACCTTGTAGCGCGCGGTGTCGATGCCAGCCACCTGGGCCGCGATCTCGGAACCGTGCAGGGCCTGGAGCGCGCGCCCGATCGGCGAGTCGACCAGGTTGCAGGCGATCCAGATGGTCGCGAGCAGACACGCCCCCGCGACCCAGTACCAGCGCCTCTCTCCGACGAGCTCGGCGCCGAAGGCGGGCACCGCCATGCCGTCCGGCCCGCCGGTCCACGCCGACTCGGTCACCAGGACGATGTAGACGATGATTCCCATGCCGAGCGTGGCCATGGCCAGGTAATGGCCCTTGAGCCTGAGGATGGGTCGG
>Ga0210044_10005371_pt1 | contig 17376 bp, 15 predicted proteins | sample CryGey13umfilter_2_FD_183959 | JGI IMG/M metagenome (GOLD analysis project Ga0210044, IMG submission 183959) | Groundwater microbial communities from aquifer in Utah, USA - Crystal Geyser 4/9/14 3 um filter (SPAdes) (version 2) | ecosystem: Environmental > Aquatic > Deep subsurface >... | reverse complement strand
AGGGGAACAGGGCCTCGAAACAAAGAGCGTAATCGCGGGTAGCTTCCTCGTTGGGAGTCGCTTTGTTTTTGCCGATGTTGCCGCCGATGATGAGGTTCTTGGGTTTGCCTTTTTTGAGGCGCTCCACGAGGGCGTCCACACCCTCGTTGTTAAAACCCATGCGGTTGATGAGGGCCTCGTCTTTGGGCAGCCGGAACAGGCGGGGCCGTGGGTTGCCGGGTTGCGCCACCGGCGTTACGGTGCCTATTTCGATGAAGCCGAATCCGAGGGCTGCCATCGCCCGGAAGTACTTGCCGTCCTTGTCGAACCCCGCCGCCAAACCGACGGGGTTGGGGAAGTCCAGACCAAAGACATTTCGCCGCAGGCGCTCATCTTTTACGTGAAATATTTTTTCAAAAAACCACCGCTTTCCGGGAATGGCAAGGATGAAACGGAGCAGTCCAGCCACAATGTTGTGCGCCGTTTCCGGCGGGAAAAGGAATAGGATGGGTTTAACAAAACGCTTGTAGAGATTCACAGTGTTGCGGTGTTGCGGTGTCAGGGGCTGATTGTTCATTGTTCATTGCAAAACGTATTCGTGCCAGCCGAATAGTTTTACAATGGCGGCGGCGACGATGACTACGAGCAGGCGGTGTGCCCAAATGTTGGCTTTGGGGCTATTGGAAGCGTAATGAGCCGTGAGCCAGCCGCCGGCGGTTTGGCCAATGGCCAACAGGGTGCCGGTTTTCCAGTCGATAAGGCCGTTGAGCTGAAAAATTACGATGACCACGATGGTGTACAACCCCACGACGAAAGACTTGATGACGTTGGCGTCGAGCAGGCTGTATTTGGCGCCAAGCACCATCACGGCGAGGAAGAAAATGCCCATGCCCATCTGTATGAATCCGCCGTAAAAGCCAAGCAGCAGAAAGGCAGGAATGGCTATCCATAAGTTGGGGCGGTGGTCAGTATCTGTCTCGCGCAGCCAGCGCTTTGGCTTCACGATAATCACGAACAGCATTACCACCATCAGGTAGCGGAACACGGTTTTAAACTGCTCGTTGCTCACCTGCGTGGCGACGAGTACGCCCACTACCGCGCCGAGGGTAATAAGCGAAATGCTGAGCTGGTTGCGGCGCAGGTCGAGCTTCCCGTTTTTGTGAAAGGCCCAGGTGGCTCCGGCAGTCTGCGCCACGATGCCGATGCGGTTGGTGCCATTGGCGAGGTTGCCAGGCAGACCCAGCACTTCCGTCAGAATAGTCAGCGTGATGGCAGAGCCGTTGCCGGCCAGTGTGTTGACCATGCCAGCAAATGCGGCCCCGATGATGGCAATGAGATATTCCACGGTTTCACGGTTTTCCGGTATTATGGTTTCATGGCATTATAGTTTCATGGCTGCCCGCTGGGAAGTTACCGGCAATGAAACAATGAGACCATGAATCAACGAACAATCTCCTGACACAACTCCACCAGCACGCCATTTGCGCTTTTGGGGTGCACGAAGCAAACGAGTTTGTTGCCGGCGCCGGGTTTGGGTTCGTTGCTGAGCAGTTGAAATCCGGCGGCGGCGAGGCGCTTCATTTCAGCGCGGATATCAGCCACCTCGAAGGCTATGTGGTGAATACCCTCTCCACGCTTTTCGATAAACTTTGCGACGGGGCTGTCATCCGACGTGGCTTCGAGCAGTTCTATTTTGGACTGGCCGGCTTTGAAAAAAGAAGTGAGCACGCCTTCCGAAGCAACGGCTTCTAACTTGTATGGGGCGGTGCCGAGCAGTTGTTGGTACAATTGGTTTCCGGCTTCGAGGTCTTTCACGGCGATGCCGATGTGTTCGAGTCGTGTCATTTTGCTTCGATTGAAACCCAAATTTGAGAAGATTTGGTCTTTAAAAAAAACGAAAAGGCGGCCGGGACAATGCTGTCCCGGCCGCCGGATAAAAAATTAATCAAGGGTATGGCTATTGAAAAATATTACAAGCGCATCAGTTGCCTTATTTGATGCGGCCTTTTTCATCTTCCAAACCCGTGGAGCGGTTGCGGGCATTTGTCACCTGCTGATTGCCAAAGTTGTAGGTGAAGTTTACGCGCAAGCGGCGGCTGTCCTGACTGCCACTTGCCACCATGTAGAGGCCACCGAACTGGCTATTTCCCGACCAGTTTTGCGTATGAAAAATGTCGCTGATTGCAATTTTCAGGGTGCCATTGCCCTGCAAGAATTTCTTTTGCAAGCCCACATCCACACTGCCCATGGCTTTCATTTCGAAAGTGCCACCCCACACGGAAGGCGAGAGGTACCAGCCGGAAATTTCCAGCGCCATGTCTAATGGCAGGGTAAAAGTGTGTTGCATGTAGGCGTTAAAAGTGTACACATTGATGTTCACTGTTTTGCCATCACCGAAATCGGCATCGTTGTGTGTGCGGTAAGCGCTCGCATTGGCGAAAGCATTCCACCACTTGGCCAACTGCAACGGGGCACTGATGGTGAGGGTGATGTTGTTCTGGTTTGCCAGGTTTTTCCAGGTAATAAAACTGGCGTCTGGGTCGGAGGTGTCTTGGTCCACCAGCCTCGTGATGAGGTCGGTGGTACGGCTATAGCTCAGCGAGGTGTTGTACATGTATTTGAAGGTGTGGTTCAACTGCACGCTGTGGGTGTATTGCGGATGTAGGAAGGGATTCCCCTTTTCATAGGTCAACTCGTCGAGCCGGCCCTCGAAGGGGTTCAAATCCTGATAGGACGGACGGTCCACCCGGCGGCTGTACGTGAGCTGGAAATTGTGGTTTTGATTGAGCGCATACGTGATGCCTCCGGAGGGGAAGTAGTCCACATAATTCTGTTCTACGGGTTCGTCCCCGACGGGCTTTAAGGCGGTCAGTTCACCTTTTGAATCGGTTTGCTCCACACGCAGGCCGGCCTGAAATTCGAATTTGCCAAGTTGCCGGGAATAATTGGCGTACAGGGCATTCACGTTTTCGTCGTAAACGAAACGGTTGGTGCGGCTGGTATCAATCTCCGGGGTGCTTTCGATGACGTTGTAAAAATTAAAGGTGTTGTCGGTTTTCACTTTTGAGAACTTGGCTCCCGTGCTCAACTGGCCCTGCAAAAACGGGCGCTCATGGTCCACCTTGAAAGTCAGGATGTCTATGCCGGTGGGAGAGTCATTGGCAAAAATAGTTTCGCTCAGCAATGAACTACCCTCGCTGCCATCGCCCGTCCAATAGGCATTGGGTTGATACTCCGACCCGTCGTTGCGGTACAGGCCGTAGTCGGCGTCGAAGTTCCAGACTTTCCCCTTGGCATCGTCAAAGCGGTAGTTCAGGTTGAAGTTGTAATTGGCACGAGACCCCTCGTTGAAGCTGCTTGCGATGAGGGTGCTGTCGGTGATAGAGGAGCCGGTTTGGGAAATCGGCGTGTGGCTGTTGGTGTGATACGAGTATTTGCTGTTGTAACCGTTTACCAGAAAGCCGAAGGTGTTGAATTTGTTTAGAAAAAAGTCGGAGCCCAGCTTGAAATTGTGCGCCTGATAATCGTTGCTGTTTCTGTTCGTCTGATTAAAAGTTTTACCGGCCTGCTGCCTGAACAGGTCGAACAATTCCACATTTTTCCCGTCGCTGTAATTGTAGCTTCCGAAGGTGTTGTTGGCTTTGCTGCGGTGGTTGCCACTCAGGGAGCCACTGTATGAGTTTTCGCGGCCGAGGGCGTAGCCCAAATTCGCTGTGCCATTTGAGCCGAGGTTCTTGTCTTTTTTCATGCGAATGTTGATGATGCCGGCATTGCCTTCGGCATCGTACTTCGCTGACGGGTTGGTGATGATTTCAATGTTGTCAATGTCTGACGACTGAATCGTTTTGAGATAGGCAGCGAGATCGGATGTACTCAAATGTGAAGGACGGCCGTCAATATAGACCTTCACCCCATTTTTCCCATTCATGATGATGTTGTCGTTGTTGTCAACGACGAGACCGGGAGCTTTTCGCAGCAATTCCATGGCATCGCTTCCCGTGGCGTTGATGCTGCCATCTACGTTGAACACGGTTTTGCCGGCATGCACTTCCACGAGCGGCCGTTTGGCGTTTACCGTTACTTCGGCCAAGTCAATGCTGGCAGCGTGCAAAGTGATGATGGGCAGCTCTTTCGTCTCACCGGTACTTACCGTAAAAGGCTCCGAATTGTAGTCGGGCAACCCCACATAGGTGACCGATAGCCGGTAGGTTCCCTCCGGAATGGTGGTCAGTTCAAAGGTGCCATCTTCCTTTGAGTACTCTGCCTTAACAAGCGCGCTATCGGCTGTGTTGAAAAGCAAGATGTTGGCGAATGATAAGGGTTGGCTGTTGGCATCCACAACCACGCCGGTGATAGTACCGGTGTCGGTGTTGGCAAATGCCTTGGTAAAAAGGAATAACAGAGATAGTACGGACAGGACTGTTCGCTTCTTCATAAGTCGGGTGTGATTTAGTTTAAAAATTGGTGATGGGCCGAAAATAAAAGGAGTGCCTGCCGGGCCGGTTTTTTTTTCGATAAAATGAGGACAATTCCAGTTGAATAAATAGTTGGGCTCCCGTTGACGATTTACGCCGGTGAATGGTGACAGTGATTGGGCAGTTCATTCATTGGAAATGAGGGCAAGCGTAGTGCCTGCTCCTGTTTGAAGTAAGAGCTTGTTTGCGTTTTGGGTTTCGAGGGAAAAAGCGTCAATTTTTTTGATGAGACAAGGCGGGAAAATGGGAGCATAGCAATTCCTAAGTGACCATTTTTTCAACGCAGTATCATCAAAAAAGGGGCGGTTTTTCACCGGAAGCTAAAACGCAAACAAGCTCTAAAGGTTTGTTGTGACGCTTACTTTGCCGGAGGGGTGAGCATTCCGGCTGCCTTGGCATCGTCTTTCAGGTTGGTAAAAAAACTCAGAAGGTAGTTGCGAATGTCTTCTCTGGATTCACTGCTCAATTCATCGAATTGGTCCACAAAACCGAGCAGGTCGTCCTGTTTGGAAAGAAAGTATTGTATGATGGGGCGAAGGTCATCAAGTGAGGTGCAGGCGCCGAGATAAACCCGGTCGCGCACATTTTTCTGGCCCAGACCGCTGCTTATCCGGGCGTAAGGAGCGGCCACCAAGCCGCTGAAATCAAAATCGTAGGGCACGAGCATGACTTTGCCGTCGTCTTTCATTTTTATGAGTTCCACATTCCGGCACATCACATAATCCCAGTCGGCGTTGCTTATCATGCACTGAAACATAGATACGAGCATCTCCTGCTTGCGATGGAGTGAGTCCACGGGAGTGCCCATCTCGTCTGAAATTTCGCCACCCATGCGGTAGGCCAACTCTTGGGGGTCTTCGATAAGAATGCCGAGTTGTTTGATGTTTTTGCTCCGCTGTGCGGTGTTTTCATAAATCACATTCACCAGTTGCACCCTTAAACTATGTGGAGTGAGCAAGTTGTACAGGCGATAAACGAGATACTCGCGAAGCAGCAGTTCGCGGCTTGCTTGTTTTTCGTCGAGGCATTGTGTGACAAGTTTGAGTTCATTGTATTCATTAAGCCCCTTGGCGGCGAGGTCGTCCTTTTTGAATTTCAACTTCAACGGAGGGAAGTCGCATTTCATCAGGCGAAATTTGCCCCTGCATTTGATTTTCACAGGTATAGACCAAGTCATTTTCCGGCTTTTTTTCAAAGTAAAAAGGCCGGGTAGGTATTCGTCCTGTTTGCATTTTTCAATGAGTGCATCTATATCGGTAGTGAGCCTGATTCCCGCCATGTCTTTTTCTGAAATCAAATCGAAAATTCCGTGGTCCGGCAGTGTGTCCACCATAAGCTGCACTCCGTTGGAAAGGGAATCCGGCTGTTGTGCAGGCACCATGAAAGAAAGGGATACGAGGGCTAATACCCAAAAAGTAATTTTTGCAGAGGAAAAGTTGAACATGACAAGTGTTTTAATTCGCATTCTTTGGGATTTGAAATGCTGGCTCTATTTCGGGGAGTGAAGCTACTAATAATTTTAGTAAAACCGAATCAAAGCGGCCAAGTCATGTTTTCCAAAACCGCAGAATCAACACTTCGGCGGCGAGGGCGAGCAGAGCCAATAAGACGCACCATTTCCACAATATGACCCCCCGGCTACGATCGCTGACGATTTCTGTCAAATCGGCGGCTGCGTTGGTTTCCACTATGCTCATGTTGGCCAGTGCACGTTCCTCCAATTGGGTATCGGACAGGTAGGCGAGGTCACTTTCGCGGCGGTCGTAGTTGAAAGCGAATTTCCCAAGTGTGGAGTCCTGGTTGAGAAACAAATCGTAAAACCCGGATTTGTGAATCTGGTTTTGTACACCAAGAAACACCTTTGAGGCGACGATACGCTGTTGTGGAATAAACTCCTCCCCTGCTCCGCGCAGCTTGTACACCGATTCGCCACCCCGCACCAAATTATCGGCCTCGATGGTTTCATCCCGCCCGATGGTATAGGCGATGGGGCGTGCCCGTGCCGAAGAAATAGCCATCTTGTAAAGCATAGGCACAAAAATTTCGCCGCTGCGGGCCAGGTTGCTGTAATCCTCTTCAAGGGGAGCGGAACACAGGTACAAAATGCCCCGCCCGCTCTTGTACTTGCCGAGGTAGGTGGTGCCATCGCGGTAGGTCAGTAGCCGCTCTTCGCCCCGGCTGGCAAAGGTGCTGAGTATAAAATTGCCTTTTGTGGCGGGAAGCTTCAGGTTAGCCGATTTGTTTTCATAAACATCCTTAAAAACAAACTCACTGGTATTAATATCACTCACGACACGCTCCTGCTGCTCAAAGCTTAGAAATTCGTTGGCTGGTATGCTTTCCAAAAATGCCTTGTACGCCCCAATGTTGGCAGATGCCGCGGGAAAAACGAGCAGGTTTCCGCCGTTCTCTATGTATTGTTTTAACTCAAACGACAGCCCCGATGACAGGGAAGTCAGGCCGTTGCAAATGATTAACTGGTAGCCAGGGAAACTCGAATAATCCAGGTTGCGACTCACCTGATTCGTCACTTTGAAATAGCTAATGCCCCTGAATGCGGCATCAAGATAAGATTCGGGCGACAGCTCATTAATGACTAACACGTTGATAGATTGGGCCACATTATAGCTAAATAGATAGGCGTCGTCAAACTGCACGGGATAATCTGTGATATCCAATAGCGCCTCGTGCCAGCCTGGTGTTTGGATTGAGATGTTGACGGTATCGGTAAGCGAGCTGTTCGCCGGGATGGACAACTCCCCCAAGGGTTTGGTTTCACCGTCGTACTTCACGCTAAGTCTGATGTTTTCTGCATTCTCATTGCTCCAGTTTTTCACCTTCACAATGAGCGGGTTTGGCTGTTGAAGCACCTGCACTGGTGCCTCAAACCACGCACTGTCAATGCTTACGTTGCGTTCCTGTACGGCCTGCAATGGCACTAAATTAACAGCCAACGTAGTATCTTTTACGTTTTCAATATCGGTGACATTAGCCTGAAAGTCCGAGATGATGTAAGACACCTTGTTTTGGCCGGTGCCGCCATCAAGGGCCTGTTTTTGCCGCACCAAAATCTGGCTCAAAGACCGGACAGCGGGGGTGACCTTTATTTCTTCGACCAATCCAATGGCTTCATCTTTGCCCACAAGCCGTTGGTGGCGCCCTTCGAAATCATTGGTCAGCACCTGAAACCTATCTTCCACTGCATAGGCCGAAATAATTTCTCTTGCGCGCTGTTTCGCCTTTTCCACCAACGGTACATCCTGGCTCAGCGCACTCATGCTGAATGAGTTGTCCACAAAAACGCTGACTGCATTCACCCCCTTTTTCACCTCCACATCCTGTGGGATGAAGGGCTGAGCAAAGGCAAATACCAAAAGGGCAACCGCCAGGCACCGCATGAGTAGCACCAACAAATTGCGCAATCTTTGGCGGGCACTTGTCTCTTCTTTTACCTCTTTCAGAAAGCGCACATTCGTAAAATACACCTTTTTGAACCGCCTGAAATAAAACAGGTGAATGATGATGGGAATAGTCAGTGCGGCCAGTGCAAAAAGAAAGTTTGGGTATAAAAACTCCATGCGAAATATTTGATTGAGGCTGTAATGTAAAACAGCCCAGTAACGGTGAAAAATAAGTTGATTATTTCAGACGGACTACTGTGATCTCATATACTACAGTTATCCGCTTGCATAGTTTCCCTTATTCCGTTGGGAATGAAAGCGGTTGACTACCAAATTTTAACGAACAAAGGCTAAATTAAATCGTGAACGTATTCTTTCACTGTAACTTAAGGTGGTTTTTGATATTATTGTAAAAAACCAGCGGTTCTCTTACGCTCTGAAGTTCCATTTGTTTTAGTGCTCCCTAATTTTTCGGGATGGCGTTCAATAAAAATCCCATTCCCACCAGAAAATGGCGGAATGGGACCAGAATTACACTAAAGGAACACACGTATAAGAATAGCTCTTTTACTGGGCTAAGGAATCGGATTTCACGACCTCGCTGACCTTACCACCTAAAGAAATTAAGTTGACCAGTGCAGCACTCAATGAAGTAATGAATAAGTGGGTCAAAAAATCTGAGAATCAACTCGCCATTTTGGGGGTTTCCCACAATTGCCGGTACCGGCTGTTTTTGAGGTTTTTTACTTCTCCAGCCAGTTCGCTATTGAGTGGTGGAGCGAAGTTCGCAAAGGATCCTCTGTCGTCGAATATCTCAATATTCAACTCTTTTGCGAATACCTTGGCAAGGTCGCCGAGGTTCTGAGCATATCGCTCCGATTTCCCCAGAGCCATAAACAAATCGATGACAGCCGTGCGCACCATTTCGTATTTGTCCACCAACATGAGCATTTGCCGTTGCGACTTGCCGTTGGCTTTTTTGCCGTTCATTTGCATGGCTTTTTTCAACTGTTCAGCCGAATAGCCCAACACTTCCGAGCGGAAATTCCACCAATTGGCGGCGCTTCCACTATTGCGCTCTTCGTAGATTTTATGATGCTGCTTTTCGCAGGCTGCCTGGCAGGATACCAACCCCATGACTTTAGCGAGTTCCAGCACGGAAATCACTTGTTCGGTGGTTAGCAACTCGGCATTTTCTAACTTATTATCTAAGTTGAGGAGCCAGTTGGCGAATTTCTGTTTGACCTTACTTCTCGAATTCAGCGTAATCATCTTGGCTAATTCCACTGACAAATAGTAATCGTCCAGCAAGTTGTCGTTCGATGGCCGTTTGGAGTAATCCTTCATATACTCAGGCTTGCGGATGCCGTCGCGGAATTCATACACATCGCAGAACCATTTCTTCACGTTCGAAGAATAGTGTTGATTAGAAATTCCCAAAACTGCATGGAGATTGCAAGCAGTGACGACTTTTGTTCCTTTTTTGCTAATGAAGATTTGAAGTTCCATATGATTGCTTTATTAATGAATTCGATGCAAAGATGCAATTTTTGTTTATCTTTCGCAATTGTTTAAAACAATAATTTTTAATTAAATCGGGAATCCCATTTGGAATTGACAGGATAATAGCATCTATTTGGTGACATATTATTGACAATTGCTTATTGGAAATTCCTTTCAATCGCCACGTTTTTTTTTAATAACAACCAAATGAGGTAAATTGCTCACTTTGGTATAATTTTCTTTCATATCCATGAAGCTACCTGTGCCAGGGCAGCCCCGTAACAGTCCCTTATCCATTAAATACAGTACTCTGAATCTTGCAGTTCGTTGAAAATATAATGGTTACTCATTAAGGATATTTTAATGTTTGGCATCAAATATGCCTGCCATTCGGGCGGAATTACATTTAACCGAGGTTCCTTTAACTCCATTTTGAGACCTTGGAGCACAATATGAGAAAAGCACCTAAATCCATGACATTTCCCCCCATCGCTGGCGTACAGCGCAGCTTAGAACAATTCCGGCACCTGATTCTTCATCTGCAAATGGAATGCGGTTCCATACAGGATATTTTCAACTTTTTTCAGGAGGTGAACAGTATGGCACAGTTTGATACGCTCATGAAAATGGACCCGCAACTTATGACACAGCTACTTGCAAGGGAATACGTACTGGAAGCCCGGCGAGAATCCACCGTTGACAAAGCCCGGAGGTATCTCGAAAAAGCCCTCCAACTCGATCCTAACTGTCCGGAGGCCTGTCTGGAACTCGCCACGCTTAGCGTCACCCCTGAATCTGCCATGATGTGGTATAAAAGAAGCATGGATGCCACTCTCGAACTTTTAGGTCCCAACTTGATGCACGAGATGTTGGAAAAATTTAAGAAGAATCCATGGCGGCAAATTGAAATTCACACCTTTATAAAAGCTAAAGCCAGCCTTGCTGAAAAACTTTTCCGGAATGGCTACTTTGAAACTGCAATTGGTCATTTTGAAGAACTTCTGGAACTGAACCCCAGCGACGATCTGAATATCCGGCAATTTCTTATGGTGTCGTATTTACAGGAAAACAGATGCGAAAATGCAGCGCAACTTATTCAAAGATTTCGTGGCGACTGGGCCGCATCCTGGTTCTTCTGCAAGGCTTTGTTGCAATACAAATTAGACGGCAGTACCCGTCGCAGCAGGAGATCATTGGGAAGGGCATTCAAGCGCAACCTATGGGTACCGGTTTACCTTCTCGGCTTGGAAATGATGCCCGTCAGCAAGGTGCCCCAAAAAAATAAAAATTGGAAAGTGGGCAGCAAAGAGGAAGCCGTGGACTGTGTGAAATGCATCGCTTCTGCCTTTTGCGACGATGCAAATGTTATGACGTGGATGTGGGAAGAGTTGAAAGCTTTGATGTAAATTACCCCCAATATCAAGTAGCTGCCTAACCGGTCATTCCAGTGCGCGCTTTATACAAAAATTCGGCGATTTTGAAATCGAGCTCCACGTCGATGTCTTGGGCCTCTTCTTTTGGTATTTCCAGCAAGTAGGGCCGGTCGCCGATACGGTTATGCCTCCGTGTTAAAATCTCTTTTGAAAAAATGTACATGCAGGAATTTTCCTCATAGATGGGAGGCAGATCCTGCGTCCGCAATAAAATATTCGGGTTGTGATTGACGGCCCTCGCCAACTCATCCCAAAGCCGCGTTTGTAACCGGGTCACCGTAAAGAGCGAATCGTAAACCGGGAATATCTCTAAGAATATTTCCACCGCTTTTTGCACAGAGGTTGCCGAGAGCAGCGGATTCGTGCTATGGGTCTGTAAAAAGAAGTCAGCATCCAACTGATTAATAGTATTAAGTAGCACATCGTTCATGGGTATCTCTCCCGCCCTCAGGTGCGCCGGCCGTTCCATCAGCGTTACATCGGGAAAATTAGCGGCAGCATCTTCTAAAATCACCGGGCTATCTGTATCAATTACCACCTGAGTGATGGCTTTGCAGGCCAACAGACTTTCGATGACGTAGTGATAAAGCGGTTTCCCGTCGAAATTCCGGTAGTTTTTCCCCGGCACCCTTTCGCTTGTATGCCGCATGGGGACTATGGCTGCGATTTTCATGTTGCTAAAACCTTCTTTTGTTTTACAAAAAACAATAGCTCCGGAGTATTGTACTCCCCGAAGCTATTAGGGTTCAGGTAGAATGGATAATCCTTTAATGCATTACTGCGATTGCAGCGGGACACCCCCCCCTGCACCGCCGGTGCCTACCATAAAAGTGGCAGCTATACAAAGAACCAACAATGCGATAGCCAATCCCCAGGTTACTTTTTCTATCAAATCGGCAGAGCGGGCAGCACCAAACATTTGATTGGCTGCAGAACCTCCAAAGGTCGCATCCACGCCACCACCTTTCGGGTTTTGAATAAGAACAGCAGCTATGAGGAAAAAGGCAATTGCTGCAATTAAAATCGTCATTAAAACCATGATAAGCCGGGTATTTTGATAACTGCGTGTCTATTGGTTGTAACCTCCATTTTCACTCAGAAACAATCGAAAGAGAACGCAGAGACGAATTAAACTATTTATTCTTTAGCTCTTTAATTTTGGCGGCAAAGAAACTGCTTTTTTCGGGATATTGCAAGCACAATCGCTCATACATGGAGATGGCTTTGTCATAAAGGCCCTGAGCTTCCAATAATGCGGCCAAAGTCTCGCTGGCAACTCCAAAATCTTCAGCAATACTTCGGGCTGCTACTGCTCTCGCCTCATCCATAATGGGAGGCAACTGTTCTTCTCCCACTTCCTCCACCTCTTCGTTTACTGACTTTTCCGGAATATGGATAGAGAGTGATTGGACCTCCGGCGGTCTGAACTGTTGTAACCAACTATTGAATGAGGATTTTGGGATTGGTTGAAGCGCTTCCTCGTCGTTGGTTATTTCCAACGGTACTGACTTTTTCTGAATCTGAATAGAAGAGGGAGACTGGAGGCTGTGCTCTACATTGTCTCCGGAAATTTCACCAGCAATTGCTGCCATGTCTTCAATGACGGCTACAATGGCCGCTACATCAGCAACGCTATCGCAAAAAGGGCTGGCAATATCGAGGGCCACATCCTGTGGTCCAGGCTCACCCTCCTCCGACAGGTTCTCGATTAATGTTGCCGGTTCAGAGGCCTCAGGTTCTTCGACTTCGTCCGGGCTATTTTCGCTGTCTTCAACCTCATTAAGTAAAACAGTATCCGAAAACATGTTACCATCCACAGGTATCACAAAGTCACTTGGGAGATTTTCCAAAAAATCGAGGTCTTGCTTTTCGTCTGAAACGGCTTCAAGCTGAAAATCATCCGTACTATGGTTCTCGATTTTGGATAAGTTCCCTTCTGCCGAAACCTGTTCCTTCGCCAGGGGTTCCTCTGCAACTACCGGATTAGGCATCACGATATCCTCAATGGCAGACAGGTCTTTCAATTCGAGGAAATCTTCGCCGAGGGCGTAATTTTCCTGTTCACCGCGCAACCGATTGTGGAGTTTTATCAGCTCGCTCAACTTCTTTCTGTCAATGCTGTAAACTGATGCAAGGGTAAGGTTGTGTTCGAAATCCTTGTGGTTATCGAGCAAATTCTTAAGCACCAGCAATGTACGGAGGTTAGGGGCATAGGGGTACTGCAATACCAAACTCTTCAACTCCTGATAGTTGACCTGGTAAAGCATAGAGGGGTTTTTGATATACTCGTGAAAATTTTCGGCATTCATTTCAAAGCATATTCGTCAAAAAACATGTTATCCCAAAAGACCCGGCAAAAATATTTAATTCAGAGTCGATTCTCAACTACTTAAACTCCTCAAAAAGTCAATCAATTGCTGCACGGCTTTCCCGCGATGGCTTATGGTGTTTTTCACCGGTGCAGTCATCTCGGCAAAGGTAATATCAAAGCCATTTGGTTGAAACACGGGGTCGTACCCGAAGCCCCCACTACCCGACGGTGCCTGGCGGATGGTGCCGGGGACGATGCCTTCGAAAGTGTATTCCCGGCAGTCGAGTATCAGCGCAATTACCGTGCGGAAACGAGCGCTGCGGTCTTTGTGTTCTCTGAGTTTTTCCAAAACCAGCTCCATGTTTTTCCGGTCACTGCGGCCAGGTCCGGCATAACGGGCGGAATGTACGCCAGGTTCACCGCTCAGAGCGACAATTTCCAATCCGGTATCTTCAGCAAAACAATCCACCTTGAAGTTTTCATGAATGTACCGGGCTTTTTGCAGGGCGTTACCTGCAATAGTGCCACTCGTTTCAGGCAGTTCCACCGTACAGCCGATGTCCGCCAAGCTTAGAAGTTCAAACCTGCCATAAAGGAGTTGGTGTACCTCGGTGAGTTTGTTTGGGTTGCCGGTGGCAAACACTATTTTTTTCATGGACTCAGGCGGCTTTGGGAAACATGATTTGAAGAGCTTCCCAGAGTTTTGATTTCAGTTTCGTATCTTGTTCGATAGCGGACAAATCATGTACAAAAAGAAGTTCCTGCCCGCCGAGTGAAGATGGTAGATAAAGCCGGGTATTGATGTTGAGACCCACCTGTGCAGGTGTCAGGCCAAAAAACAGGGCTTTCCGAACGCCGTGTTTTTTGGCGAAGCCCAAAAAATTTAACCTTTGGCCGCCTGTCAAAAAAACGGTCAATGCGTCTTCGTTGCGATTATGATTTACCGCCTTCAATATCTTTTCCAAAAACGATAACAGACCCTGCTCCGGCTCTTGATTTAACATGAGCAAAAGCCCTTTGTGATTTTCACCATGGCACTGGGGAAAATCATCACTAAAAGAGGGGAAAATTTTGAAGTCAAAAATCCCACTTTCCAAAATATCATCTTCAGCAATCAAAAATGCGGGGAATTAAATTTTGAATCGGCCGGTAAGAAATGACCCAATAAGAATCATTTTCTAAGATGAGCCTAAAACGGTAACTTTGCGCAAAATTAAACGAAATGAGCATGGATATAACAATCACACACACTAATAATTCGAAAGTCCATGATGTGGATTTCGAAAACCTGCCATTCGGCCGAATATTTTCTGACCACATTTTTGTCGCTGATTATTACGACGGTGAATGGCAGGATGCCCGTATCGAGCCGTTCCATAAATTCCAATTACATCCGGCCACCATGGCGCTTCACTACGGCCAGGCAATTTTCGAAGGCATGAAAGCTTCGAAAAGCTTCGACGGCAAGCCGATGCTGTTCAGGCCCGAAGACCATGCCCATCGTTTCAATGCATCGGCCGCCCGTTTGTGCATGCCCGATATCCCGGTGAAGCTTTTCATGACCGGACTTAATAAGCTTATTTCATTAGACCAGGCATGGATTCCTCCACAGGAGGGCAGCGCTTTATACATCCGCCCCACGATGATTGCCACTGATGAGTTTATTGGTGTGAAACCATCTCAACATTATAAGTTTTTTATCCTCACCTGCCCCGTAGGCCCATACTACCCAAAGCCGGTGAAATTAGTCGCCGAAACAAAATACGTGCGGGCCGTTCTCGGTGGCACAGGCGAAGCAAAGGCCGCCGGAAACTATGCCGGAGCGATGCTCCCTTCGAAGTTGGCGCAGGACAGTGGATTCGACCAGGTGCTATGGCTCGATGCCAAGGAGTTTAAGTACATCCAGGAATGCGGCACCATGAATGTCTTTTTCGTCATCAACGGAAAAGTTGTCACTCCGCCATTGTATGGCACCATTCTCAATGGTATCACCCGAAGGTCTGCTCTCCAAATTCTAAGCGAGGCGGATTACGATGTGGAGGAATACCCCATCACGATAGACGAATTAGTGGCCGCTTATAAAAAGGGCACCCTACAGGAAGCATTCGGCGCCGGGACGGCAGCCGTCGTTTCGCATATCTCCGATATCGCCTACAAAGATGTGATGATGACCCTGCCGCCGGTGAGCCAGCGCAAGGTTGGCTCATTTATAAAATCTACGATTGACGGCCTGCGTTCGGGCCGCGTAAAAGATACCTACGGATGGGTGGTGCCAGTCAAAGAAATTGTCGAAGCTGCTGTGGTGTAGCGTTAATTCTAACAAAAAACAAAAGCCACCGGCCGCATTGAACTCAGCCGGTGGCTTTTTTTTATGACCCGAACACCTATGGAACAACCGGAATTTCTCGCCATCGGCCATATTTGCCAGGACAAAACCGCTACGGGAATGTTGCCAGGCGGAGCCGCAGCATATGCCGCCCGCCTTGCCGCCAATCTGGGATTCCGCACTGCCGTGCTTACCAGCGCCTCCGGCGAATATGCCTTGAATGCTATCATTCCCGGCGTGGCAATTGAAAATGCCGAAGCTTCGTTTACCACTGTTTTTGAAAATATTTATGAAAATGGCGCACGTCGCCAGTTGCTCCACCAAAGGGCACTTTCATTGACTCCAATGCAATTACCGGCCACTTGGCGGGGGGCCAAAACCGTACTCCTCGGCCCAATCGCCGATGAAGTTTCTACCGAATTTATTGGTGCTTTTGAGAATGCAGTAGTATGCGTTTGCCCGCAGGGCTGGATGAGAAAATGGGATGCTAATGGCAAAGTCACGTTCAAACCACTCCAAACCTGGGAGCCTCTCTTCGAGGCCGGCATCATCTCCATGAGCGAAAGCGACACCGGCAACGACTGGGCGTTGATGAATGCCCTCGGCAAAGAAGCCCGGCTGCTCATAGTGACACAGGGGTCCAAAGGAGCTACCATTTTTGTCAAAGGGAAAAAACGGTTTTACCCAGCCATGGCGGCGGAAGAGATAGACCCCACAGGTGCTGGCGATATTTTTGCCACAGCGTTTACCTTGCATTTTTATAAAACGGAGGATGTGGAAGATTCGGCGGCGTTCGCCCATGCAGCAGCTTCGCTCAGCGTGGAGTCAAATGGTGTGGACGAGCTACCAACCAAAGAAAAAGTGGAGAAACGTTATGAACAGTATTTGGAGCTATTTTGCGCGAAGCGCTAAGCTAAAAGAAGATGAGGCACAGGTTAGGCATCCCAGGTATAAACCTCCTCACCTAAAAATCAAGATACCTTGCGAAAACACCCCTGCACCAATTCAGTCCACTCCTGGCCGAGAGTGTTTTCGGGAATTTCGAGACCAGCCTGGCGGTACCAATAATGGGCATTTCGCAAGTCGCCATCTTTACGGTGGAGGTAGGCATGTAAATGAAAACCTTCTGTGGAGGACAGGTGTTGTGCAATCTCGTGAGCCTGGTTCCAGTCGTTACGGCCATCGTACCAAAGAGCCTTCAACATTTCATCAACCTCTTCGGGCGGCACCGGGCTTGACAACGATTTTATAAATTCTTCATAAAGCATAGAGTGGGCGGTATGTCTTGCAAATATAACACAGGAATCCAATTTTTACTCGTTTGTCCGCACCTTACCTTCCCGATGCTTTAAGGAGTTTTATTTTTGCTTTTTAAAAAAATGCCCGCTTGATATGCCCATTCTGATTGACCTCATTTTCATCATTTACACCCTGGCATTGGCAATCATTACGGTTTACTGCCTGCTGCAACTCCAACTGCTGTATAAATACAAGAAGTATCACCGCTCCCTGTCTGCCCTGCCCTTCCGGCAGCCTTTCACCGAGCCGGCTGTATGGCCTTTTGTCACCATCCAATTGCCCGTTTTCAACGAAATGTATGTGGTGGATCGCCTCGTGGACAACATCATGAAACTCGATTACCCGAAGGACCGCTTCGAGGTGCACGTGCTCGATGACAGCACCGATGAGACTGCCGGAATAACACGCCGCAAAGTGGCGGAATACAAAGCTAAAGGTTTTCACATCGAGCAAATCCTCCGATGCGACAGAAAGGGCTTCAAAGCAGGGGCGCTCAAAGATGCCATGCCTCGTGTCAATGGTGAATTCATCGCCATCTTCGACGCTGACTTTATGCCCAAATCCGACTTTTTGAAATCCACGCTCACCCATTTTCAGGATAAAAAAGTGGGGGTAGTGCAAACCCGCTGGGAGCACCTCAACGAAAATT